>Ga0181612_173399_pt1 | contig 11880 bp, 15 predicted proteins | sample HoacroProtozoa21_FD_119630 | JGI IMG/M metagenome (GOLD analysis project Ga0181612, IMG submission 119630) | Hoatzin crop microbial communities from Cojedes, Venezuel. Combined Assembly of Gp0051906, Gp0051904, Gp0051908 | reverse complement strand
TGAGGGCTGACGGTGGCGGTGCTTCCCCGCAGGATGCGGCGGTGGCCGGTGCTGCTCTTCCTGGCCTGGGCCTGCTGCCTGTTCTTCGCCGGCATCGGGCTCTTCACCAGCGGGTTCCTGCTCACCCGCGTCGAGCTGCCCCGAAGCAGCGCCTGCTCCGACCCGCTGGCTCCGCCGCCCTGGGAGGGCCGGGGCCTCCCGCCGGGCTCCTGCTGGGCGCCCCGCCGCTTCGCCAAGGCCGTGCTCGTCATCATCGACGCCCTCCGCTACGAGTTCGCCCTCTTCAACCCGGCCAAGGCCAGCCCGCTGCCCTACGAGAACAAGCTGAGCTTCCTGCACCACCTCGCCGCCTCGCAGCCCCGCCACGCCCGCCTTTACCGCTTCCGAGCCGATCCTCCCACCGCCACCATGCAGCGCATCAAGGGCCTCACGACCGGCTCGCTGCCCACCTTCATCGATGTGGGCAGCAACTTCGCCACCTACGCCATCGAGGAGGACAACCTGCTGGCACAGCTGGTGGAGAACGGTGGGTGGGCTGGGGCAGCGTCCCTCTGGGACAGGCACGCCGTCGGTTGGGGCTCACGCGGGAGCTTTGCTGCACTCCCCCCGGGGAGGGAACCTGCGCGCTGTCGGGTGACTCTTCTGTGCTGCTCAGATGGGATTTGTGTCAGGCAGCGTGGTCGTGTGGGCAGGGTTTCTCTGTTTCTTACTGGGAATAGGGAGTACCTGGGACCGTGGCTTCCTCGTCTTCAGAGAGAAAGAGAAAGGAGGTGAAAGTGGCTGTACTGATGGCAGCTGTCACAAGGTCACCGCCAGGAATCGTACGAAGCCAAGGGCAGTCAGTCGTGCTGTGTTTGCGTTCAGGTCAGGCACACGGCGAGGGAGCAGCTGGTGCCCGGCGTGCTGTGGGGCTGTCGCTCGTGCCTCAGGCCTGGCCAGCTGCCTGCAGCTGTTAGGCAGCGACCTCATCGCATTTTCTGTGTAGTTTGCTGCTGCTGGGGTGTGCTTAGTGCAGCTATAAAGGGCTTGTTAGGGTGGGATGATGGGCGTAGAGGGAAGGGGACAGGACACAGTCTTGTGTTACCCAGAGAGATTTCCTTCCAGGGCTCAGGGCGGCACAAGTGCCTGGGAGGAGGCAGGACTCAGGTGAGATCCCTGCTCTCATTAATTCCTTTCTCGCTGCCTCAGGAAGGAGAGTGGTCTTCATGGGTGATGACACTTGGGAAGGACTCTTCCCAAAGAAGTTCTTCCGCTCGTATTTCTTCCCTTCTTTTAACGTGAAGGATCTTCACACTGTGGACAATGGGATCCTGCAGCATCTCTATCCAACTGGTAAGCAGCTCTTCCCCCAGGGCCTGGGTAAGCTTTTACATTACACAGGGGTCCTGCTGCAAGTTTGGGGTAGGACTGAAGAGTTTTTTCTCTTACAGAGTGGCAGTGGGCAGTCACACACTGCTGCCAGGGGATTACTCTAGCTGGATTTCCAGCTTTCGGGGCCTGTAAACTGTTTCTGTACAAAGAAAGGGGGTAGCTTGATGGGACGAGGTTAGTCTTCTACATCTACCCTAAAAATACACTGCCAGGGTGGAGCAGGAGGAGCAGCTTAACTTTGACACGTGGCAGCCCGGGCAGGCACACGGTGCTGTAGGAAATACCCAGCAGTGCAGCCAGGAGGCTGGGGCACAGCACTGCCCTCGGCAGAGTATCAGTGGCTCCTGGTCTTCGGAAGAAGGTGAAGTGTGACGTGAATTTTGTGTGATTTTGGACTCCTCGATGAGTCCTAGGACCGAGGGGAATGCTCTTTGCTTTTATTGTGTGTGCATCTAAGTAAACTAAGGGTGCAGTGGGCTTTCACGGGGAAGTCTGTGTGTCTTGTGGAGGAGCTGCAGTATGTTTAGCTGCATACTTTACCTCCAAGTATGTTGGTTTTCATGTGTCATAGAATCATAGAGTAGTTTTGGTTGGGAGAGACCTTTAAAGGCCATCTTGTCCAAACCCCCTGCAGCGAGCAGGGACATCTTCAACTCGATCACGTTTCTCAGAGCCCTGTCCAACCTGGCCTTGAACACTTCCAGGGATGGGGCAGCAACCACCTCTCTGTTCCGGTGTTTCACCACCCTCGCTGTAGAAAATTTCTGCCTTACATTGAGACTAAATATGCCCTGTTTTAGTTTAAAACCATGACCCCTTTGTCTGTTGCTACAGGCCCTGCTAAAAAGGCTGTCCCCCTCTTTCTTGGAAGCCCCCTTTAGGTACTGAAAGGCTGCAGTAAGGTCTCCCTGGAGCCTTCTCTTCTCCAGGCTGAACAGCCCCAACTCTCCCACCCTTTCCTCACAGCAGAGGTGCTCCAGCCCTCGCATCATCTTTGTGGCCTCCTCTGGACCTGCTCCCACAGCTCCCTGTCTGTCCTGTGCTGGGGGCTCCAGAGCTGGATGTGACTCCGGGTGGGCTCTCACCAGAGCGGAGCAGAGGGGCAGCATCCCCTCCCTCGACCTGCTGGCCACGCTTCTCTTGATGCTGCCCAGGATACTGTTGGCTTTCTGGACTGCAAGCACACATTGCCAGGTCATGTCTGGCTTGTCATCCACCAGTACCCCCAAGTCCTTCTTGGCAGGGCTTCTCTCAGTTGCTGTCTAGGGACAGCATTGGTGTGCTGGGCCTATGTCCTGGGTGAGATGCAGAGGGGCATATTGTCGAGTCTGACCTGAAACATCTTTAAGGGAGAACTGGAGTTCTGGGTTCTCTTTTTCCTGAGCATCTCCTTGGTGTAGCTCAGCTTGTGACAGTTTGAGTTGGGTCATTCCTCTGGTGAAGAGTGCTGAACAAAACCCATGGATACTGGGGCGCTTGCCAGACATTGACCTCGCCACAGCGTTGTAGCCAGGCACCTGCAGACCAAGAGTGTGCCTCTGCGTTGATCTGCCCGAGAGCTGGGGGTGATGAGGATGGGGAAGAAACAGCAGTTTCCAGAGGCACCAGAAAGCTCTGGCAGGAGGATCCAGGCACAGAGCCCTTGTCCGAATCCCCGAGTAGTGTGTGATAAGGTTGCTCTTGTTCTGCAGTGGATGGTGGTGAATGGGACGTGCTGATTGCTCACTTCCTTGGCGTGGACCACTGTGGGCACAAACATGGACCTGACCATCCCGAAATGGCCAAGAAGCTCACCCAGATGAATGAGATGCTCAGGTGATAAGTGTGGCGGTGGGGTTTGCCAGCTGGCCTCTTCCTTCACACAGGCTGGTGGGGTCTTCCCAAGGCGTTTACAGATGCAGAGGGCAACGGGGGATGCTTACTGTGCCTGTTTACATGGAAGATGGCTTTGGCTAGCAGCAGCTGAAACCCCAGCTGTGGGGCAGTCTCAGATGCGTAGACACATGTTCATGAGAGGTTTGGTTTCAGGGGTAAGGTTGTCTCCAGGACACAGAGCCTTGGTTCTCAACCAAACTGTGCAGCTGGAGTACAGCTGAGCCTCACTCTCTCGGTCTTTAAAATGAAGGTGGAAACACTGAGATCTGGCTAATGTTTGAGGAAAGCTTGGAGGACGCTGGCTGGGGAATGCTGCATTCACTGCACAGGCTCGTGAGTGGCACCTTTGTGTCAGAGGGCAGAGTGGGATCCAGAAATCCTGATCACGCAGCCTTGCCTCAGACCAAAATGCTGCTGCTTTCCACTCCTGGGACTGCTTTAATTTTTGCTGCTTGAAGGAGCGGGTAGCTCGCCCTGCTGCATCTGTGAGTGCAGTACATATTGCGTCATACTTACTTTATTTTTCAGGGACAAATCCCCTCTTTTTTTCCTTAAAAGTAGGAGATTTCTTGCACAACATGATGCAACATACAAGTTCTAAATAGGAGCAGCCTGCAATTTGTTCCTGTTGCGAACTTTCCCCCTGAATTGCATTTTGTCGAGTTCCCTGAAGTCACTGGGGGACTGTCCCACCATCCGCAAGGGATCTAGGCAAGATCAGTCCGCTCTGTCTCGGGGCTCTGAATTCTCAGTTCTGTTTTGAAGCATGCATCGCCCTGGTCCCTGGCTCAGTTGTTACAGCTCTGCGTCAGAGCTCAGTTTTGCTCAGATCCTTTCGTGGGCTGCACCTCTATGGTGCACGCAGGCTTAGTGGGGACACGTCCTCTCCCGCCTGGGCTACCCGGGCCTCTGCCCAGGTGGGGGCTGACCTTCCCTATCCTGGTGACAGGTCCTTGGTGGATCACCTGGGGAATGACACCCTTCTTCTGGTGGCTGGGGACCACGGCATGACGGAGACCGGAGACCATGGTGGTGACAGTGAGAAGGAAGTGAATGCAGCGCTGTTTGTGTACAGCAAAACACCCCTGTTTGGCACTGGCCCTCCCAAGGTGAGAGGAAACTGATCTTTAGCTGTCACTGCCTGAGGTGGCGTCTGGGGTGAAAACTGCATCCTGGGTTTACAGAGAGTGACGGTTTGATTGGGATTGTGTAGACTGAGTGGGGTGGGGAGTCTGTCACCTTTCCTAAGAGAAGAATGGAAAGGCTGACACAGGATGCAGGTGACTGAGGTGTTTGGGACCCGTGTTCAGGCCCCTCCAGCTCAGCGGGGTGTTTGAGTGGGGCCAGGTGAGCTGTTAGACAGCCAGAGCCAAGCCCAAGCGCCTGCAGCTCCCAGCAGGCATCCTACCCTCCTCAGGGCGCTCGGGGAGAGCTGAGCTGTGCCTCTGCTTTCGCCTGTGTTTTACCCCCTCCTGGCTTCCCCAGGCTCCCCTCTGAACAGGGGTGTCTTCCCCACCGTCCTCTAGCCTGAGTGAAAAGGCACGTTGCTGTGTTCTTTCTGAATTTCCAGTTCTTCCCCTGTCTCTCCAGGAGCCTGAAGCTGTTCCCCAGGTGAACCTGGTGCCCACTGTGGCCCTGCTGCTGGGTGTGCCCATCCCCTACAGTAACATCGGGGAGGTGATGGCTGAGCTGTTCTCCGGGGACGGCGATGCTGTGTCTGCAGCCTTGCAGCAGCTCTCGGTCTATCACATCAACGCCAAGCAGGTACGGCCTACACTAGGCCACCCGATGAACTAGCAAGGAGGAAGAAAGGCTTTCTAAGCACAAACCTCTTGTTTGCTGGAGGTGGGGTGCTGACGTGGTGTTATTTTCGTGGGGAACTTATTTTGAAGAGTTACCTCCTTGGAGGTAAAGTAGAAGGTGGCACCATTTTCCCAAAACAGGAATGAGAGTTACCTGTTTAGTGCCTGGTAGTGAGTGCTGTGGGGTGGGAAATGCTGGCCTGGAAGGTGGCATTCACTGCAGGGTAAGGGTTTGTCTCAGATGGTCAGAGGTGGATTTGGTTATTGGGGAGGCTGGTGGGGAGGCTGGTTCAGAAGACAGCTATGGGCAAGTCTTGTTAATGGAGGTTCAGGAGTACAGATGGATGTTTTGGTGCTGCTTCTGTTTTGGAGGAGAAGCGGTGTGAGCCAAAAAGCTATTCTAGATCAGTGACAGAGGGAAATCAGTAACAAAAGACTACATAACAGAAACACTATGTAACAGGTGGCAGTAGAGCTGGGTAGAGAAGGAACAGTTTACACTAAGTGCAACGAAATGCAGAACCTCAAGAGCTGAATGACAACATTTGAATTAAAGAGACTGTACCCGGTATAAAAGAAGCCCGGGCAATGGAGGAGGCCACGTGCCAGGGCAAGCCAGAGCCTCTGCGGAGGACCTGAGTGCCTTCTTTTGAGGCTCTGGGCATGCTACAGAGCCAGGTTTGCCTCACATGTTGCAAGGCGTGTGTCTTAGCTAAGGGCCGCCCTGCCTTTGAGGGACCCCTGGATTGCTGGGAGAGCAGGAATAGCTCCTCCAGCCCCCAGCCAGCTCCTTGCTGTACCCCTGGCCTTCTCAAGGAAGAAGCCGAACAAGACCACGTCCTGTTTTGGGCCTGGTTGCCTGGAAGCAGCCCGTGATGTGCCAGTTGGAGACCACTGGTGCAAGTCAGTGAGGAGCTGGAGGGGACACGACTGCTGATGGGAAGACAGAAATGTTCAGCGTCTGTGCTGTGCATTTATAGAGCAGCAGAGCACTTTGTCCTTTAAAGATGATAATGCACCTTACTGTCCGTTAGTCACTGAGGATATCGGTCATCATCTGTTAGGAATTATCAGCATTATTCAGTCCTGCCTGTTTAAATATTTGCACTCATTTGTCTGAGGAGGTTTCTGGCTTGATCCCATTGGTGGTGAAGAAGCTTTTGCATACAGGGAGGTCATGCAGGCCTGTGAGAGCCAGTGCATGCATTTGCCATTCGTGGGCAGGGGTGGGCTGATTCTGCCTGCACTCTGAGGCCACTGGGAGGCATGTGAAGGTATTGGTGTGTTTCAGGGCACGAGCAGATCTATGCTGCTGGGCAGCTGGATGTTTGTATGGGTGGCCTGCCCTGGTAATGCCCTTGTAAGACTGTTTTTATGACTTTGGGATCATAGCTGCCTCTGTTCCTGTCTTCTTGAAGTCGGGAGCAGAATAAGATCTCCTTAGCCTATGGTACAGGGGGTTAATGTGTCTGTATTGAAGAAGAGTAAACAGTTTGGTTTGATCCACTTTATGCTCTTCAACTCAATGTCTGTTCTCAGACAAACAATGTGGAAGTCAGCATCAGGTGCAGATTAATAGCTAGCAATGACTCAAAGTTCTGGTGCAGTTTGCCTCATTATTACCAAAGACTCTGCGTATAAGCCCTTAGTGCTGCACAACCTTACCAGAGGTGCACCTGCAGGTGAAGGACTGAGAGGAGTCACGGTGGCCGTCAGGATGGGTCCGTCACTGGAGAGGGATGTCACCTTGGCAGAGGGATTGTGTTTCCTGCCAGTCACATCCTGAACGTGGGTGACCAGCCCCGGGTGATGTGGCTGGGGACGGGTCTGTCCTGGCAGGGGCTGGCAGACTGGGGCTGTTGCCGTTGTGAAGAGGCCGAGTGAGGGCGATGGCGGTGAATCCCATTCCCAGTGGTCCCGGTGCCGCTGTCTGACTCTGTGTCCCCTCTCCTGTAGGTGGACCGCTTTCTGCACTCCTACTCGCTGGTGGCTCAGGACCTGCCAGCGGAGCAGCTCCAGCGCCTGCAGGAGCTCTTCTCCAGCGCCGTGGATGAGCACACTCGGCTCTTGGCCCAGGTGCAGGGAGCGACGCCGGTGCCTCCACAGCTGGAGTCCAGGCTGGGAAGCCTCATCGGTCGCTTCCAGCTCTACCTGCGGGAAGCACGGGCTGTCTGCACCCAGTCCTGGGCCCGCTTCCATCCCCTGCGTATGGTGGGGGGTTGCACCCTCATCGCTGCTTCCTGCTTGCTCTGCTACATGGCCTCAGAGCTGGTCACAGTGTCGGACTCTTTCTATCGCAGCTGCCTCCTGTACCCACTGCTTTGGGGCTTGGTAGTGGCTGTTCTGCTTGGGCTGGCCCGTGTGTTCACCCAGGAGGGGCTGGATCTCCTCCTGGTGTTGTCATGGGCAGCCGCAGCTTCTCAGCTGGTTTTTTTCTGGCACTGGTGGGGCCGGCATCCGAAGCGAGCCCGTTTGGTGGGCGGTCAGCCACCCTTGGCCAGTGTTGGCCTGAGGCAGAGGCTGCGAGCGTGGCTGGGGCTGGCCTTCCCCATGGGCATTCTGCTCTTCCGCTGCGGAGCTGTGTTCTCCGATAGCTTTGTGGTGGCTGAGGCCCGGGTGGCCCCGTTCCTGCTGGCCTCGCTGGTGGTGTTGCTAGTAGGGAAGCTCCACTGGGATGGTCGCCTGACGGTGCCAGAAGGCCCCAAGCAGCAGCTCCTTGGCTTTTCTTCTTACCGGAGGGAGATCTGGTACCTGCTCTGCCTCGTGGCCATGCTTCTGGTCTGCGTGCGCCTCTCCAGTTTCTTCCACCAGTGCCGTGAAGAGATCCCTCAGTGCCGGCCCTCTCTTTTCCTCTCCCCGCTTGCCAGCCTGAGAAACACGAGGGCCAAGAACCTCTTCTACCTCCTGTGCGTGGCCTTGCTGGCTGGGCTGGTCTATGCAGTGCGCAGCTGGCTGCGACATTACGGCAACCTGAACAGCTCGGACCCCCTCGTGCTCTTTGTGCGCTGGGGTTTCCCACTGCTGGTCCTCTGCATTGCCTGCTACTGGGCCGTTGCCTCCAGCGCTGATGACTCTCTCGGCAAGCTGCAGGAGCTGGTGCAGGTGGCTGTTGTTGCCTTTCCGTGGGCTGTCTACGGACTAGCGTCCATGGGGCTGCTGCTCCTGCTGTGCAATCCCATGACAGTGTTTGCAAAGGACACGCGTGAGTCGCCAGGATCCATCGTCACCCCCCACCTGGGGGTTCCCAGCTCTGAAGTCGACTTCCTCCACGTCATCCCTCAGATCTACAAAAGAATGCAGGAGTCTCAGAAGAGCAGCCTGGAGCGGGGCAGCTGCAAGGCCACCGTCGCAGCGTACGGGCTGGGCAGCGTGTACTCAGCAGCCCTGGTCATAGCGCTCACCCTGCTGGGCTTCCTCTTGATGCTTCTGCACAGCGAGCGGCTGAGTCTCGCCTTCCTGCTCCTCTTCCTGGAGGCCTTCGTGCTGCTGCACATCCACACGCGTGCCAGGGGCCTTGCTGGAGACGCTGGTGAGTGAGGGCTCAGCGGAGCATCCTCTGAATGTGTGACCTGGGCCTCGTCTGCAGTGACCTGGTCTTATTTCCCATGGGAGTGGTAGGGTCCAGTCTCTGCTCTTGAGGAATGATGGTGCACTGATCCTCAGGGCATCCTCCTAGCTGTTTTAAAGCTGCTTAAATCCTCTAATAGAAGAGAGGTGCATGCAGCAAGGATGCAACATGAGAGGAGGAAGAGTCCCTTGGGTCAGGGAAGGGGGCTCTGCACCCATCCCTTCTTCCCAGGGTGAGAGTGGCCACTGAACCACACTGTTGCTGATGGAGTCTGGTAGCAGGGCAGGCAGCAGAGGGAATGCCTGGCCCCTCGGCTTGTCCTCTGGTGGGAGCCTTACATTTCTGTCTGTCAGAAGAGAGAGTGTGGAAAGGGAACCTGGAAGAAAACCTGACAGGCTTTTTTTGACAGTGGATCTGTCTTGTTCCTTGATGCTGATCTCTCTCTGTCTCTCTCTCTCTCTCTCTCCCTGTCTTTTTTTTTTTGAAATCTCTCAGAGCCTTTCTCGGTGCCCTGGTACGCAGTCATCTCCTGGCTCCTTGCTGCTTCCCAGTTCTTCTATTCCACAGGCCACCAGCCCATCTTCCCAGCCATCCACTGGAATGCAGCTTTTGTGGGCTTCCATCTTGACCACAGCACGAACCTCCTGCCTGCTGTCTTGGTGGGCGCCAACACCTTTGCCTCCCATATCCTCTTTGCAGGTAAATCAATTTCTTCCTGGGCTGTTGAGCCTGAGCAGACATGGCTCATTGCTTTGCCTTGTTTGGAGGCCTGCAGGCTGAGCACGAGGTGGTGAAGGCTCTGGCACCAGTTGAACAGCAGCATCCGTGCCGTGCCCTGCCAGGGCCACAGAGCTGCCCGTGGCCTGCAGCCTCCATGCAGTTGTGGCTGACCAGCAAACTGGAGCTGGGGTATAGGCGTCCTGGACATGCAGGGCAAGGTGGCAGACCCTAGACTGCTCCTCACCTCGTGGCCTCCAGTAACTTCATGTGCCTTTGTCCTTGAGGTAGTCGGCTGCCCTCTGCTCCTGCTTTGGCCCTTTGTGTGTGAGATGCCCAACTCGCCAAAGAGGAAGCTGAAGAAGGAGCCGCAGGAGGAGCTGCAGGAGGTGGAGGAGCACATGATGGAGATGAGGCTGCGGGAATCCCCGGAGAAGTTCTCCACTGCTCTGCTGCAGCTGGGGCTGAAGTACCTCTTTGTCCTTGGGACACAGGTACGGTGGAGGCAAGGTGGCTGTAGGGAAGGCTGTCCAAGAGGAGACTGGTGTGCCCTGAGAGCCATGGGCCACTCTGATGAGAGAAAGGGGTCAGCCAGGGCACAGATAAGCATTGGGAAGGGCTTCAGCACGGAAGCTGCAGTATGGATTAGGCTGCAGTATGGATTAGGCTGCTTTTCATACTAATCTGCCCAGAGTGGCAACATCTGTCCAGAAATGACAGGGTTGTAGTCCTGCTCCCGCTCCTCCTGACCATGCCTATGTATTTTGCACCAGCTCTGGCTTTCATCTGGTCCTGCGCTGTGATGATGTAGGGAGCTAAACATCAGAAATCTAATCCCATGAGAGAAGTAAATAGCTTTCTGGGGCGTAGCCCTCCAAATCATTCTTCTTTGTGGTCAGACCAGAGACAGTGCAGGGGAGGGGGAGTGCGGGAGTGCTACTCCCAGTGAAATATTAGATCTGGTTAGCCACAATTTGCGCTCTTCTCTGGGCTGTCCCAGCCTGGCCCCAGGAAGGCCTGCATGTACCCCAAGCTGTTTGTGTTTCCTGACTTGAGGACGTGAGGGAAGGGAATCCTCTTAGGCATTCTTATTTCTGGCATGTGTTCTACCGGCCTCTCAGATGTGTGCAGTTTAGTACCACCTTCAGGGATGAACCTAGTGCCCAGAAGGTCTCTCCAAACTCACCTGTAACTTGTTTTTCCTGCTCTGCCCCACAGCTTCTGGCATGCGTTTGTGCAGCTATGATCCTCAGGAGGCACCTCATGGTCTGGAAGGTCTTTGCTCCAAAGTAAGTCCCAGGAGTTGCTCTGGTGCTGGGTTAGGGCTAACAGCCCTGGCATCTTGACTAGAGTTCGTAGACAGTAATGTTTTAAGAGACCCTGTGATCAATCTTCTGACTTCGTACCTAGTAGAGCCTGTGGGACTGGTCTTAACTAATTCCTGCTTCAAGTTCAGAAGCTGGACTTGAGCTAGAGCCTAGAAGGGTCTCCTTATCTTGATTTCCAAGGACATATGGAGCCCACCTGGAAACTAAGAATATTGAGGGCAGAGAGCTGAAGGTAGGGATACCAGCCTAGAAATGGTAAACCCATAAATGGTAAACTAGCAAAACTTTGACCTAGTAGGAGTTGTGGGGTGGCCTTGGCCTGCAAGGGATTCAAGATCCCACCTGGGTGTTGTCCTGGATGGCCTCTAAACCAGAGGTGTGCTTGGCTTCCAGGTTGCAGGCAGCAGCTGCTGGGGAGTGAATGTAATTCAGTTTTTAGGATCTGAGGTGCTACCAGCCTCTCACTGTCAGGAAAATCAGTCTGCTGGGAGTGAGGGCAGCGGCCTGTCCTTGCAGGCGTGCTGGCTGTGATGTCCTTACCGCGTCTGTTGTGCCTGCAGGTTCCTGTTTGAGTCGCTGGGCTTCGTGGTGAGCAGCATCTGCCTCCTGCTGGGTATCTCCCTGGTGATGCGTGTGGACTGTGCCGTCAGCACCTGGTTCAGCCAGCTTCAGCTCAGGTAGCGCTGGAGATGTGGGGACCCTGACCTGCTCGTTGGCCGAGGCTGTGGTTGTCTCCCTGCTTCACGTGGGCCAGGAAGGATACGCAAGCCACGAGCAACGAGTGCCTGCCGACAGCAATCAGGGATTGTCCCCAGCTCCCTGCCTCAGCGCTGCACAAAAGGAATGGAGCCAGCTGTTCCCCGCTCGTTGCGGTGGTGTTTCTCAGCAGTGGAGGTCAGAGCTCTTGCTGGGAGTTCGCTGGCAGCAGGAGGACTCTGCTGCAGCAGCCCAAGAAGCAAAAGTCCTGAATTGCTCCTCTGGAGAAACACCAGCCGGGGGTCTTGCTGCTACTGTACTGACAACTGTCCCCACTGTGCAGCTGTTCGGCTTCAGCGGCCAGTAAGGTGTCACCCTGCCTGCACAGAGACCGTGACTCAAGGGAAGGGGTCTGCTGAGGAGGTGAGGGAGGGAGGAAGCAGAGGGAAGGTCCTGCAGCCACTACTTCTCTTCGTGTGCTCCATTTTCACACTGGTATCAAAGTGCGTGTGGTTACGCATGC
>Ga0181612_147968_pt1 | contig 11880 bp, 5 predicted proteins | sample HoacroProtozoa21_FD_119630 | JGI IMG/M metagenome (GOLD analysis project Ga0181612, IMG submission 119630) | Hoatzin crop microbial communities from Cojedes, Venezuel. Combined Assembly of Gp0051906, Gp0051904, Gp0051908 | reverse complement strand
CTGTTTATTTAACATTTAAATACCTGCGTTTGTCGTTTGAAAAGCAAATGGCTACAGAATCTCATTAGGACTATTGAGGTTAGGTTTTACATTATAAACATGTTTCAGTCGAGTCCAGAGGATTTAATTCTTAGCATATTGTTTAGAAAAACGATAGTGCACGTAAGCAATGGTAAACTGAAACAAGTACTCTGTATGCTCACTGAAGTCAAACGTTCCAGAAAACAGTATCAGAAGCCAGAATGGTTCAGCTGAAGAAAGAGTATTTATACCTCCTAGTAGACTCCAAATATTGAAAAGTCTGTAGAGCCGATGAAAATAAATTCTCCCTCTTCCCCTTCTTTTAGGGGAATTTAAATTTTTTCTCATTCTGTCATCAAATGTTGGTTCCTCCACTTTGAAATCAATTAAAGAATACTCAGCCCTGATGATGAGACATCAAATCCTCCAAATATGATGCTCCTGAATTCTGGTGACTATTCAGTTCACAATTTCCTATTGTAAATGGAACATCTGAAATTTCGTCTTGAATAGATATGTCCAGATCTTTTGAGTGACTTCTGTGTGTGCATTTACCTAATATGGCATTTTAACAGAAAAGATGTATGTGTGCATACCTTCAGTTCTTTGTACAGAGCAGTATAGTATTTTAGATGTTGTTGCTTTTATAGAAAACCATTTCTTTACAGTCACTAAAATAAAACAAATAATGAGGTGGTGGAATTAAACAGTTCCCTGATGAAATCCCTTCATTTCCATTTTTATATTTTATTATTGCCTTCATTGTATTCTTGTTCTTTTGGGGAGGGAATAATTTTCTAAGATTGAGTAGCTTCAATATTCTGCTTAATCAGACATAAGTTTTTTTTTGAAGATGAGTCATTAGGAATTTGACTCTTGCATGCAACCCTTTCCAAGAATTTCTCTAAATTTGTGACTTTCTGTCATTTCTCATTTAATGATGGCTAGTGAGGTCCTGATGCTCTGCGATGCCAAGAAAAAGACACTGTGGTGAGCTAAAGGAATCTGCTGTGACTAAACTCTTCTTGTCTCACTATACAATTTATGCACAGAAATTTTTCTGTGGTATGAGGGGTAGACTGTACTGATTATGTCCCATTTTAAGAATACCAAAGAAGCTGCCTAGTAAGGAACATCATTAGTTACCCTTATACCTTCTGAGCCCTCTGCTCAAGAGCTGGCTGCTGTTTCTGGCAAGAAGAAAGATTACATCCAGAAGGCCGATCATGCAGGCCATGTGCTCCAGTTTCTCTCTCCACCACTTAGTCGGTCCTCTGACTAGATGTTAACTTGTCTTCAGTCACACTTCAAGTAATGACCTCTTTTTTTTTTTTCTCTTTTCCTCTTGCTTATTCTGTTCAGCCCTCTGATTCAATGACGAATCTGCATCTCAAAGTCAGAGAAACCAAGTGGCGAGGTGCTTTTCCTCCCACGATCTCTCTAATTCTCATCATTCTTAAGTGCAGTATCACTGTCCTCTGTGTCCTTCAGGCTCACCAGCGTAGACTCCCCTGGCTTTCTGCAGTCCAGCCTGTGTCCAAATCCTGTTACTTATTCCTCAAGATTAAATACAGTTTTCAGCCACTCCATGTCATGCTGATAGATACAATCCTGCCTCTCTTCTGTTAGAGGTGGTTGATAAGATGGGAAGTGTTGATTTGTGGTGAAAGTCTACATAAATCAGAAAGAGAAGGGAAACGGAGAGTCTTTTGATATAATAATAATAATGAAAACCAACAGTAATACTCCTGATTTCAGGAAAATCACCTTCCAAACAAAGAGACAGAGCCCCTCTTAGAAAAAGCAAAATATATAATTTTATCTGAAACTGCAGATCAGGTTTGCTTCTGTTCAGACTAAGAAAGCAGCTCAGAGAGACAATAGAGTCTGCTTTATCTGCTTCAATCAACCACCTCCCCTCTATATCTATTGCTTATTTGGCTCTGGAAAGTCCTTTCTTCCAAGCCAGGAGGCTCAAAATCTTGTAGAAGCTGGCACGTAACGTTAATTCCCATTTCCTTCAAATGATTTTATGTCTGCAAACAGGAGTAAATGTGTATATGTATATAAACATGCACAGCTAATTAGGTACACTTTATGTATATGTGTGTATACATTTATATACAAAATAAATATACCTATAAATATAACTTACAACTAAATATATATATATAGGTTAGGTGGCAGCTTTCAGATGGCCATGCTCAAAAAAAAATATTAAAAACCTGTGCAGAGCTAATAGAACATAACGGGCTTCTCTGAAGATGGGAGAGTTTGTTTACATCTCTCCTGTTGCCTCTTTATGAAGCAGAGATTGAGCCTTTCTGTGGAACTTGTTGCATTTAGCATCTCATCTAAAAAGAAAATTCAGATACTAAATTTTGAATTCATGGGATTAGAATGTTTTAAAAGATTTTGCAGTTAAATCTAAGGCATAAATACGCTGTCTACAGACTTGTACTCTCTGTGAAAACTGTATGGTTGTCTTATGCGGTAATGAGGGCTTTAAATTACTGCAGCTAGTTAAGCCAGCTGGACAACGACATCATTAAGAAGAAAAGCGAGATTTCTTGTGTGGGCTTGAACAAATTACCAACTTGCTGTATGCCCCAGCTTCTGCTGGATCTTCCTGCATACTTTCCAGAAGTAGGGAGAGTGCCTTGGTAGTGCTTTAATTGCATTTTCCCCCTCAAAAGTGCTGATTCAGTCAAGCCACAGAAGACTTGTCAAGGGAAGTTTTGACATAACATTAAAGATACTCAGTTTATTGAATCAGTATTTTTATTGTTCCTTTATCTTCCAATGATCTGAACCAAAACCTATCTTATTTTGCAAACTGTTTTTATTATTTCAATTTATGTTCCATTTTAGAGTGGAGTAGGAGGAGAATGGAATGACAAGAAACAAGCACTCAAGATTAAAATTTTCACAAGACAGGAGGACATGGCTTCTGGGTCTTATTAGATGTAACTAGCTTCTTTTATAAAATATGCTATTTTGTGGTTTTTAAGGAGGAATTCTTGTAAGATAAAATATTTAGCGTATTGTATTGTATTTATAAAGACGACTATATAAATAAGATTTCTGATAATGAAGCTTGGTTGCAAATATGCAGTTGCATAGAATACAGTTAAGGTTAGCTATTAAGGAGAATAAAGACATACAAATGGTTGAACCATCATGTTCAAAAATCCACGTACTTTTCCTCCCTCATGATGGGAAAATAGTTGCTACAGCAGCATAGTGAAAATACAATATGAAACAGGCAGATTCGCATAAATATTCATCAGCACGGACGTGCTTACACCAACACACTGACACACTGTATGTCAAAGAACAGGAGCCCTGAAACAGCACTTCGGAGGCACTGCGTCAGAGCCCTTCCGTGCGCTATACCCACTTCTATACTGGTTGTAAATATCCCATGGCTTGCTTTGCTCGTTCGTGTTGGCAAACACAAGGCTTAAGTGAAATGATCCACAGCTACTCTCAGGTGTCTCCCATGCTTGCTTTTCTGGGCTTATACAGTATCTTACTTCTCACCCCTAAGCTCATTACCTGGTATTCTCTACAGAAAGCTGCACGAGACTCCTGTCTGCTGAGAAGACAAATCCACCTGCGTTATTTTGGTTTTGACTGTAATGTCTCCTCCAGTGGTTTGTGTGCATGTGTGTCATCAAGAAAAATACTGGTACAAGATGAACTAGGGAATACTTCTCAATTGGTATCTGAATTTAATGCCATAAATCTTTCCTGTTAGAGACCTCTTTCAAACTTACCTTTTTGTAGCATTTCTAATATGACCTTGCCTCTTCTCATCTCCAGTCCCATATCAAGTGTCTTGGCAGATTGACCATGCCAGGGATGACTCAGATGTGTGACATTTGGCTGGTGATGTCCTCTTTTCTTCCATTTCTGGAAAGCAGAAAACAGCAGGGTGGCAGAATTTCCAAAACGTTTTTCTAAGAAGTCAGCTGGCCAAGCAGGGGTCATAGAGCAGCTCAGCTGTTTACCATCTGAATTATAGAAGGCAAACAATATGAAACCTGCAATATTTTTCCTTGTATGCTATTTAAACTCTGTTTTCAGTATGAAACTGAAACTAAGACTTTAGTATCTCTCGGAGACTGAGGGAAGGATGTTAATTAATGTTAATGTAAAGCATGTGGGGCTGTAGGTCCAGGAGATATTACTCTAGAGATGGGTCCTGGTTTCAGAGTCCATGACTGGGGCTGAATATAACCATGGCTTTCAGAACAATGTTTATCCTGGTAGAAAACTGACAAGGGTGAAGTTTACATGTGAATGTTAAATGTTGTTTGAAAACAAAATGTAGATTTGTGGTGACTCCTTGGTGAGAACTATCTCAAGAAGAGATAAGTGGAGATATGAAGGAGAAGGAGACAGTTTTAAATCCTCTTTTACCCTTTCATAGGAACATGGACTCCAAAAGCCATTAAAAGAGGGAATGTATTCAGAGAAAAAGCTGCAGAAATAATTATTTCTGCAGTGCACAGAGTCCCACTGGAGAAATAGGCTAAGCATGTCTCAGCATGTTTGAATATTCAAAGTTTGGTAGTTTGAATGATAAGTTTTGTTATTGAGAAATGAGTTTGATTCGTTAATAAAAAGGAGGCTTCTCATTTAGTTTCATTATTAGTTCAAAGAGCCAAACAGGCTTCCTCTTCTACCCCCTTTCTTTCCTGGCTTTCCCTCCCTTTCCTTTTTCATTTCTTATCTTTGTCATTTTCTCAGAGCTGGAGTAGTTTAAAAAGAAAGTGAGTCCCTCCATTTGAAGGGAGCGAAATAGAGAAGCAGGAAGGAAAGACTTGATCATTGTTTTTCACTTCAAAACCTGTTTCATTTTTTTAACATAAAAATGAAAATCTCAATTCAAATGGAAATGTACCTTTCAGAAACACGGGGAAACAAGGCAGATTTTTTCCCTCCTCTGTTCTTTTACATTTACTTTACTGTCTGTGTAATGCATATCATCATGCTAGGAGTCTCAGCCATTTAGCCTACTAATAGTAATGGGCTCAAACCCCTTTTATGAGATGGTGGATTCAGCCTAGTACCACCAAAGTGACCGGAGATTTGTCAGCATCATTTTAGCATGCTGCCTTGATCAGGTGATGCTGTAGAGATTCCTATTGCTGTTCTGCATTATCTTTCATGTCTTGCAATTTGTGCTATTCATACAAATTGCTCCCAATGATGGTATTCAAAGCCAAATTTAAACATACCGCTAAACCATGGGAACATAGCACATAACAAGCTACAATGAAACCCAAGAAGTATTGGATCATATGATCACTTCTGGCTCCGAAACACCTAATGAATGGTAAATGCAGTTCAGTTCAGCTAAATGTTGAATAATGAGCTCAGAAACAATGATGAAAGAAAGCCGATCTGATGAAAGGGTGGCAGCACAGTAAGTGAGGAATAAACGTGGGAGTTATTAAAGGCATGTCTCCTAAAACTCTGGAGCAACAATTTAGGCTTGCTACAAAGGAACAGCTTAGGTACAAGAAATACGCAGCTAGAGTAAAGCAAGCCACACGATGGAAGATGTGTTTACCTGGTCTTCTGCAGTGGTGAGCTGAGACAATTTCCCTTCACAGATTGGAAAATTTACTCAAGTGTGAGGCATAGGTTAATCTCATATATTACCTCACAAATTTTATCTAAATCAATAGGGAGAGGGGAGCTGTCAGTCAGATTAATGAAGAGTTATAACAGCTTCCTTGGGAGGGAGAGTAAGATAATCATTTATTGTGGGCTAAGTGGGTCTCAAGGTAGCTCATAACCTTCCAGTTAGTACCACCTACTTGCATCATTTGGCAAGATAGAGAGTGGGTCACCGCTCAGTCCTTCCACCCTTGCTCCCAGTGCAATTTAGGTACAACTCCAGTTGTGCCCTCTTTCCTGTTATGTGGTACCTGCGTGTTTTCTGCTGTCAGTGCTCTCTCCCCTGGGGAGTTTCCTTTTCTGCCACCCAGAGCCTCTCTCTTTCCTCCTGATGCCAAAAAACATGGGAGGCGTGTGTCCAGGCAGGGAGGTGCTTCTGGATCTGAAGGCTGAAGCACAGCTCTCCCTTCCAGCATGTGGAAAACCTCCAGCAGGGCAGGGACTGGTCTCTTGCCGGTTGTATGGCAGGCTAGGAAACCTGAGGGAAAAGGATAATGAGCTTCCCCACCTGATGGCAAGGAAAAAATGCGGTTTGGGCAGATATTCACATTGAGATGGCTTAATTTATGCATATGGTTCAGCCTCATCCGAATGATCTGATCCAGTATACCCCGTGACACTTTGTTCTCTGAATATGGGTTACGGTTCTCTCTCCATTTCTTATTTCCTCCTTTCTCTTCCTTTCTCCCCACACAGGGGAAAAAAGGAAGCTTTTGAATCAGTGGGAAGTTTTTATATTTGCATTTGGGATGAGATGTAGCACCCAGTTTTTAAAAATATTTTGTTGTTCAAATAGATTTTATTTTTCCTCAGGAGCTTTCTAAACAATATTTGGTCAAAATCAATATTTCTGTGACAGGCTTTTGACTAGTTTTAGACACTGTCATTACAGCTTTCTTCAGTGAAGCATTTTCAGTTAGAGAAAATCTTTTTAATTGTGGTAAAAATCAGACATGCAAATACAACTGAATGCGCTCTGTGCTGCTGAACACTGTAGAGGCAAGATCAGCTCTGCAGATGCGAAACACTAACACACCAGCACTTGACATTCATTTATTTTCTGGTGCCTGCACAGAGGACCTGCTCGCAGAATTGTACTGACTGTGCTGAGTCTGTTTCCTGTTGGGTCTCAAGAACATAGCAGTGGGGAAGGAAAATGAAGGCTGGAAATTGTAGGCACTGTGAGTTGATGAGGCAGTCTAAATTATATTGGAAATTGGTAGCAGGGACAGCAGAAAAAAATAATGGAGCATAGTTGGGGAAAAAAAAAAGCAATGTAAGAATCTGTCTTTGCTATGTTTCTCTCCTTTATACTCCAGTCCTGTCATATGTCTCTATGAGAGAATTCTTTATGTAAAACCACATTTGCTATATGGTCTGACTAATTCTGTTTCAATGCTCTGTTTCTCTGAGAAACATCTGCATCTCCATTCAGTCTGTGAGAGGCTTGAACGTATCTTAAGGGAAGTAACATGCTCTTGGCAAGGGTTAAACAGACACCAGCCCAGCGACGCTCAGTTTGCCAGCCCCAGTGTGCTCCATAAGCGATTTCTTTAGAAGCCTCAAATTAGAGAAACATAGCTCTGTATTAGTGATCCTTTCCTTCCTTCTCTTTCGCTGCAGTCTCTTGCTTGTCTTGTATGTGAATGAACTGCAAGAAAAATGCTGTCCACCTAAAATATAATTTGCTCTGCATGGTGCTGAATGAATAATTTATTGCACTAACTGTTTGAGTACAGCATGTCTAAGCACTTGATCAGATATCCTTGACTGCTTGGATGAGTGACAGGGAAAGCTGAACGAACTTTTTTCCATCAGCTTTTGTGGTGGTATAAACCTAAAAGTAGTGAAACTGTTAGACCTTCTAGCTAGATGTAGTCCCTCATGTGAGCCAGGACGCAGAGCAAATGACAGTGTTTGGCAAAGAATTTATTCAATCAGTCTTCCAACAACCTTATTTTAAGCCTTTTTTTGTCTCTGATATACTTAACACTGCTCTCTGCACGTGTGATTGCAGGTAGTTATCGAATATTTTTTTTTTTAAATGTTGTGTAGAAACTTCTGACATTACTTGATGTGTTACATTTATCAGTACAGGGACAGCGGTTGTGTCAGTGATGCTGTGTATTCTAAAATGCATGGCACGCAAAAATTATTGATCCTTTCAAGAAGCCCAAATGATTTTTAGCTTCGCCTCAGGCTCTATTAGCAATGTGGAAAATTGAAAAGGGCTCTCAAGAAAAAACTAGCGTAAGATTGAAACTGCAACCGAAGAGCTGTCAAGTGGAGAAGTACTTATGAATTATAATGAGCATGATCTAAAGATGACATTATCCTGTAGGAGTTTGGTTCTCTCTTTCCTCCTCTCATATGACTCACAAAGGTCCCTTAGAACAAATAAAACCAAAATAAGAGCAGTGTTACGAAATGTATTTAGAGGCGGTGCACATGAAATACAGAAGGGATTACAGTATGATGTGCAGCAGGGTCAGGGTTGGAAGAGTGCCACAGGAAAGATCCAAGTTATGAGGCTGGCACAGGGGTCCAAGGTACCTTCAGCAGAAATTCTCCTATATGGCTGCGAAAAGATATTTTTTTTTCCCCCCTCACACTTCTTTTTTATGTACGTTGGACGTTGCCTCCAAAGCATTACAAGACTTTTCAAGTTACGCTTCTCAGTGTATTTATATCCATGTAGATTTTTGACTGATTCATATTTTTGGTGGAAGGTGAGACCATTTCTGACACTGTCTGGCTTTGGTGGTGTATTGAATTCTGTGTCGCACGCCATCTGGGGTGAAAGGAAACTTACTCTTTTCTGAAGATTTCTCAAACACCTTTCACAGGGCAGCACATGAAGAGATATGGTAGCATTCACTAGTAATAATATAAAGGAAAATACTATTGCTATAACTGTGTGACTGGAGGAGAGGGCCATGGCTGGTCCACAGGCCACTGCTTCCAGGAACTGGCCATAAAAACCGCTCAGCAGTATTTCAGGTGGAGGGAATTATTTTTTTTCCTTCAAGCTGCAGATGTTTTTTCAATGTATTCAAGTCTTTCATATAACTTACTTTCCAAAAAAACCCATCAAACCAACCCTAAACCCCAGCAGAAGATTTAGGAAGCAGATTTTAAATTTCCTTGATACCTAGAAGGAATGTGCTTACCTTTGACAAAACAAGTAGATTTTTTTTAATTGTTCCCATATTGACAGAGTGGATGAAAAAAGCAATGAACAGCAGGTTCAAAGGCATTTCTAGGATCAGAAGAACGATTCCATCAGAGCTGTACTTTGGTGCTACTAATATTATTTCCCTGGATATCTTCCAGGTTATATCTCTTTAGGTTTTCTGCCAAAGGAAACTATTTGCCTTTACTATTGTCAGTACTGTGAGACCGTGTGGATGCAGAAGGCACACTGGGTTTTCCTCAGCTTCCATGCATTTCAGAATATGCATGTACATGAGAAAATCACTGGCAATGAGCTATACAAAGCAAGAGAGGTCTAGATCTTTCCAGATTCAAAATCAGTATGTAAGCAGCCAGTCAAAAATCTTACCTTAACTTGCAAGTTATCATGCAATCCACTGGGGAAAAATAAATGCAGAAAAAGGAGCAGCCTTTATAACTGCCTCTCTGCATACATCTCCAGTACTGATCCAGCCTTCCACCGGAGTTTAGCATTTCCTGGTGATGTTTCCTCCTCCTGTACAAACGTGCACTTCATTCATGAGTAATACATGAACTCAGGAAGCACCCATATTTAGACAGCTATAAACTGAATTAATTGAAGCGTGATTGATAAAAGCTTGCCCAGAGAGATGATATTGCTAATTAAACTGTAATGCATTAGAAATACTGCAAATCAGTTTGATTTTACATCGTTAAATATCCTGGTCAAAACATCCAGTAGTGACTGATTAGAGCTGAGATTCCTGGACGAGATCCATTGGCTTTGCTTTTACATGGAAGAGGGACAGGGTCTGGCCAAGGGTGTTTGCCTGGAAGGGAGACTTGGGAGGGATTCGGTGCTTGGTTTTTCTCCGTGCCACATTGCTATTTGGCACTTGTTTGCCATACAGGGAGCAGCAGGGGTGCTGAGGAGGGCTCTAGCAGCCGGGTGCCGTGCCCTGCCCTGCCTTGTCGGTGGGCTGAACCTTGTGACTCTCTCTGCACATCTGAACAGAGCAGTCTCGTGGTGGTATTATGAAAATGTATGGGTTTGAATTTTAGAATCAATGTCCCAGCAGATGTGAGGAATATGAATTGCTTCCTTTTCTGCATTGTTTGAGGAGGGTCTTCAAGAAAAGGCTTTGCGTTTGCGTCTTTCCTGTTCGATGTCTGGCTAGCAGCATTCACTCTGACAAATTATAATACTGAAGAAATGTGGTTGAGAACTGGCATTTATCTAATTAACAAAACTAACAAATGCCTTGTTTAAGGAACTTCTTTTAAATGGCTGAGATCACATGAATGCAGCTTTTTTTTTTTTTACTTTTAATTATTTTTACTATTTTTAAATTAAAGGCAAGGTTCCCACAGGCTTGATTCTAATGTATGGGAAATAAAACCTTTCATTTTGTTGAGATAAGAAGTGCTTTTTAAATACTGCCTGCCTTGAGCACAGTGTTTTCACCCTCACGTTACTCTTCATCCCCTCCTATGGTGTGTCATTGTTCTAAAATACACCGTCTCCTTTTCAGAGGGCAACAGGATGCCAATCTCCTGTTCAGAGAGCAAGGTAAACCACCTCTTTGGACATTAAATTCCACGTTAGGACATAGTCTCAGGCTCGGGGAAAAATGAGGTCTTCCTGCCAGGTTGTATCTTATTGCTTGGGAAGCCTTTATCAGGGTAAACGGATAGTGTGGTAGTTACATTTCTGAAACCTTTCCCCAATAGAAAATTATTTTTCCCTGATTAAAACCTGGTTCTCCTGATACAGGCTTGGTGCTTGGAAATGATTTTGAAACAGCTTCCAGCAGCTGTATCATTTAATCTGTCGTCTTCAGGCCACTTTAAATCATGTTCATTGTTAGGACTTCTTCGAATCCTACTGCATTGCCTAAAAACAACAAACTTCCATATCTTGAAGGAGTGATATGGATGATTTTCTCATGATCTGTAAAGTGTGGCTTGCCAGCAGCATTGAAGGCTACTTGTTGTCCTAACTATGGACTTTGGAGGAGGAAATAGAGAGGATGGCTCTTCCCTGCAGCACAGCTGAGCTGGCTGGAGCAAAGGGAGGGAGAGGGACGAGCAGGTGGAGAACCTGCCCGGGAAGCATGATCAGACATCTACAAATACCACAGGCCACTAGAAGAGCCGTTATCAGACACACAGCCGTTCCCTAATGCAAATACAGGCTATTTCTAGGGACCTAGAGAAGACAGTGAAACAATGTTTGTAACACAAAGGTTTATTTAAATTTTAGTCATGTGCTGGACTGATAACAGACCAAAGGACACTGTAGAAACATAGGGAGATTTGTTAGCCACTATCTCATTTTCTTTACTTTAAAAAGTCCTTTGTTCTAATTTATCTGCAAACAAAAAGTTTTTTGGGTTGGAAGCCCATTGGGGATTGTGGAGGTACTTCAGGGAGAAGAGGCAGGCACACCGCCAGGTCCACCTCTGGTCTCACCGTGGTGGGATCCTGTTGGAGTAGCTTTACCGAAGCTGTGCATGGGGACTTTGACTTTGCGTGGATTTAAAAGACTCATGGGCCTACATCTTTGCACGTGTTTGACCTAATCCTCCTTTGAATTCCTGCGTGTTTCATCCTGCTGCTACATCTTTTCAGTTGTCAGGACTGAACTTCTGAAGATGGGCCCTGCCCTTGTCTGCAGAGGCTGGCGCGGAGGGGTGCAAGGACAAATGCAGGGCCAGGGGCACAGGGGTCTGGCCTGGCCAGTGGCTGTCACCCTTGTTAGAAATTGATTATAAAGATTGATTATAGAATAGAATACAATCATAGAACTAGAACGTAGATTCAGCTGTGTAAACACAGCTGTGTTATAAACCATACAAATCGGTATGTTGCAATTGGGATAGAAATTCATTGTATGGATTGTATCAAACAGAATTTACAAAAGAACCCTGAAACCAAGCAAGGCCTGAAACCAGCGAGGGAGAATTCTATGAAGACAGAAGAACAGAAAGAACT
>Ga0181612_134129_pt1 | contig 11880 bp, 5 predicted proteins | sample HoacroProtozoa21_FD_119630 | JGI IMG/M metagenome (GOLD analysis project Ga0181612, IMG submission 119630) | Hoatzin crop microbial communities from Cojedes, Venezuel. Combined Assembly of Gp0051906, Gp0051904, Gp0051908 | reverse complement strand
AGCTGTGCAATTGGTCATCAGGTGGTGAGAAAAATTTTATTGTGTATTGCATGTTTTGCATATTCATTATTATTGTTTTTATTTCCTTTGTTGTCGTATTAAATTGTCATTATCTCAACCCACAAGTTTTACTTTTTGTCCATTTTCCTCTCCATTCCCCTGGGGCGCAGGGAGTGAGTGAGTGGCGGTGTGGTCCTAGTTGCCCACTGGCAGGTTAAACCATGACACAGGTATAAAAAGCAGGTATGTTGTTTCAATGACCCATAAAACTACCATGAAAGACCAACACCTTCTTCTAAAAGAGAAGTACTCGCTTAGGATGCTAAGGCAGCTTGGGACATGACCCCAGGTTCAGGGATAGCTGTTTTCCCTCCAGTGATTTCTGCCACCACACACCCCCTAAAATTTCAGCTCCTGTGTTTTCATTAAGTTGCTTAAGCTTTATCAACACATTGGTTTTTTTCACATATTATCATTTAAGTATGACCTTACCAAGGCAATGCCATCCCATAAGCTACAGTACAAATGTGCATGCAATTCACTAGTTTTGAATATGATGGAGGATGTTGATTTTATACAAATTGTGTTATGCAAGTGGGTGTCAATTTGTACACCACTGTGATATTTGGTTGCCTACAAAACTACTAGTATTTTTAAGTTTCTTAGCAGAAAAAAATGTGAAGAACGTTAATTTTAAAAAACCCAGCATGTCCTTCCTTGTGTCTTTGAAAATATATCCTGTGTCCTTTTAGTTGCACACAATTATGTATTAAACTTACTTTTTTTTTTTAATTACAGCTGTACTTAGAAGAACTTAGACTACAATGCTTCCGAACTTGCATAAATAACAAACTTGGAGCCAGATGTTCACATTATTGACTGAGATTTACAGAATCTGAAAATTTTTTCCCATGTCTCCCTTTTTAAGCCTGTATGTAGTTCCTTAATATCATTCCTTAGGCTATACCAGCACTCACATGTATATTTATATTTTCTCTAATATAACTTAATATTGTTTTTACTCCATAATTTCTCTTTTTGCTAATCTGGAAACAGTAGAGGTCATCTAAATCCTTACCTGATTAATGAACCTGATAAAAGATTAGTAGAAGCTTCAATATTCTACAGCTGGAAAAGCTTCATTATTCAAAAAGACTGTATCCCACACTCTTTGGTCCTCTACTTTCTGGGAACCCAATCTTTTTATCCTATTTCATCATAAGAACAGGTGTGAGTGACAAAAAACAGTTACATTACATTTCTATTCTTCCTTAAACAGACTAGCAGATGCTTTATTATTAAAAAACATTTGCACACCACATCAAATTCTGTTTGGTTTTAAGTATGGCATACTTAAGAAGGGTTTAGGAGACGATGCAGTTCAAGACAGCTTTCACACAGAGGAAAATACTGATATGTTATCACTGCAAGGAACAACTTTGTTCATTTTGCATTATGCATAACTTTCTTCTGCTGTTTTACTTACAACCACATCATTTAAACATCCTCCCACACACGTTTTTTTCTCACACTTAACCTGCAGCCATGGTGACACTACTGCACCCACTTACATAGAGGACAAACAAGTTCAATCTCAATGGAGCGGAAGTTTTTACAAGAATATTAAATAATACACAAAATCTCTGGTCCAGAAATTGCTTCCAAGTTACAGATACAGAGAAGAAAAAATGCATGCTGAAAATAAATCACCTTTTACCCAATTATTTGATTAAACTGAAACGGCATTTAAAATACTCTTCAACATTAATGGGAGTGAAAAGTCAGTACTGCAGCAAGGAGTCTTCCAAATTCTATTTAATTGCATGTTTATGCAAATAGATTCTAATAGCCTTTTAAACTGTTAATTGCAACAAAAGTAATCTTGCAACAACAAAATGGGTTTATTGCCTGTGGGCTGATTTATATGTAGGTACACATGTGCAAGCGTGTATTTATCGACTCATGTTAGTGTCCTCTCAGGACTAAGATATTTGTTTCTAATACTGATTGACTGATTTTCTCTTAGCTTGAGTACTCTATGAGACTATCTCAAAAACAAGGACCTTGCAAGAGCAGTCACAAACCAAGACATAATGTATTTTTCTCAGGAATACACTTCACATGAATTCACAGATGGCTGTTTTATAGGATATGGCAGCTCATTTCGTAAATACGATATTTCATAGGTGTGAACAGAAGTAGTGCTGGAACTTCTGCACCTATTCTCTACCACTGTACAGATTCAAACTGCTGGTTCTGATCTACAGTCTTTTAAATGGCCAAGGCCTGTGTACTTGAGATATATATATCTTAGCAAAGACACCCAGGCTGTGGAACTATAGCAGCAAAAAAGAGGGGAACCCCACACTTGGACCCAGCTCCTGCCCCATGGTCACAGACAGTCCAGTGTTTTTCCTCAGTTTACAAACAATAAAGTCTAAAAGTTATCTCTCTATGGTTACAGGGAGAAATTTGCTGTTTTGCTTCAGGTCTTGTTTGGCTACTTTCTGACTGGTGAGTGAGAGAGAAGACCTGCCCAACTGCATCACAACTGTTCCTGCAATACGTCACTTACCTGCCTAAACTAAACTACCACAGATAGACACCAAAGATAACTCATACCCCCGCACTTCTAGTCAGTTCTTTTTTGTGGTACTCAAATCCTTCAAACCACAATGCAGAAAGGAGGATTGCTTTATTCTCTATTTCTACCGTCTTCCTTGTCACACACCTGTAAGAACTGACTGCTTCTTCGAAATTTCCTGACTCACTCACGTTCTTCCTCCAAAAAGCTCCCACTTTACAAGTCACAGTCTCTCTGAAGCTACTCCTTAGCAGCATTTGCCTACATGCATAGGTAGTTTACCCGAGAATGTTACAGAGAGTAAATTCTATCACTTTTGATTGTCTTTTATTCACTTGTTGCCCCTTATTTCTTTCATTTTTTGACATCTAAATCTTCCTCAGAATTCCTGCCCCTTAGCAGGCTTTCACCTGCAGGAGACAGCACTTCGTATTATAATCACTGCTTGGCCTGTTTGACATGCTGAATTCTTTTCTATTGCTCCAAGATTCACTCAAGTATATGATACAGAAGGATGACACGCTGGAACATATTTCAGCTGTGCATGTTGTCCTGTTTTATATTACTCCTGTAGCAGTATTTATCTTGACATCAAGGGAAGGACTAAGACACCCTTACACATACATGAATAAGAATACACATATAAATTGGGACAGTATGTATCTCTAAGTGAATATATTTATGTGTCTATACATATGTACATAGTCATATGAATGTAGATCAAGCAGTCCCAAGCTTGCACAGTATTAGCCTACACACTGAATATAAAAAAGACTTTTCTCTACCTCTCTACTGCTTTCATTAATACAAGCCTGTGTGCTTTAAAGGTAGTCAGCAACATTAAAATGAATCATAAAGTTACAGTTTCCTGTCACTAATGCCTTATTTTCCAGTGCAAAGGTTCATTGTGGGGAATGAACAGAACTATGGGGATCAGGGAAGAGGGGAGACTAAGAGAGAAAAGACAAGTTGCAAGTAGGCAAAGTCTGGCAAAATAGAAGGAAGAAGGAGTGTATAAGAAGTGGAAGAGAGAGAAAGGTTGACAGAAAAGCAAAGGTACTAAGGATATGAGATAAATTTTTGTGAAAAAATGACCTCAGCAGAGAAAAGAAGATGGAGAAATAAAAGTCCAGGAAGGAAAATGAACAAGTGCCAAAGGAAGAGCAGATTTCATATATTTAAAAAAAAATCCTTTTCTGGTTTTTCTTTTTCTAAAAATACTTTGGGGTCACAACTGCATACTTCATCCCTCTGATGTTCAGTCCCTGAACATAACAATAAAAATTCATTAACACAAATACTCTATTAGAGTACTGATTGCCTACACCATAGGTTAATGAGTATCTTTCTAACTGGCGAATCCTGCATGTAAATGTGGAATGTGGATCTCACAAGGTTACAATTGCCGTCCAGCTGGATGCTGTGCATGTTACCAGTACAATGGTACTGGTAATGGCCAAAAAATTATTTTCTTTTTCTAAAAGCACAATTCTAAATAAGAAATACCTTTTTGCTAATAAAATAGTGAAAATCATGACCACAAAATTAATCATCTTTAAGAAAAAAATATTAGCCAGCTGAATTGCTGTGGGTTGAAGCTCCATCTTAAACACAGGCATACAATTTTCATTCTCAGCAGCAGTTGCTAGGCGCTACTTCTGTTTCCTAGCAACATAATTTTAACCTACTTTCCTAGTGCATCTCTTACAATGAACAAAAAGTCTTTTTAGAAGCAAATCTAGCTCTTCTATCAATACAAGTATATGCATTTAATAGGAAATCAAATATATTTCAGGAGGAGTTATTGAAAAATTATTTCTTTTCCCAAAATTAAGTGCAATGAATGTAAAAATGGTAACGAAATATCTCTGAAGAATTGCAGATTTTCAACGTCTGGTGTTCTTGTAATTTTGGACTTACTATAATCTCTTGAAAAAAAAGATTTTTTTTTTCTTAATGGAAAAATATATAATTTTAGGGGGAAGTTTACTGCAGAATTTGTGAAAAGGACCTAATGAAAGCATGACTTCTTAAAATAGAGATTACTTGTTTGATTGCATTGGGATCCTTGGAGTGCAATATACTGGATATTAAAGAATATAACACTTGGGCATATTTTGAAGTCTTATGAAGAAACAAAAACTGAATTAAGATCCCTCTTTAAAAATTTGTAAGAAATGACACATGTAAAGGGAACAAATTACACTCCCATTTCCAGTACCAGTACCATTATCATAACCATTGTTTAGATATCATCTTGGTAAAACTGAAATCCTCTGGGTTTTTTTCAGAAGTAGAGTGCTTCTTCTCTGTAGCTAATTAAACAAGAATTACAAAACTCTAGAAGTACAATGTTATTTACATGTTCATGGTTTTTCATTTTTGCTTCTCATCAAACACTAAATGATCCAATATCATAACCAAATCATATCCCACGACACAACAGGAGCATCACAGAATTCTTTTGATATCAGTCTGCAATGGGAAAATCATAGTATCTTCCTTCTGAGAGTTTGTAAACAAACCCTGTGCACCCCATGTAATTTAGAGAAATCAATCTATGCAATGTCATTATGTTTCTTTTCCAGCAGGAATTTCCATAACCTGTCAGCAAGACATACACTTTAAATTCAGACTAACTCAGCAGGCTAATCAGTCTGGGGTTCAAAAGAAACACAAGATCGCTTTAAACATATATCGATGCATATTTTGTCAAGCTAATACTCAGACACCAGAGAAGGTATAGGGAAGACTAAAGCAGATGGGTGACACAGGAAAGCAATGCTGATGTGTCCAAATTCTAAAGCATTTTTCCTACTTCTTCAAAAAAAAATTAATAAATCCTTGTGTAGATTAATAAATACTCATGATCTCAGTCCTGTTCTTATCTATCACTTCTCAGTAGAAAGATGACTACTGATTTATTAGTTCCATCAATGTTGGAAGACATTACTCAAAATTTTTGTGTTATTTGCTATTAAAATTATTTTTTTTTCTTCTTATTTAAACAGTAAAAAGAAAAATAATATCATGTGATACATAACATCATATACAACAAAGAAAACGTCAGCTCATCAGCAACACAGAAACCCAGTTTTTTCACAAACAACTGAAACCTTTATAAAGTTGTAACACTGCTCTGATATATTGGTAATTTAATTGCAATTAATGATAAATTATCAGGTCTAATATTTATAGAAAACTCTTTCATATGTAAATTTTTTTTCAATTGGAAAAACATTCTTGGTGATTGTAATTACATAAGATAATAGATTACTTCAGAAACTCTTCTAAAGTTATCCGTAAGTTTACCAACATCATGGTGCGCCTGTGTTGAAGGTAGACATGCTTGCAAATGATATATTGTTACTGATACATGGAATAACTCATGATTGTGGCACAGATATCGGACAACTTACTTTTTTGGTCGGTACCATGTGGTCTTTAATACGTTCAGATATTTCCTGGATATAAACTCTCATTCCTGAGATACTACTGAATCAAGATGTAGCAGTATGGTATACAACTATAGATGTAGAATTCCTACTCAAGTATTACCCCAGAAGCCAACACTGCTATTTTAACACAGTTACTTTCAGATGTGCCACTGGTTAAGAAATTGTACTTCAGCAGAGTTTTAAAACATATGCAATTCCCACAGTGGAAGGAACTGTGGTATACGCAATTCAGCGAAGTTCTTCCAAGCAAAGATATACCAACATTATGGTCATTTTATAAAGGTTAATACAGTAAATCATTCTGAGAAATTCTACACACACCTATCCCACTAGGAAATATTAAACACCAGTGTAACTACATACATAAAAAAATAAGTATGGAGTTTGAGAAGCGCTTAGTGTAGCTCTCAAACTTTATTAGGCTCATTGGTTGTATTTGTAAGTCATCACAAACCCACAGGGAGGAAGGTGAAAAGTCACTGCCTTTTCAATATTGATTTTTATGTTGCGAAAAACAGAAAAAAACCCTAACAGCAAGGAGACAGACAGGAATATAAAAATGTGAGAAACTTCAAAAGAATAGGGATGCCTAATTGCCTTCCAAAGCAAACCCCTGAAGATTAAAGGAAATGGTTTTGTAATACATGCCAAGTCTTGCCACAGAATCCAACATCTTTTATCCTTAATGTCGTCCACAGGAAAAGACTGAAATACCTGAGACAACATTGCTTTTACAGTTGTGTTATTGAGCACCTGAGGAAACATGAAAAGAAGTTGACTTTCAAAAACCACTCAGAGACAGAAAGGCATGGGGAAAGGTCCTGCTCAGAAGAGAACTGAGGGAGTTGATTTTTCCTTAACTTGATGTTAAATATAAGAACTTTTACAGTTCTTTCATTGTAGAAAAGGTGACATAGCTTTCAAGTGAAGAGAAACGATGGGCATTCTCAGAAACCTCACTATTCAGAGACTATGCATCAGTCAAAAATCTACTGAGAAAACTCTGAATGATATCAAGACGATATCATATGATGTCAAGATATAACACTGGAAATCAAACATTTAAAATCAGAAAGACAATCAATCACACACAAATTTTTTCTACCATGATTATGACAGCTTTTTCATTGCGGCATAACATTCATCTTCTGTCCAGGGATTTCCATACAGTACAACAGACTTGAAATAAAATTTCAGGGTATGTAGGTTGACTTGGAGGACTGAAAGTCCCGTAAGTATCTTCTGATACAAAATCTGGTCCACAAGTTTCAAATGTCAAGTCCAACTTCTGGGAATAAGTTCTTGTGACAAGGGGTTGATTTATGAAAAGAAGTTATATCACACCATTTTGCACAATAGAATCTTGGCACAGTGAATTATCACTAAGGAAGTCAGATACATGCACATATAGTATCTCTATAGTGAGACAAAATCCTTGTTATTCAATATTAATAGCTGCATGTTTTAATTATTTTGTCCAAAGCTTCCTACTTGACTATATTCATTTTTGGTGGATTTCAGTTAATACCATAACAACTCCATCCACTTACAATTATAAGATTTTGCTAATATGCTCCTTTCTCTCACACTCATTTAATGCCTATATAACTAATTTGGCCTTAGCATATTTATTCTTAGGTTATTGTGGTATAAATTAGAAAACTGTCACATACTGTGTCTTTCCTGGAACTTAGAATGATGCTTTTGTTTCATTTTCATGTCCAGTCACAGTTTGCTCTCATGTGAAGCATCTTTACTGATATACGAACTTCTTAAGTCAGTGGGCCCACTGGCATAAGAATAAATATGTTAATTTCATACCTGAATATCACATGATATCACGCTCATTTCATATTTCTTAGAAAAAACAGGAAATTCACTGAGCAAAAGACAGTGATGCTGGAACTGCAGAAGTAAAAACCTGCTAGCAGGCTTTAACAAGATAATTTTTGATACTCTGAGATCATTATTGCTATAGTAACACTTGCAACATTTTATTGCTCTAAAATCTTTCACTGAAGAAATGAGATTGCACAAATACAATTTAAGGAAAATACATGCATGCACACCCACACAATTGAAAAACAAATGCAGCCTGAACAAAGACTCTTTGGGCTTTAATTAGATAGAGCCTTTTGAGATATATTCTCATAAACACACACAATTTCAAATATGCTAGGAATAATTTCACTGTCATTTAACATTGATTATGCTTAAACCAGGCATAAAGAAAAAGGATATAAAAACTGTTTATGAATGTAAAATCTATAGATGAAAAATACTTCGCTATTTTTCCTCTTACTAGGCTCAGGACTTGCAACAACATGACTCGGTTTAGTAGGACAGCAATTAGACTGCTGCGATTCCCAGATGGCAGAGTAGACCCTGTGGACTGTTTATCCATCATCAGGAGTGTGACACTGCTGTCGAGGTACAACTGCACTGCGGTCAGAGTGCAGTGTTAGCAGGAATAAGCCAACCTACTCGAGCCTCACTGTAAGACTGCCAGCAGGAGTCAAGAGAAGGGTGTGGGAACAAGCATTCTGGCTTCTAGCCCACATCAAAATTTGTGCTGACACTGCTATTACCTACCCCTGCTGGTTTGATTAAAGATGTAATTAAAGTTCCCCAGTGCAGCGTAGACTTGCCTAAGCTACTCTGGAAGCAAAACTAGTTTCCACTTGGCCTATAAATTAGGGAAATGATCAAAAGGTGACATATCCTCTGAAACCCTCTGCAACCTCATCTAGTCGTACCTGTCCCTGCTCATTGCAGGGAGTGTTGGACTAGACCTTTAAAGGTCCCTTCCAACCCAACCTATCCTATGATTATGTGGTATATTTGAAATACAATGTCTGTTCTGTTGCGAATTTTCCAATCTGGTTAAAAGACTACTAAAAATCCTACCAAATACAAAGGAAGTCCCAGCTCATGGAACACTGTTTTTCTCGATCAGCTTGTGCTTCTGTTAATTGATAATAACTGTGAAGGCAACAGTTTCATAATCGTGCAAAACAATCTAAAATTATGGCTCAGAAAATAAAATTTTAAAAGACAATTAGGGCTTTTTTGTTGTTGGGGGGGTTTTTTGCTTTTCTATATGTGTCATTTTTTGTGCCCTGGAAAATGATTTTAGTTAGCAATAATGCCTATTTCCCCTTAATTCCCAGAATTACCATATCACACATGTATTTCATTCTTAGTCTTACAAATATCTATGCTTTGCAGTCAAGGAATCACAATTACAGATTATTTTTGCACAACTTTTGCCAAACTGAAACTAAAGGCTGTAAACTCACAGCTGCACCTAATTCGTATTTTAACACAGCAAAATTCCTTCCATGGCGGAGCTCCAGCATTCTAGAGACTTCTGTTTAATAACAAAATAACAATATTAAGAATATTGATGCAGAACGTTGATGTTAAAATATTTGGCTGAAAAGGCCAAAACCTACAATTCAGCTTTAAAAAATTATGTTTACTTCCATTTCCTTCTCGGAGTTTGTGGATACACTTTAGCAGCTCCTCATCTTTCATACTACAGCCCCAAAGTCATACATTTATCTTGCATACTGATTTTCAAAAATGTTTTTTTTTAATTATATTAAAGGCAGGGTAACTTGTTATGCAATGGATTTTTTTTCTTAGTGGGAGACATCTGTACTTCCCAGTAGCTGAAATACTCTATTTACCTGGTGATTTATGAAATGCTACTAATGTACTGAAGACTTCTGCACTGATTTTTTTTTCACAGTTACAGCTAAGGTTGTAGATTTTAAATAAATAACAGAAATGTCCTCTGAACTGAAACATCTCTTCAGTTTCTTCCAGTTAGTGATCAGGAGATAATATAGTGTGTGTTTTTCAAATTTATCTAATTATATGTCCTAAAAAGGAGCTATTAAACTATAAGTCTACCTTATTCACTCAATACATATCTCTTGGCCCTAAAAGACTATATACATTATGATTACTCATAACAGTTGCCTTGTTAAAGTGTAAATGTATGTGACGTATTGCACAAATACCTCTCCACTGAATATACCTATCACGTTTGCTATCGAGACGTGGATTATTGTAGTCTCAGTTTTGGTAACAGTCACCGCATGCTGTTCTTCTATTTTCCACAGTTGTGTTTTGTTCAGCTTCTTACTTCTTACTTCCAGGCAGCAAATTTGCATATTAATATTAACTCAATATGGCAAATTTTGGGCCAAATGTTGGCTCTTCTGTAAGGGGAGATCTGAAGAAAATGGTCTGGGTTCCTTGGAGGCTGTGGTTTAAGGGAGTATACAAAACATACAACAAGCCTTATTCAGAGCATTCAACAGTAAAAAAAATACCCATGGGCTTTACAGAAGCCCTGATAAGGCTTCTGATATGAGCCCTTTGGGGAAACTATTTCAGTGGCAGTGTCCAGAACAACCTCAAAACTGAACAGAATCTAGCATATATCTTTAATTAATTTAAATCAGATATGAAGCTAACCACAGATAAACTGAGATTGAAACACAGCTTTCAGTCTGTAACCCTTCTATGGGAAACACAGTCTAAATGCTTCCATTCCCAGGACCATGCAGATTATATTACATCAGTGCAGCTCTGGCTTGCCAAGTACCTTTATTCGAGAGAGTCTCTACCCTTAAACTATATACTTTTATACTCACAATAATCACTCAGGGCTTGAAGCAAGTGTACTACACCGCTGACATGCTGGCACCAGCATCTCCTCAATACGGCTTTCTGCAGGGCTCCTCCCTTCAGCACAAGTAGGCAAGAAGCACTGCAACAGCAGAGCCACAGTCTGATCTGGCTGCAACTCCACCTGCACTGCAAGCTTGCGTACTAGAAGAGAGACAGCTGGAGGAGAAAATGCCCTGTGCTCAACCGAGGTCTTACAGCTAGCTACAACATTACTGTAACTATTCCAAATGTGTCAGGATTAACTGAATTTTCATATTGGTAACATTTGGTGATACGTTGTGCAACTAGTTATTAAAAGTCTACTCCTGAATTCAATGTATGTAAAAAAAAATTAATCTTAACAAAATTCTGCCAGAATAGGGTTAGGGCTTCTCCATGCTGAGTTGGGCTACCTGTAATCAGCACGTCTCAATTGCTTAGTCTTAACCATACCTGAAAAGAGCACCTATAAAGCACAGTGTGTTTCCACCATTCCTGTCCTCCACTGAGTAGAAAGTTACGGTTCTTCGTATCTATTTTTCACAGGTTTTCACTTTGTTTCAAGCTGAAAATTCAGACTGCAGCCCAGCAGCTGAGATCAAAGCCAGTTACAACATTTTAAGATTTTCTCATTTCCGGTTTCATTTACAGCACCTGCTATTATTTTGAAATTGCCATTTCTTATCTTGCTGTTTAATCACGATCCTACCTTGCTGATGATTTCCACAATGATCTGTTTTGTGGTGGTTCATGCTGTAATACACCTTTTTCTTTCTTGCACTGTGTGATCGCAGTTTGCTACTAGTGGACTGGCTTGGAAAATGTACATTCTGTCTTACACTCGCTACTGACATGCTGTTTTTTAAAAAGGCTTTCAGAGCTGCTGGCAGCACTGAATTCAACAGGCATGACAGACGTACTGATAGCAGCAGTGTTTCTTCCTTTCTCTGAAACACAGCTCAAGAGGGAAATTGTGCTGGCAAGGTATTTCTATATCCTTGAAGGACCTTACTCTAATTCATAAGAGAAAAATGCTCTCCGAAAACTGCAAATACTACCAGTTACACAACTAAAAAAAAAAAAAAAGTGTATGGGAAACAGGGAAAAAACGATACAAAAAACCCAAAAAAAGAAAAAATTCCTTTTTTGGAATTT
>Ga0181612_127522_pt1 | contig 11880 bp, 9 predicted proteins | sample HoacroProtozoa21_FD_119630 | JGI IMG/M metagenome (GOLD analysis project Ga0181612, IMG submission 119630) | Hoatzin crop microbial communities from Cojedes, Venezuel. Combined Assembly of Gp0051906, Gp0051904, Gp0051908 | reverse complement strand
TCAGACGGAACTTCCTGTGCCTCAGTTTGTGCCCATTGCCCCTTGTCCTGTCACTGGGCACCACTGAAAAGAGCTTGTCCCCATCCTCCTGACACCCACCCTTCAGATATTTGTAGGCATTTATAAGGTCCCCTCGCAGCCAGTTCCCACCGCAGGATCGTGCCTTCCTGGACTCTCATGAGGTTCCTGCTCGATGGCGATCTTCCCTCCATCATGAGCTACGGCACGGTGCTGAGCTGAGTACCCACCCAGAGGTGACCGTGTTTCACTGGCAGATGAAATGGGTCCTGCCTCTATGAACTTGTGAAGCACTTTGGGATCCTCTAGCATGGGAGGAATTGTTGTTTGTTTGTCTGAGCCAGTATTTTTACTGTGCTTTGCTTCCATTGCTCCTGTTAGATGTGTCGAGTTTCATTATATCTTCAGATAAGGCTCATGTGAAATGGGCTTCTGTTTTGTTTTCTCACCAGAGGAGTGATTCATATTCAAATTGAAATGTTGGATTGCTCTAAGCCAACCTTCAATCCGTGTGCTAATTGGAGGAGAGGGAGGCGCAGGCATGGACTGAGCAGGATTGTTTTTCTCTTACTGCATTTATAAACTTTCCAAATGGCTTTTTAGGAAGGCAGAGGGACTTAACTGCCTGGCATGGGAGAATCCTGGTCTTGTGTGTTTTAAGAACACGAGCCTAAATCTCATCTCTTGTCTGTTTAGGCTGCAGCACCATATGCTACCAGCAATATTGTCCAAAAAAAAAAGATAATTTATAATCCCTTTTAAGTTTAAGGTTTTCTGGTGGTTTTTTTCATCATCTTTGTTAACGTGGTCCTGTATTTTCTCTTTATTCATAACACTATTTTTTAAGAAAGTTGCTTGCACTTCTGTTGAGGCAGTGACTCTGCAGGCACTTTCTGCAGCACAGCCGAGGCCACCAGTTCACGGTCTCTGCTGCTGCCTGACGCTTTCTTCAAAGGAGCCACCCACAGAAGAGGAGAGCTGCACAGTCTAGTACACATTTCTGGCCTTGTTAGAAACTGATGCTGGCTTGTCCAGTCAGAACTCACTCAGGAAACTTTATCACAGGTACTCTAAAACAGAGAGAGCAGATGGTGAGATTCCAGCTGGGCGTTTGTGTGTATTCAGAGCTGTGTTGCTCTGTCACCTGCAGCTCTTAGAGAGTGCCGTTGTAGATCTCGTGGAGCTTAGAGCCTATCCCATAAAAAGCCAGACTGAGGTGATAGTGTATATAATGGAAATCTATAAAATTTGAGTGAGTATCCTCACCTCAATTAAAGTGAACTTAACTAACCAAACCTACTCAAGAGGGTATTTGCCATAGTTTACACTTACAGTTCCTTGGTTCTTCCAGGTTGGACTTGGCAGTGTGAAATGATCCTTCACCACTTGCCCTTTTCATTCCCCCGGACTTTGTGAAACTGGTTGAATATTCCTAAGGTGCCCCGAGGTTTTTAGATAAATGTGATACATGAAGAGACATTGACACTTTTAAAGTAGTACCTGAGGAGCCACTGAGCCTTGGAGGATCCCTCAACTTTAATGGAATATCCATGGCTACGTCCTTTGCATTGCTTTGGCAGTTCAATTACACTAACAGACTGAGGGCATTGTGAGGATCAAAAATGGTCTGCATTTCTGTTGACATAAAGTTAAAATGTACATGAAAGTGTTTCCAACGAGAAGAAAAGAAAAGAGATAGTGACAGGTCTTCATAGCTGATTGTAGATTGGTTCACCACTGGAGAGCTGTTGAGACGAATGTGAGACCTTGGTTACACGTCACCTAAATACTTTCTGACTTAGGAACATTTGAGCTGGAATTGCTTGCAATTAGTACAGTCTTGGCAGAAACTGGCATTGCTGCTGTTTGCATAGAAACTGTTTGCGTAGTCCAGTTGTGCCATGGGGAAAACTGCTGTTAGCAAGCAGCACAGGTGTCATCTTGACGTGGTGTCTGTGCAGTGACTGCTCTTACAGCAGCTGATGGTGTCCTGGATGGTACGCTAGTGACTCCAAAAGTGAGAGCATAGCTGTTTGTCTCCTGTACCTGCTCTCTCACCCATGCACCATGGTCTTTAACCTATTTATCATCATAGCTACAAGTTTTTTATGCAGCTGTTGGTGTTTGGGAGCTTTCAGCTGCATTGCTTTTGAGAACCTGGGCCCTTGCATGGTCTGGGGAGATGTGACTGTTGCTCTGCTCTTTGTAGTCGTCTTTGGTCAGATGAGGCAGATTCCGCTACAGTTGACTGTGGCGAGGCTAATGTAGAGGGCGACCTGTTGTAGACTTCAACAACCTGTCTGGGATCAATCACCCAATCAACACGGTAAATTATATCTAAGAGTTTGTTAAATAAAGGAATTAATGAGGACCAGAGGGCACCCCCTGGTCCCCGTAACCTGTGTTGCTGCTCGGAGGTTGGGCAAGGTGTCTCTTGCCTGCTTGATGGAGCCTGGGAGCTCAAGAGTGGGTGGCGTGGGAACTGGGGACAACTGAGGATTCGTACAGGGATGCAGAGTTGCTCCCTGGGGCAGAAAAATAAAAGTATGATTCTTGGCCCTAGAACGAAGAAAGCAAGACGCTGTGGACTTGTTGCAACCCGTGCAGTCTGTGAATGTTTTCTTCTTGTCAGTTGCTGCTGTCCCGTAAGTAACTTCATTGCCAAAGGGCAGAGAATGAACTAGTGAAGTGGGAGAGAGGGCTACTTACTGCAGGGCTATGTGTTGTGAAAATCTGTGCACCAAATGTACAATTCTTCACTTTCTGCTCTTGCAGTGTTGATTTATCTATATGATATGGTGGGGGGACAAGGGATGGTGGTGGAGGAGGTACCTCCATCTTGTCCAGGAGAAAGCACATGTTTAGATGAGAAGGCATTGTAGATACAATGCCTGAAATTAGCCCTTAAAATAGCACACATCTTAGTGACGTGTTGAATATACCTTGAGAAGAAACACTCTGACTGAAGTATCGAGCTTATTGTAGTGGATCTGCTGTGACTCATCAGGAAATTGAAAGTCTTGAGACAAAACTCGCCACCCTTCAGCCTTTTTGGAAGAGACGGGAATTAGTCTTAGACGGGAAGTAATTAATTGGTCTGTGATTGTCATAATTAGGTACCAAACAACAAGCTCATACTGAAGTATTTATATCCTAAGCCCTGTCTTGTGAGCCCAGCTATCAAGAGTCTCCATCAGACAGAGACAGTGAAAAGAAAGTTCTCTGGAATGAGCAGCGCTTCCACCTACGTGCGTTTAGGTGAGACAGGATGGAGGTGAGCTGGTAGGCTGCATGCTGTAATAAGCCATTTACTAGGATCATGACTGCAGGCTACAAATGCCGTTTCTGCTTAGTCTGTCTATTCAATGCAAACATTAAAAAAGAAAAAAGAAAAAACCTGCTACCTCAGTAACGTCTGTAATACTCCCTTAATCCCCAGTGTACTTCATGAATATTAGCTCCACCAATGTCGCAACACCCCGTGAAGGCAGATGATATGTACACGCAGCCTTCTTCATCCGCCTGAGAAACTGAGACAGAGGGAAAGACTTCAACTGAGGCTTCTGGTTTTAGACTGGGGCAATGTCCTGGGCAGCAGCCTGGCTTGCCAGTGAGCAGGATGGAGCCATACTTCAGTCTTTGGTGGGAGCGTGGGAATTCTGACTTTTTGGGACTAATGCCATAAATTCAGGGTTTCCTTTGGTGAGATTTGCTGCCTGGTGTTGCAGGCAGCACTGCTCTGCGTGTTGGAGTCACAGAGGGCGCATTGGCACAGCTGGCAGAGGTGGGTTGCGAGGGGAGGAATATGTGCAGGAGTATCTCTCTAATTTAGTGAGTAGCTATGGCCATTATGTATCTGTCTGACTGTGGGATATTGATGGAAATCCAGATGTTGGGAAAAGAAAGAAGAGAATCAAGATGATCAAATACCTGTTTAAAAAAAACAACGCCCAAGGAAAAAGAGCTTGATGGCTCTGTGTTTGTCTGCGGTGAAGTCATGGCAACCGAGCACTCATTTAGCAAAATTAACTGTTTCTCTATCTTGGAAAAAAAAAAAAATCAAATGAAAATGATGCACGGGAACATCCTTTTATCTCAACCAAATGAGTCCATTTGTGCCAAAGCAAAGGAGTCATCCTGGGGAGTTTGCTCTAGAAAGCACGTACTTTATTAGAACAGAATGTAATAGTTGTCCCAAAGCCATAACCGTAAGAGCCTGGTGCCCTAGGCGAGCACTTTCAGTAACAGGAAAACCAAAGTGAGGTTCCTGCACCCGTATGATGTTGAAATACGCTTTGGAGCCTGATTTTAAGCTCTCAGTTGTTTGGGATTTCAGCTCAGTTAAGCTCTGGATACAACTTTCAGAAGGGCTGTAATCTCTTTGAAGTTCCTTATGCGTAATGCTTAGTTTCAAAATTATTTAGGCACCTAGGGACAAAATGCTGATGCTGCTTCACTTTGGGCGTACCCAGATACTTGTAAAAAACCAGTTGCCTTTAAGTCCCGTTGACTTTAATTGAGACATAGGCTTCTATGTGCCTAAAACTCCTTTTCAGGTCCTAACCTTAGTAGTATTTGAAATCGTTCTCAGACAAACCCCGGAAATAACACTTCTGTGCTACTTCTGTTTTGATGTTGGCTGCCCATCTCCGTGCACAGACCGCTCTGTGAAGCTGTGCGCGAGGTGAACCGCACAGTGACTGTATTGGTAGGCACAAAAGCTCATTTTACATCACTGAGAATCTCATGTTTGGAATTCAGAAATTGTTCATCTTGGTGATGAGCGGGGGCAAGCTCCAGGGAAAACATCACGAACTGAAATGTGTTGCTGGAGGCACCTGGAAAGTGGTGTTTCTCTTAAGTAGTGTTTTCCAACCAGATCGAGTTTTACTTTGGCTTTCGAGTTTACTGTGGCTCTCTTGGAGATGGTTTTGGGCAATGCCTTATGGTTTCCATGAAAGCCTCTGAGAGCACAGATACAGAGCTTTTATCTGTATGAAGGAGTGAAATAGTTTGAGGGAGATTTTTAAGGATGATTTGACTTTGATGTGGTTTCTGTCAAAAATGTTGGGGAAGCTTCAGACTAATTGGAAACTTGGCCATTCATTGACATCAATGCTCAGCAGGTGAACGTGAGTTGTTTTGCATTGCTTCTCATAACTGGAGGAAACTTGTGCCTTTTTTCTGCGACTTAAACTTTGGTTTAATGAAAGAAAAGTGAGAACTGGGTGTAGGTGGATGAGTTTTGGTCAGTGAAGGAGAGCCACAATCTTTTCATACACAATTAGATATGTTGGATGTTGTTGTGGAGGTCTTCAATGTAAAAAGCTGATGTTTGAGGGTTTTTTTGGAAAGCATCTCTTTCAGGAAGGACCTCGCCTGAGTATTGATGCTGTTCATGCTGCTGAATCGTGCTTGTCAAACGGGGTGCAGAGGCTGGGTGGGGATGCATGATGTTTCCCAGCTCAGCCTCAGGCCAGTGGATTTGCAGCGGTGGCCAGCTGTTTCTTTCCACTTGTTTCTCTTCTCTGAGGCTGGGTGTAGCCCTCGCTTTAGGTGTTAACAATACGCGAACAGAAGGGCCAGGCTGTAGCAGCCCCCTGCCGCAGTAATGCCCATGGGCTCGGGTACAGCTGCCCGGAGGGAGCAGAGCAAGCGGGCGAAGGTGGGAGTGCAAATCCAAGGCAGTTGCACATGAGATTATGTCTACAGATGTTTAAGGAGTAACAACTCACATCTTGGGCTTTTTTTGGAGAGAGATGAGATCTCCAAACAGGAATGCTAGTGAGTCAGGGAGCCCCAGCCCAGCGGGTTGCTCCAGCACGCATGGGGTGAATAAGCACAGTGGAAAAGCCTGAGCGACTGCTGCTAAACGGCTGGGAAGATGCAGCCCACGACGTCTGTTGTGTCTGAGGTCTCTGTAAAGTCTCTCGCATCCTTCCTCAAGTTTAGTTTTCCAGTGGAGGCTGTCGCAGTAATGACAATGTCTCCCATCTGCTCCTCACATGGCTTGGCACATTTAGCTAGCATATATATATTTTTATTGTGGGGTTAGCCAGTGGTAACCATGACGATTAGACTTATCACGCAGCATTTTTTCCCCTCCTCGAGTCAGTTTGAAATGCTGACAATTAAATAGATACAGTACACTTTAGAGATCCGTCAGTCTCTTTGTTGTCTTGACAACCAGAGTATATTTAGAAATGTAACAAGTACATGGAGTTCAATTGCACTTTTGCTAAAACATAGTTTTGTAGCTTGAGAATTTTGTCTGTTGTTTGTAGATCCAGGTGCTTATTTGAGCTGTGCCTGACTTTCTCTTTGGTCTCTCTGGGAAGTTCCTAAGTACCGGCAGGGAGACTTGGCTGGTGGAAAGAGGGTCCTCACCAGGCAGGGAGCAAACCTGCCCACTGCTTGTTGGAGATGCTGTGCATGGCAGGGCCTTGGGCGAGGGGCTGGCAGCCCCTGCCTGCTCGAGTACTGGCTGTCCCATACCCCTGGGTGCTCGTGGTCCCCCGTACACCTGGGTACTTGTGGTTTGGCTATTGATTTGCAGTGCAGGAGGAATGTGTGTGATCGTTGTCCCAGATCTGCTGTTCCTGCAGATCCAGCTCAGCAAACGGTGCTGGGGAGCAGTAAGTAGCATGTCCGAGCATCCTCTCCCCTCTCATGCTCCCAGACCAGCTGCTATCACAGTTCGGTAGCGCTTTGGTGTGGCAGGACAGTACCATGGTGTGTGACATTGGCAGAGTGTGATGGCTTTCCTCCGGCACCTGAGCTACCTGAGCTTTGGTTGCAGATGGGAGCTGCTCTCTGCCACTGAAGCAATAGCAGAGAGTGTTTTTCCGTATCTCTTCTTTTTTTTCTAGGTTTGTCTTTGGTGTGTGTGGTGGTTTTTTTCTTTTGATCCCTTCCAGTTTGACTGGTGAAATTGAGCTCATTCCCTGCTCATTGAGCTAGAGTAGCAGCGTGTGGGCTAGATGTCTGGAGCTGTGGTTACATCCAGGGCTGGAAGAGCAGAAGGGAGTTACGATGGAGTGTGCCTTAGGGGGCTGTAAGTGTCCCTGTCCCCCACCACCTCTGTGCACTCGCTGATGGTGGGTGCGTGTTGGGTGGCTGTGCTGCTCTCTGCCCTTTCCTGTTTGAGCCCGTGGAGAGCTGTGGCCGGTGCAGGGACCTGTGTGGGTGTCACAGCCTGGTGACATGCCAGCCTTGAGGAGCAGCTGGGGTGAGTGGCTTGCCGTCTGCTGCTGTGCTGCCGCAGCCAAGCAGCGCCATGGCTGCCCTTCCCAAAGGCTCGCAGGTCAAGGAACTGCTAAAAAGGGCTTCTTTCCAGCGAGGTATTGGTGGGCTGTCATAATCACCACCTGAACCCTGAGGGCAGGGCCTGGGATGCTTGCGGATTTTCTGCAAAATGTCGGGCAAGACTCTTCCACGTCTCCCTGTCTGAGGCTTGGCTTATAATTGATGCTTGGCAGTATAATGTGAATAAATAACTGAAAAAAACAAACAAACCAAGACTCTCCGTCAACAAAGCTGTGGCAATGGAACAATCTGAACAGGAGTTCAGTGACAGTGGATGGAATGGCCTTTTGCCCGAGGGAACCAGTTCATTTGGTGAGATGGTTTGAAGATGACAACCATGGATTCATGGTATGGATGTAGTGATGGTCAGTAGCATCCAGCCTTGGGCAGGGAGCTGTAAAATCAGTCAGCAGCATTGCTCTGCTGCTGGGGAGCAGGGTCAGCATGAGCTTGTCACTGGAGTGCTTTATTACAGGGGGATGAGGAAGGCTCGAGGGAGAGGAGCCTGACCTGAGATCAGCTGTTATGGCCAGTGATGGCAACAAAGGGCATCTGTATTTCCTGCGGTGCAAGTTGTCTTCTCTGTCCACTGTACCTGAAATATAATTTAGTAAGGCTCAAGAGGAGGAGAGGATTGGGTTTTTCTAGCATGATTTTGCTTTCCTCATCCCTGTGTTTCTTTTTAGTTCATTATCTGTCAAATAACATGGGTGATTTTTCAGTGTGTGTGCACAGCTCGGTTTAATTTTTCTGTTTTCTTTGCTCCTTCCATTTTACCAATTTCCCAACGAGAATCCAAAACCATAGTTATGTCTCCACTCCAGCTTCGTTTGTAAACTGTTAACATATCTTTTTCAAGTGTTTAATAGCTACTGGGGTTTATTCTTAAAATACAGCCACCAAAACCAAACGATGCTAATGAGTCTTCAAGAGTGCTTGAAACGAGTTATCCCAGTCAATCTGACAAAGATAATGGTCTTCTATTAGAAGATATTTAGCTGAAGGTTGGATGAGCTGTAATGTTTATGGGTCTGTAGATCTGTAACCGGACAAAATCAGAACAACTCCTTCGATTTCAGTGGAGCTGTATCTGTTTATTACAACTGAGGCTCAGGCAGCGCTTTAGATGTAAATTGCAACCTCTCTGAAGTTAAGTGGGGTTTTGGTTTAATTCCTGGAAGCAGTCATGTCAGCAAAGAAGCAAAGAGCTGGGACCCATATACCCTGAAGTCTGTAACTTTGGCTTACTTTCTTTCCCTTGCTGTCAAGATCAGATTCCCTTGATTGGGGCTAGTAATTAAAATGCAGCTTCTCTTAAGCATCTCCCAAAGGCAGGCAGAGAGAATGGAAGTGCAGCCTATGCAGATTATATATATATATCTACATACGTTGCAGAAAATGCCAGTTGTTATGTTGTTCTCTCTGACTGCTTATGGTTGGGCTGTTGACCTGGAGCTTGTGCTTTCCATCTCTGAAAATGCAAAGGCGCTACTGTGGAATTAGCAGGCTGTGATGCAGAGAGAGCTGGGATGTGCTTTCCCCCAACACATCCGTGTCCGTGTGGTGCTTGAGAGATGTGGACCACCGCTCATCACCCCCACTGTGTGTGGCATAAGTGATTCACCATGCATTCATTTCTGGTCACATAAGGGGCATTAGTTTAAAGCAGGCTTGAGGCATAGGTTAGCATTAGCTATTTGAAGTCTTCAGTCTGCAAGCAACATCAAACAGGCAGCAGAAAATGTATCATGCACAGAAAAATCTCTGGGATTTGTTTCCCCCTTTAAAAAAATAACAATAATAATAAATTCCAAACTGTTCACATATGCTGTCTCCTCTGTGGTCAGGACACCTGTCTGCCTCTTTGCTGTTACTTGATACGGGCTTACAGTGCTTGCAAAAATGTTAACATGAATTTTTGTCATGGTAAATATGAAAGGAATAGCCAGCATCTGTGTGGGCAGGTCCTCAGCAAATTTTTGTGTGCTTGTTGTGCTTTGGTGTGGATCTGAAGCAACTGCTGCAGTTCTCCTCCTCTGTGCTCCTCTTCCTCCGCTGCGGACCAGGAGGGCAAAGCTGCTGCCCTGCCAGACCCGGTTCTCCTGAACAAAGACAGCTGGTGGTGGGGCTAGTGGGTTTCAGCCTGGTTTCCTTAAAAAATAGTGTATGTGGCCGGCTAGGTATGCCTCTTCTCCCTTGCTTTAATGATTTTTAGCTCCTTGGTTAATCTCAGACACATTCGTAGAGATAATTAGGCTTCAGGAAAATAGGGGTGAGGATGCAGTTTGGAGGATCTGGGGGTGACCTGGGCAGCCGGGAGTGTGGTGGGCTGGGAGTGCTGGGGCAGGCGAAGGTGGATTGGACCTTTCACTAATCATTGCTAGCATTTCTTAAACTTGCTTATTGCTTCTCCAGGACTGAGATGAAAGGAAATAGAAAACACCAGAGCAGGCTCAGATGTCAATAAGCTGGAAGTATGAAAGGCTGCTGGTTGAAAGCAGCTTGTGGTAACTTAGAAAACCTGTGTTTTCTTTTTAACTGGGCACCTTTGGAGGCATGCAAAAGGCAAACAGGGCTGGAGGTGGAGATAGGGTTTGGGCTGTCCCACCCTGCTGCTTTTTCCACAATTGCAGTGTGTTTAATGAGTCTCGTCTTAGCTGCAGTTCTTCGTGGTGCTCTCACAGCAAAGCCGACGCCACGAGGGTGACTCACGTACTGAGCGGTGGAGGAGGCTTGGGAAGAAGAGGCCCTTTAAGCATGAGAGGCAGAAGGGTGTCTGGTCAGGCTTTGAAAGAGACTTTGTTACCTGCAGCCCTTACGTCAGTGCCCTTCACCAGCTCTACAGTGATTTAAAAGGAGTAGCTTCTCTCCCAAATAAACCTCAGTCACTCTGACGCTTGCTCAGATGTAATCTGTCCTGCCAACGTGTGAAAAACCCTTATGTGGGTCAAAACAGGGACAGACTGACACATGAGTTGTATCAGAGGGGAAAAAATGCTATGATCTGCTCTGTACAGGAGGGTGGCTGGCATTCTGGGCCCTTCTGAGGCTGTTTTCTTGGCTAGGTGACATAGCCAGCTTGGTTTACTTTCTGCTTTTATGATGAGCAAATTGTTGGTTCTGACCTTTCTGTTTGCACCCGCAGAGCTCCCTTGGAAGAGGCTGTCCGTACATCTGTCTGGGTGTCTGGCGGGGCTGCCTTGCTTCCAGGTGGGAATGTATCAGGTCCTGGGGCTTTTGCCAGCTGCTGAGTTTAGAGAGAGTGGGAAGACCCTGGGACCATGTTCGGTCATTCAGCAAATGATGGGCATTTCTCCAAAGCCTGGGGTGAGGGGAGGCCAGGCTAACCCGGGAGGTCCAGACCTGGAAGCAGCAAATGTGCAGGCCCTCCTGGGAATGGGAGTATTGCATGGGAACGATTGCGTGGTCCTGTGGGCCACATTAGTTTGACTTCGTTTTGAACGAGACTTTCCTGCTTGTGGACCTGAACTCGCTCCCTGTCCATGGCATGGCTCTCTGCAGCCTGGATACACTCCCAGCTGATGATGGAGAGCAGACTGTATTACTGGCTTTAACTGTGCTTCAGTGGAGAAAAGCAGAGAAGTATATAAGTCTATTAAGAATAACCTGAATAGAAGTTGATGTGAGGAGCAAGTTAATTCACTCTTCAGAATGGCCATTTTTGTCAAATTCACTGGAGATGACTTATGGATCACCCTGATAAACTGCCTCAGACTCTTGTAGGAGTCCCTTGCCAGTTTATGTGTAGGACATAAGTTGTGCTTTTTGCCCATCCCATGATACAATGATTCGATTGCAGTGAGGGTAATATTGCAAAAGAGGAGCAGTGTCAGGGCATTAGGTATGTCTTCAAGCCTCTCTCAGTTGTGCCATCCCAGGAGGCAAAAGAGGTGCTACAAAGTCATGGCAACTGGGGGAAGAAAGCAGCGAGCAGCCCCGTTGAGAAGCGGGTAACGAATGAACAGGGATGGCTGGTAGCGGGTCTATAACTGCTCCGTGGCCATGAGGTTCTCCAGCAGGAGAGGTGCCTTAGGAGGGTGTGGTGGCTCCGGGCAGTCTTTGCTGCGGTGATGGTTCCCGGAGCCTGGTGGCAGCACCAGAAGGCCACGCGTGGTGTGTTGCAAGCCAGCATGGGTCCAGAGCAATCCATTGCTGTGTGGGAAGTGTGGACTGGCGTTTGTTCTTCTGCTACCCTGGTGGTTTTGAGTAGTGGAGCTACTTTGTTTGCCTTGATGTTATCTGACTTCAGGATTGTAAGACATCTGTAAGGCATGCTGAAATTGGGAGTGCTTCTTCTTTACCCCGTTGTGTCACTGAGTATAACTGTGCTTTCATTCTGCCCTTTTGATACACAATGCACATCGCTCCTTTCTTCCTTTACCCTTTTCTTGCATTTATTTTTTTGTGTTTTTTTTTTTCTTCTGTCGTGTAAATTATGGCCAGCTGGAGATGAGATTTCAGCATTCTGTTTACTGCAAACAGTTGGGGACATTAATAAATGTTGAAAGGCAAAGATAGACAAGGGATTAATAAGTA
>Ga0181612_117122_pt1 | contig 11880 bp, 3 predicted proteins | sample HoacroProtozoa21_FD_119630 | JGI IMG/M metagenome (GOLD analysis project Ga0181612, IMG submission 119630) | Hoatzin crop microbial communities from Cojedes, Venezuel. Combined Assembly of Gp0051906, Gp0051904, Gp0051908 | reverse complement strand
TGTATTTCACAGGAGAGATCCATTACCCACATCAATAGTGGGCAACCAATTATAACAGAACATATTACTTCAGCTATCGTAATATATTAGGTTGAGAGTGGCAAATCATGAAGATGATCTACGATAATTAGAGCAAACCGACAGCAAGTTATGCATGTGTGCGATTCATCAGAAGAGAACAACATTACATGCAAAAATCAACAGTAGCTGCCACATTAGGTAGACTGGAGTCTTCACCTTCCTCCTGTGGTTTGCAGTAACAGGAACACCAAAGACCAGCTTTCATTATTTACCCCAAAGTACTAACCCTTCTGCTTTTGAATTATGATTTTCACTGGCAGAATTTCTATTCCCCTAACAGTAATTAAACACTTTTCTTTTTATCATTTCAGATGTACACCTTATTATCCGTAAAATACCAATAGAAAAGAAGACCAAAATATAGTGTTTGTCTCAGTGGAAAACCTGTGTATTTGAAAAAATTTGTTCACAGACTTTATCTAATTTATGTCTTTTTATTGGTCTGAAGTTGTTTAAAAAAATCAGAAGTCTTCTGTAAAAGAAAGCAAAATCTGATTATCTTTTTTCAATATAGATTCAACTGATACAGGCAAGAATCAACGAGTTCAGCTGGAATGTGGGAGAACATTAATGATGCTTCAAAGGATTTTTAAATAAAGTCTCTTACTGTTATATGCACATGGCAGAATTAGAAACCTAACACAGGTATCTGTGCACTAAGGTATATGGAACATATATTGCTAACAAAACAATTACAGTCAACGAGGCAGTCACTACTAAATCAAAGTGAACTCTTTCACTGAACCACTTTACGGTGGATACAGTGAAGTCCCATCAAAATATCTTCCATACTTTTTATTTCGCTTTCTACAAATAAGATAGAAATTCTTGTAACTAAAGGTAGATAAAGATCAGAACATCTACAAGATCAAATTATTTTCAGTCTCATTAAAAATAATGGAGGATGTTCCAAGACATAAAGCTTAAATTCTGTAAGATTCTTTTATGTGCATTTGGGTTTGTGATATCTTCAAAAGACAACAGAACTATTGTGCCTTGGCATAAATTGCGTAGCATTTAATTTCATTTTTCATGCTGAAAGATAGCATAACTTTATATAAATTACCAGTTTGATTCTCCATTGATACTAATGAAAGTATTTCTAATAATTTTAATTATCTGGTTAGATACTATATATATAGTAATATGTAGGACTAGCTGAGAAGTCCTGAAAATGTCAGAACTCCACAAAATTTAAAACCAACAAAAAGCCATGCATGCTCCACTGCACTTGCAGTCTAAAAACTGATATTTAGGAAGTAGGTGATGCTGGGAAGTGAAGTGAATAGAAACTGAAGGATAGAACAATTTAGTTTTAATATACTTTGGGTTTTATTTTGCATGCAAGTTTTCATTCAGCTACACAGTAATCTGGAAAAATTACATGTAGCTATCCAGGCTCCAAGTCTGTTTGTCCTTTCTTCTCATGATGATTTTTAAAGATACTCTCTCTCTCTTCCTCTCATAAAGAGCAAGCAAACAAAGATTACCTGTTCCATGGCAATTGCATGGCATTGCAGTGTCAGGGTTGCAATTTCACATCACTGTAATTTGCTGTGTCTCAACGCAACATTGCTAATTAAGAGTACTTTAAAAGGTGCATCACTACTGTACTGTGACTTCCTTCATCAAAAAAAAAGTTGGGGGGATTTCTTCAGGAATACATAATTCAACAGTCATGTCTGATGAACTTCTTTATCAGAGAGAGGTATTTGTCTGAAACAGCAGCTGTGAATGTTACACAGAAATGGAATGAATGGAACTCAATATCAATAAATACAACACAGTCTGTGTGGGAATAAATACCCCTTTCTATACATTCGAAATGGTGGATTCTAAATTCTGCTTAGGAAGAGAACCTGTGAGTCATTGTAACTGGTTCTCTATAACAACCAACTTCCAACCTCAGTCAAAAAGGCAGCATTAGAACATTCAAAATTATTAGGAAAAAATCACAGCAGGAAACATTTTTTAATGCTATAAAACCACCCACTGTATATTCATGTTGAACACTGAATTTCTGATCACTGCATCTCACAAAAATGCATCAGACCTAGGAAAGAGTCAAAGAAGGCAGGAAGAATATGGAGGGATTTTGAAGTCACTCCATACCGGAAGACAGTGGAATGGACCACAGGTCTTCAGCTTGAAAAAGAGATAATTGAAGAAGGATATGATAGAGGCCTATATAATGATATACAGGGAATCATCATTACTATGACATTAGAATAGGGATCTTTCAATTCAACTATCACAAAAGAAGTTCGAAAAAACAAAGGCAAAGATTTCCTTGACAAAAAACCATAATTAAATCATACAAGTCATGATCACAAGAGGATGCGCCCAAAAGCATGAATGATTCAAAAGGCCTAGTGGATTCATTGATACCTGTTAAACATAATGACCCATATCTGACCTCTGATGTAACAAGACTTCAAGCCACTGACTACCAAGTAGTGGGAGGGTACGCACAGGGAATAATTGCAAAAAAATTCTTCTTTTCCTGTACTCTTTCTTTAGATGTCTCCTACTTGTTCAACTCAATGTGCTTGTATCTTATGCATCAAAAGTAAACCAAGTAGACTAACCTGGATCCTCTCTTTAATAAAATCTTTGTTTTCTTTCTGGATATAGGAAATAGAGTAGCTCTCATCCATCACTATTTTTAAATTGATTGAGTGCCACATTATCTGAGCTCAAGACAGTAGAGGTTAGATAGGTAAGGAATTGTCTGAAGGTGAGATACCTGCTGGAAGTGGTGAAAGCCAGACACAGAAGAGTCTCTCAGAGTGTGATTTTTCAGTTATGTGATTTAATATTTTCATTAGTGGTCTCAGCAGAAAAAATAGTAGGAGCATACTGATGAAATATATTGATAACACCATGTAAGCGGAGGTGCTCCAATAAAGGACTGTTGTATCATACAGGAAACAATGGATGACCTTGAGGACTGGTGTAACAGAAATGGGATGAAATTTAATAATAGGTAATGAAAGTTTATATGTATGAAGTGTTTCTGTCAGGAACTGGAAGTTAAATATCTGGAAACAACTGGGAAGAATCTGTTGTATTAGCTGATTTCAAGACGACCATACACCCTGATATAACACTGTAAAAGCCAATAAAACAGTAAAGGCTAATAAATTCTCAATCTTAGATTTCTGCTTTCAGTTCCCTGTTTTATCCTGAAACTTCTTATATAGTGTGAATTATCGAGATTTCCTAGCATTGAAGATGAAAATAACCATCTCTGATGTCTCTAATGTCCCAGTATCTCTTTGCTCATATAATCAGCATACTCGTTTGAGAAATGTTTGTGAAGTTCTACCAGACTTTAGTCACTACTACAGGAAAAATGTTTCGGGGTGGGCTGTCAAACACGGAGAAATAATCAACCCCTTTTTTTTAAGTATACAGTGATTGTATACTCACTGGTGGCTTTTTCTGATCTCCAGAGCTATACTGATCTTTCTGAAAGAAAATTTTTGATATCTTTCCATCACTGAAGGAAAATATTTTACAATACTAAAATGTTAAAGACAGGGACTATCTTACAAATGTATAAAAAAGCTAATCTTTTAGAGATAGATCTAAACGTTATATAGAAAACAATTTACCATCTGGACTACTTATGCTTCCTTATGCTATTTCCCTTGGAATGCTTTGCTTTTCACAAGGAAATCCCCAGACATATTTTCTAATGCTAATTTATTTTTCAATGCCATCACTTTCAATTGTCAACTCCATTACGACAAGCGATTTTATTAGATAAATATTAGATGCAGAAGAAGTCTAAATGAATTACAAATCACACCACTGTGAGGCAGGCAATATAAAATTAGTATGTAATTTGCATAAGTTACATACAAGTTATAGGCAAAACTTTTTGTGAGAACTTCTACAGGGGCTCAGGTGCTACTCTCTAGTAGTCCGACTTGATTTATTTCATGGAATTGGCAGTACACGCTTGCTCTCTTCTTGTACCCTTACCTATACAGCTTCTACTGATGATGGATTTGGAGAGACGTTCTTGCAAAATCAGATACCATATTCAGCATACCAAATATCTAAACTGAACAACACCTAAATTTACTTCTGGAAGCTCAGGTCCTTCCTCTGACAGTGTTGTGTCTGAAGTTTAGTTTTTGGGCCGGGAAATCATTAAGCCTTGGAGGTTAGCACAAGACAAGAACAAGCTACAAGTGTCTAGATCTCAGGGCTGTAATACATTCAATTTGCAAGGAAATTTGTTACAAATAACATTGAGTGTTCCTACAAGATAGGTCTCCTTTAAAATTTACCTTAAAAGTAACAATTTAATAAAGTTCCAAACATTTGTCCAAAAAATTGAAACTTCTATTTTGCTTCTCTGGCTTGCTATAATTTATAACAAAAATAGACAAATTCAGACTTTTATCTTACCTTTTACAGGAAAGAATTGTACGTTTGTTCACAATACTCTGAGACTACCTCAGGCTTTAACTGAATTTTTCAAGGAGAACTGTGTTACTCTTACGGTTTTTTTTCCTACTATTTTTTTTTCTACTTGCCCCTTATTACTGAGGGATAGTTATAATAAAAAACATCCTATGACTACATTTTCAAAAGTTTACTTATTATAGAGGCGAGTCTCAGAATTTTATAGTGCAATGAAAACATGGTTACACACACATACACAGAAACATGTACACATGCACAGTACATAGGATCATTTATCTTGACTTACTCTGATGTTATTTATAAGCTTGTTTCACCTTCAGTTTAATAGTTTTTCACCTTCAATTTCAGTTGGAAGAAAGGACGACAGCCTGTTAAAGTTCTGTTCATTTTTGTTACTAATATAACAATATGAAATGTATCTCTGATGTCTAATTTAACATTGATATTTTGTTATGTCTGTCAACAGGCTATTACGTCTTCTCAATATCAATAATTTTTGCTCCAAAAAAAGGACAAATTTGCCTAGTAAAGTTCAAGTTGGGCTAGCAAAGCAAAAACACCTCCTGAAATCGCCTGGCAGGTTTGTAATTCAGTAGTTTGGAAACCTGTAGATAGTCGACTTCTTTCCTCTAGTGGAATGTATCGACATGATGAAAGAAAATATTCTGGAGGAATTGTGAATAATTACGTCAGTGTGATGTAATATGAAGTCACCAATACACTACTATAGGAATTTTAAAAAAGCTGTAGTATTACATTTGCTTTATACAAATACGTCACCAAGAATTCCTTCTAATCACTTCGAAGAAAATTTCATTCCATGAGTGTAAAACACTTTCATGTTTTATATATAAAGTCCTTGATACCTATTTTTAAAGTTGTCTATCATTTATGCATCAGAATATCACTCTCTGCCATTATTCAAATTCATGGAAATGCTTAGGAACAGGAAGTGAGTTCAAGTTATCTTAATGGTGTCCAAAATGATGTTAAAGTTTCTTATTCTTAAATGACTCAGCTGAATCAGGGGCTGATTCTGCAGCGTACAATATTTATTCATCATTAAATTCAGTGCTTTTCTGAGGGATTTCTATCAAAAATGAAGTTTTCATTTCTAAAGAATCCTAAACAGTTTTAAAACTCTATCTCTACATGGCTTCAAAATATATGCATGGCTATTTCTGAGTTTCAAAACAGTACTCACTCATAAACTTGTATGTAATCCTATTCTGACCATTCTGCATCCTTATGGGTTATTGATTTTTAGACAGTATGGTGATGCTGGTTTAAAATTGAACTATCCATCCAGTAACATAAATTAGATATCAATTTGTCTTTTGTGTATTGCAAAACATCCATACTGAACCTTAAACGTACTTGGAAAGGTAAGGAGCAGATCACAGTGTATTCTTATAAAACCATGCTAATGGCTTGGCATCTCACATGTTGTATAAGGAAAATTCACAGAATGTAAACATTAAGACAATTTAAAAACAGACCTGTAGAAATGCTGTTAAAAAATTGGACAGCCCTTTGCAAACTTTATTCAATCGATAGAGGGTATTTCAGAAGACAGTACGGAGAGGAAGATCTTCAGTTAAACTTCACACATCTAGACCTCAGGTAGCTCAGTGATAAAAGACTAGAAACTCAATTACACAGTCAATAGAGTGGTTTATACGTCTCCAAAGGCAATTCCAAATACCTAGCTTAGGAGTTTAGCTCTTGCTATCAATTACACAAGGCTCCCAGTTGCACAGGGAGGTGTAAGCATTTAGCCTGAGGTATTTAAGTCAGAAGGCTGAGCCTAGATCTGGAGGTCAGACACCCACCTGCTGATTATACCCTTGAATTTTGTTCTGAATATTGCTTGAAAACTCTGACCCTTTATAACGGCTATTCTATTGCAGGGGCATTAGAGACATAAGTGACAATCTAGGAATTAGTTAATTAATTTATTATGACCAGAGCAAACTTCTTTTTTACAGCACAGTCAAAAATGTCGTTCTCTCTTGTTTAACTACCAGTTAATTAACCAAAGCACAGTTGCTTTACATTTCTAAAAATTACTAAAGACTCTAGCATTCAGTGAGTTTGTAACTGACAACTGGACAGAAGAGAAAGAACATGAATAGGGAAAATCCAAGCAGGGGATTCCTTGTAGTACTCTCTTAAAAGATATTTAATGAGTAAAGTTTAACATCTGTAGTCAGGAAAGGAAAAAAATAAATCCACCCAACATCTCCCCTTCCCCCTCCCCAATAAAACCTTATCAACATGCCTATTAAGACAATGAGGAAAAAACTAATTAAAGTAAATTAGCTTAATGTGCACAGGCTGGATAAAGACAGATCACTTTTAAAAATCCAAGAAGATAATGGTACCCATTTGGGATATGTTTTTGGCATTTTTCATATAAATTGGACAGTTTTAGAGGATAAATATGGTAGAGAAGTCCTTACAGGCAATTATGTCTTTACAGTGCTGGTGGCTGACATCATAAAAGTATAATTTTAATTGCTATTAATTGTGTTAAGTCTACTTTTATTGAATACTTAATGCCATCTCTGACAGTTGTAGTAATTTATGTACTTTAATGAAGCTTCTTGGTGGAAGTTTGGACTTATAGGGTCATTTACACTATGTTCAAAATAAGGCATTTTATCAGCTAAGAAGTACAGGTTATAAAGACACTTATTGTTCCCTTCTCAAAATTTGTTCATTTTCATTAGCCTTATATGGATGACTGCAAAACCAGTTTCTGTCTCGTGTTAAATGTATCAGAATTTACTAAATATTTTTAAAAGAAACAGTTACCACACAATTTTCCAATATGAAGCAACCTCTCTGTTTAATAAGAAAACTGAATTTAGAGAAGCTGATGAATGACTAAATGACACCGATTCACATTCATATTGTGCCATTTGGGAATACAGGATGGGTAAAATGAAACCCTGCAAACGCTTTGGCATTCAACTACAAAACCACTCATGACTTTAACTGAATAGGGCTGTCTGCCGGAAGAACTTGGTCCAAAGATTTCAGAATAGATGAAATAGAGGAAGAAATGCAAAATTATAAGGATAAATGAAAGAAGTATTGAACAACAACATTTTATGTGATGCAGAGAAAAAGAATAATACCAAGTTTACATTTCTGTTCTAAAATTCTCATTGCTCTACTGCCAATAGTTGTAGGTTTCCGCTGCCAGCATGATTTGCATTATTAAATAATGAGAAATTAATTTATCTCAATCAGTGCTAGTTTCAATGTTTGTGAATTAGTAATTGCCCTAGCCACACTAATGGGACAATACATCTATTACTGCTTTTCTGTCTGTTTTCATGCCTGTTTAAATTAGCAGCAACATTATATACAAAATAAAATATTGAATGGGGTAAGAATGTGCCTTAAAGCACTCCTAGGCTCTTTGGAAATCCTTGCCTTTTGTCACAACTGTGCAAGGCATACTTAACCGAATGGGCTACCGAAAAAAAAAAAAAAGAAATAAGAAAAAAATTGGAAGTGCTTGCTTTATCTTCTTCCCTATCTCCAAGATAATTTCCCTTGCTTTGTCTCTTTCTGTTCCATTTTCAGCCTCTACACCCTTTTCATTTTTTTTCTCAACCTTTCTCTGCCTGCATTTCAGTAGCATATCTGCTAGTATGTTTTTCATTTGATAGCTGTACATGTATTTACTATTTATCAAGTATTTTTACGAACCACCTTTTTTTCTATCAAGCAGCCATTCAGATAAGAGTCTATTAGGTAATTTTGAAGTAAATGCTTATCTGAGTAAATATTTTTATATCATAAATTACAGAAACAACAGTATTTTCCTGTAAATTACCAGAGCTGGTCTCCATTGATTCTGTTAAGATATACAGTTTTTGTTGCCTGCACTTATGTCACAATTAGCACTAAAGACACAATTAATAAATTAATATATTTCTAAACCAAATATATTTCATGACTTATTACAAGCAGAAGATGAAATGTGAAATAAAATCAGTGTTAATCACAGTATCAAGGTTTTGTCCTGGAAAATCCGGACACCTGGATGTTGCTCCCATTGCACACACTCTGGAAATTTCTTTTGCATTTTAAGCTATTTGAGATTTTTATCTTTTAACTTTCAGTTTCTATGTAGAACTAACATGTCAGAAATATCAGAGGGAAACATGATGCATGTGAAGATGACAGATGAATTTCCTCTTGCTGTCTAAATAAATTAATACAGTTTTGATCAAATATATGTCTCACAGTTGACTTTCTCCTCTCATATCTACCCACAGAAAATGTCCTCTGTGGGTAGATATGTGGGTAGTATATACAAATAGTATATACAAAATAGTATATACAAAATGAGTATATACTATCTCCACCATTCAAAAATTCTCATAATATATCCAGGATTTATGTTGACAGAAAGGACACAACTAAGTGGTGAATGAAATGTATATATAGCCAACAGCCTTGCAAATAATTTTTAGAAAAAGATACTTAGAAAAAGCTATTCCCAAGCTGCAATATTTCTTTTATGTAACCTGTCCCTGGGAATATTCCATCTTCTATCATGAAGGATGGGGCGGAGATACAGTCAAATTTTTGACCTCCTAGTTCAATTAACCTCTCAATGATATTGTTGTAATTAAGAATAAGGTCACTGAATCATGTGGAACTATATTAAAATAGGTGTAAATGAAAGGACAACAAAATTCTGTGTTCGTAACCTCCAAAATAAAAGCCAATAAATTCACACCAAGGCTGCAAATATTGCTGTGGGAAGCCATAAAAGCTGAACAATCTTCCTCAGTTATGGGGTTTTGTGTATTTGATGGTGTTTATTGGAAAACAATGCAGACAGACAATCAGGTACACTTTACATGCAAGTGAAGGAGGAGGGTAAGGAGGAGGCAGAGCATAAGAGCAAGAGAGAAAAACGTTCTCCAAGGGAGCTGGCAGAACGGCAATGGCACAAAGGAACAAGTGGAAGATCAAAATAAAGTTCAGAAAAGTGAGAAAGGATTAAAGGGAGCCCGAGAGACTTTGTGAGGGTCACAGAAACAGGAAGGGGGTTAGCGTTAGCAGATGCAGAGTGGCCACAAGGAGTATTTTACTGACAGTGAAAATGTCCCAGCGACAAAACCATAAAACATGACAGAAAAGGAACTAAATACAAAATGTGGATCAGTTGACCTTAAAGGTCTGTCTGAAACTAACAGGGAAGAAAGAGGAGTTCAGGAATGACTAAGTCTATATCTGAGGTGGCTTAAAGCAGTGGGACACTACTGCATTCTCAACACTCTTCATTGAGTTTTTGGTTTCAAGGACATACAGGATGAGACAGTGGAACGCAGAGAAAAGTTCCTTATGTGGAGACATTCACTGCAATACAGCTGTGTGTTTATTTTTCAGACAGAGAAGAATCTAGAGCAGCTTTTCAGGAAGGTATCTTGATCCCGGTGGATGTTGATCAAGAGCCAAAAAGAGGTATGTTCATCACAGACCACCTCTATCCACCCAAAAGTCTAACTTAAAGTACAGTTGCTGCCTTTACACTCTCCTGTCCCCCTTATTGATTTAGTCAATTAGCAAAAAAGGTTTGACTCTTCTTTGAACTAGAGATTACTACATTAAAGAAGTACTTGTGCCGTTTTGCAAACAGACTAGTTACAAGTGCATGGGGTGAAATTCAGCCCCAGCTCCTTCCCTGTGCTCTCAGGTCACCTACCGCAGACCTGTGGGTCCCAGGCCCCAGGGGGTTTCCCAGATTTACCTTTATTTGAAGACAAGGTGGAGAGAACAGCGTGTAGGGGATGCTGCAGCTTCTGCTTATTGTGCAGTGAGAGAGACTGGGATGGAGCGGCACCACTGCCTCCCCCTTCCTGGTAGCTCTGCGGTTGTGTTGGAATTTATTTCCAGTGTGGAGAAGATCTGAACCACTGAGAAAAATCCTGAAGGTGTACTGATCAGCAGTCTTTCAGTAAGTAAGCCCAAATCTTGACAGCTCTCAAAACAGCTGATTTACTTCACTGTGCCCATCCTTAGCTAAATCACCATTAGGTCACTCAGTCTCCACATGACAAAATAAGCAAAGAAAATATTATTCATTATTAGGCAATAAAAATAAAATAATAAGAAACATTCAAACCCATTATTTTTCCTTCTCCTTGTTTTAAACTCTCTAGGAAGCAGAACAAAAATCTCAGCTTTGCTCATTGTCCATTACTGAAAAGTCTGTCAAAGATTAGAGCTGAATCTTCAGAAATACTACGATAAACTTACATAATAATAATAATAATAATAAAGAACAGGATGTCATGTGTCCTCTGTGAAGCATTGAAGTTTAGTACATTATTTAAATGCCTATTTATTACTTTACAGATGCCATTTCTTGATTTTCCAATACTCAAAATGTGTTAATATTAACAATTTTTTATTTGAAAAGGTTTTATTCCTTAATCTTTTTACTTTCAAGACTCCTGAGTGTAACCACTGGTTGCCACATTCACAAGGCAAATTGCGGCTAATACGGGAATTAATAAGAGGGGAAAAAGAAGCAGTGTTTGTGCCTCTAGGGCTGACACCTGGAACAGAGGTGGTCCACACGGTAGAAATGTGCCTTCCAAAATGTCTAAAACTCCAGGAAAGCCTTGGATGAGAATGAGGAGGGTCAGATGTCAAAGGACAAAAAACCCCAGCTGGTGCCTGGTTACTTGGCAGCCCTGAACCCCGTGCAGCAGCTCTGCTCCCCCACTTTCGGCAGCTGCCTGGGGAGTGCAGCACCCTGCCCTGCCCTCCTCATGTATTTAGAAACCTGATAGATACACAGCTGTTGCCATCAAAAGAGAAATTCATCCTGGGCTGTGTGCCAGAGTGAGGACTGTGGCACTACTTAAGCCCCACTAAAACCTTCAAAGGCTTAAGCAGCACTTAAAACCTTGTGGTATTTGGCAGAGACTTTTACCAATATCAGGGAAGCAGCACTAGGCTAAAAGCACGGCACTGAAACCAAATTATTTCTTCTAAAAGTAGTGAATGTCACCAGTGAAGTATTTCCTGAAGCACTTTTTAAACTTGTTTTTCCCCTAAGACCTGTAGTACTTGAATCATAGAATCACAGAATCACAGAATCACAGAATCACAGAATCACAGAATGGTAGGGTTTGGAAGGGACCTCTGTGGGTCATCTAGTCCAACCCTCCTGCCGAAGCAGGGTCACCTACAGCAGGCTGCACAGGACTGCATCCAGGCAGGTCTTGAATATCTCCAGAGAAGGAGACTCCACAACCTCCCTGGGCAGCCTGGGCCAGTGTTCCGTCACCCTCAGAGGGAAGAAGTTCTTCCTCATGTTCA
>Ga0181612_161699_pt1 | contig 11881 bp, 7 predicted proteins | sample HoacroProtozoa21_FD_119630 | JGI IMG/M metagenome (GOLD analysis project Ga0181612, IMG submission 119630) | Hoatzin crop microbial communities from Cojedes, Venezuel. Combined Assembly of Gp0051906, Gp0051904, Gp0051908 | reverse complement strand
ATATATATATATATATATATATATAAAGTTGTAAAGGCAAATCATTAGAAAATGCTTCCCCAAAATCTTACTTAGCAAGGCTGTAAGTATCTACCTGTGAATTTGTAGAGAATAAGTAAGAGAGATTAAGGGTGTGTATAGCAAACCAGCCCAATTATTCACCCGATGAGGAAAGACATCAGAACCTTGTTCAACAAACTACGAACAGTTAGTAGAAAATTGAAGTTACAGAAACACAGTACAGACATAATTTGGGCAAGATACATGGTCTAGAAGTGAAATGTCCAATGTTTAAGGAAAGAGGACAATCCCTAGCCCAACACAAAGCCCTTGGCAAATTTAGGAGCTTGCCTAGGCTCCCCAGCTCCATATTTATAGTAAGCGTTTGCACAGGCCAGAATCATTATGGAAACACTGCCTTAGGCAAGGCAAGAATCTGGTTGACTCTTTGGCCATTTCTTGGACTGAATCTCTTCTGATGTTAGAAGCAGTCTGGCTCATTTAAATGGTAGCAACTCCACCCACCTTTTAATCTCCTGCTGTGTTTCTTGGGTTTAAAATGTCACTGAGAGTAGAAGCGGTTCCCGCAGCACCCTGGGCCCAATGGTGAGCATGATGGAGCTGGGACCTTTCCTCAAATCTCTTCTCCTGCCATTTGCAGCCCATCATCGCAGACTAAAGACAGGGATGTAATTTCAATGGAAAATCCTCTAAACGTTAAACTTTGCCTGATCAGTTTGAACAAAACTTGGAGTGAGACTGAGAGAACCCAGAGCTGGTTTTATAATTGCAGAAAGCTTGGTCGCCATCATTCGTCATACGGATTGCCGTGTTAATTGTCGCGTTCTCTGCACTTCCTTGATCTGCCTGTATTAGAACAGCAACACCTGAATACCATTTCTCTTTTTCAGAACTTGTAACAGGGCACAATGAGGAAGCATTAGAAACACTGGAAATAAATTTATTGTTATGAAATGGAAGACATCAAAAGATTTATCCAGATTTATAATCATCAAGATTCATCAATCAAAAAAGATTTATTTAACATTCAGGCAATAGCACAAGACACAAGCATTTTGGAATTTCTTTATTCAATAATCATATGTTAAAAAAACCCTTAATATTTGTTATCAGGTCTTTATACATTCCCTGCCTTCCATTTAGCTCAAGAGGGGCAGAAGACTTTTCAGTAATGTATATGGAAAAGGGCTTTGATTGATAGAATAGTTTAGGATTTTAAGTCTTAGGCAGCAGTTGAAAAGAGAACACACAAGGGCTTAGCACTGAGCTTTGGCTGTTTGGGGGTCCAGGATTGTTCCCATACCTTTCGTTGGTAAAAATCTCATTTACCTCACTGCAGATAAGACTACACACCGGACAACCAGTCATGTTCGCAACGTATTTAAATTCTTATCCATCTATTGAGCTCAACTTGCAACTACTACAGATCTCTCTGATTCATTGTAAATGTTTACCGTAGGAGGAGGTTTGTATTTACATGCCAGCTGCTTACAATACCTGCAAACACTTTGGCACTTTGAAAGCAGGAGGTTTTTTGTGTGATTTTGTATTCAAATTATCTTGGATGACCAGCAGTGACATCAAAAATCCATGTGAGGAAGCAGAGCTATTCAAAGCTTTCTAAGAAAAAGCTCTACCTTCTTGTAAGTCCTGCCTCTGCTTAGGCCCTGAGCTATGCAATCTCATCCAGACGGTACAGCCACACTGAAAGTTCAGTTATAGCCATAGCTGGTTCAAAAATTCCAGTATAATAGGAATTTGTGAGACCAAAGACAAACGATGCTCTTCAAGATTGCTGAAGGCAAATGATTCTTCTCTGGTGAGAGTTTTCCTTTACTCCAGTGGCCAGGAAGCATCCCTGTTGGAAGAGCAGTGCAGGACCAGAAAAATCAGTGATGATAAACATACTAATACATACATATATACACCCACATATATATACATGCACAAATGCCCCCATCTCTGTAATACATGGCAATTTTAATGAAACCAACTGTAAACGAGCATGCTGCTTTCCGGATTGTGGGCTATCATGAGACACGAAGTACTGATGCGGGTACAGGCCTGTAAAGTGCCTGTTTTGCTGGGGGGAGGGGGTTACCCCCCGCTGCGAAAGTACTGCTAACCTTTAGAGAGTATATTACGGCTGATTAACTTTGTAGACTGCATTGGTAAATGGACGAGTTTGTTTCCAAGTATTTAAAATCTCTGATCACTGGCTCAAAAGCACGTGTTGAAACACAACTCTCTTGTGTAGATTGTTTACTTTGTTTTGTTTGTCTGCTTGTTAAAACTTTTGGCATAACTTTAGCTATTCAGTTTCATCAAGAGAAAAACAAGTACAGCAAAGCAGAAACTTTGAACTTTTATCAGTAGCTGTGCTTTTGAGGGAGAAGGGAAAGTTAGACCAGCCAACCACTAACAGTAAGCAACTGTTTGCTTTAAATTAACGAGGAAATAACATGTAGAAGTGGAAATGGTGGACAAAATTATTGCTACAAGGCAGAAAGTGTTGATAGTAGTATTCTCTAACAGCAGCAGGGCCTCACTGCATTTCACCTTTGGCGCTTCTCTCTTCCGATAAGCACAGTGCCGAGCTGTACAGGCTTTGTGTCCACACGTATAGCTTGCACTCACCTCGAGCTGCCCTTCCTCGGGAAGCTAACACCACAGCCATATCTTAAGCGATCTAGAGGTTGTGATAGCAGAAGGGTGGAAACAAGAAACGACTTGCACAACCTCACGTGCACGACCAGCAGAAGGAGTTATGTTGGGAATGGTGGGGTTTATGCTCACGTATCTGTGTAGACTTTCAGAACGGCGCTGAGAATGGCCCACCACGAAGGAGGTTCTGTGACTGAAGACTTCACCACGAGCCCAGCCCAGCGATGAGGGGCAGCTTCATAGAAGTGCAATCGTGCGCTGGCACTTGTGGGTGCTGGGATTCAATCAGGACAGGAAACTCATGCACTCCCAGCCTGCTGTGTTGTCTTCTCTGCTGTTCCAGAAAGCTGTCCAACATCTTCACATCTCCTTTTTTCAGCATTCTTCCTCTTCATCAGTACAACATCACCTGTGATCACTCTGGTTTTCTCCTCGGTGTGTACGCTCAGCATACTGAGTGGCTTGACTGGCCTTTACATTCGCTATTCTTTTTAATATTGGAAAAAATTAATTTCACACACACATATTTTATTTTTCTGTGACAAGAGTGGTGTCTACATTTTTTATCACTTGTAGCACATTCACGTTGTTCACTTAAAGATTAGCCAGAGGTTATAAGGGAAAAACCTGTGGCCCAATTCTGCAATTGCAAGCGAGTGAACTCAAAATGAAGGCGAATTCATAGTTATGGGAGATAGAGCAAAGCTGATGAATCCACAAAGTAAGTTTAGAGGAATTTATTTTTCTAAATTTTGTATGCTTAAGACAGACACCAGGAAGTATTGTGATAGTTATTTGCATTTTATTGACATACTTGTTTCAAATGATGCTTGCAAGAACAATATCCAGCTCTAATGGGATATTGAAAGAAAACCCAACAATTTTTTATTTATGTGGCTGTTACTTTATTCCTGTGGGATTTAGATAATTGCTGCTGGCTGTTGGGTCCTGTACCATTAGATAGCCTGTCTTCCTGCTGGGATGCTAGAGGTGTTCTAGCCTGGTAGTTCCCAGCCTTATTGCTTTTCATAGCTACACAAGTTCTCTACAAGCCGTTCTCTGAGATCCTGCAGCTCAGTGCCCCCGCACCCAGTGAAAGAAATCTATCCTTCAGCAGGTACAGAAGTGTATTGTTTAATAGGTTTGCATTTAAATTTCTATACAGGTTGTCAATCCAATGCTTATGACTCAGAATGGAAACTTCCTCCCAGAGAGACCTGATTTAACCACTGACTTCTAGATACAAAGAGTGAGCAGTACACTGTAAAGAGAGGTTATAAACTTTTTTTGTTTTAAACTAACCAGCAGTAAGTTCTGGCTTCAGCAGTTTTATTGCTTTTTATTAAATGAACTCTATTATTGGAAAGTGCGAAATAGAATGAAAAAGCTTTTTGACAAGACCTGCTAGACATATTTTACCATGTATTTTCTATTAAGAGCAATTTCACCGCTGCAGACTAAATAGAGACTTAAATTAAGATTTGACAGATTTGTTTAGAAGCTACTGTTCCACAGCAGACCCCAAATCATTTATTATTTTTACACAACTTAAGACAGAAGGATTCTGAATTCCTTCCATAGCAGTGACCGGTTTTATTATTACTTTTTAGATGGTAAGATACCTGAAAGTCAAATAGGAACACACAAACTAAAGGGATTTTCTGAATTATTGAGTCCTGTCCTTTGGTTTTAAAAGCAACATTTTATAGAATCACTTTGATAAATGTCTCGAGCTCCAGCTTAAAAGCTGTTCAATTTTTTGCCCCTACTTGAACCTGCTGGAGACACGTTACAGACGATACTCACAATTAGAAGTCTGTAAATTTCTGTCTAAATATGTCCTTTACTAATTTCTAAACATTTTCTCTAGAGCCAATGTTACACTTTCCTTTAAAAAACTATTTTTCTTCTCTGATGTGTTCCTCATAAAGTCTTTCATCACCTGATAAACGAGGATGCAGTCATTGTGGATGGTGTAGAAATCACATGTATGCACAGAAATTATATCTATTCAACAGAAATTGTACCTATTTGATGATCAGAAAGTACATTATATTTAAACATTTATATCTTTTCTCAGGTCTTCTGTCTTTCTGTTTAGCCGTGATACCTCATCTCCTCTTCCTTGTTCTCCCAGACATGCTATCTTTCCTCTGAACCTGTTCCAATCTAAATTCACCTCCTAGAAAAGGGGCAGAGAGAACCACAGACGTTATTTCTGGTCAGGTGCATTAGGGCACTAATACCTCCCTGGCTTTAGCAGTAATCTCTCCCCCGAAGTCCCCAGGACCTGCATTCACTTTTCCAAGGCCATGTTGCCAGGGCAGCTGCCAGCCATTCTCGGGCCTCCCCCTCCGTCGTTCTCAACCGAGACACTTCAGCACCACGCCTTTTACTACTGAACTTCATCGCATTCCTATGACTCATCCTCAAAGCCACAGTGCTCTTTCTGTCTAATATTCTGATCCCCCTCATATTTGAAGACAATAAATAATGGATAAAGACAACTCATACTGCAAAACTAAGCAGGCTGCAGGTTATGGATTGCGTCATATTTGAAACAAACCACAGTTGGTTATAGAGACTTTGGCAAACATTCAGTGTATTCAAGAATGATATTAAAATTGATTGGGTTATTATTTCATCAAAAACATTTTTTTAGTGTAAATATGAATTGATTTTTGTCTTCTCTTTTGAAAGTTTAGAGTTCACGCATTTATTCCAGTCCATCTGCTTTATACTATTCCTTAGGCAATCAGCTAACGCTGGATTATTTCAGTGCAAAGGAAGTCTCCATATGACACAGGCCTGTGTAACACTCTCAGCCCTGACCTCACACGGAGATAGCCAGAGAAAGTACAGGTACAGTGCAGCAATTGAACACACCCCAACCTGCTTTGGAGATTGGAACTATGATTCAGTTATACTTGGTTAGAGATTTTGGGTTACAGAGCACCATAAAACTTGTAAGACCACCCATATTTCCACAGTTATGTTATGGTTACAACCATGAGCAACCTAGAAAAAAAAGTGAATTTGTTTTGTTATGGTTACATGCTGGCAATCTCGATGACATTCAAAAGCAGGAGAACATAATAATGAAAGGCTGCTCTTCTGCCTCTAAGAATATTTCTCATGTTTTCTTGTTCTGAATGGACCACTGTAGCTTGTAGAAATCAAAACACCTATCCAAAATAATTGTCATAATGTATCATTATGGGAATAAGCCTATATTGCCTATATATACTGAAATATCATACCTCATCCTACTGCAACGTGCAGGTAGTACTAAAATAGTATAAAAATGGTACTGAGCCTTATTCCATCTGATTTGAACAAATTACTTTATACCACAGTTAAAAATGGCTTAGCTTTTAGGAAATTTAGTGAAAAATTACCTCCCCCCCCTACGCAAACACTCTGCAGGCTCTGCTTATGGAAAATTATTCTCACAGTAAGCAGCTGTACATGCTGACAAACTTGTTCTTTTCTGGTTGCCTAGCTGTCTACCAACCTCCTCTGGCTCCCCGCCACGACCTCTGTGAAAGAGCTGCTATAGCAGCAGCAAGTATTTTCCCAGGAAGCCTTATTAACTGTGCTGTAGGTTTCTAGCTTTTGAATAGCAACTCATCGTACTGTAATTATTGTGAAAGTATTTTAAATGCAGACATTTGGTTTCATCTTTTAAATAGACATGACAAAATGCAAGGCCAAGAAACCCAGCCGGACAAAGCAGGTCAGCGTTGTGTGTTCTGCTGTTGCAGCAAACACTGCAAAACCAAGTCTAGTTTTAGGAGGTGGACTCTGGGGATGCTCTCCAACTTCAATGTCACCTCCCCCCAGATTAGCCACTAGGTTCTCATACATGTTTACAGGGCACTTGGGCATGAAATCTGGATGGGGCTTCGGGCACTACTGTGCTACACATACAGCAGTATTTTAATTAGAAAACGAAAAAAGAAAAAAAAATAGTTCTCACAGGACAACTTCTTCTTCTTCAGGCTGAGTTGATGAGCACGAGCAAAGCAGACACCCACATAAAGCACTGATATCATTTGTATGTGCCATCTTCACATACCATGGGGAGTCCTTAACTGAAAGTAATAATAGGGTAGCCAGGAAAGTACCAATTAAAATAACTCAGCTGTCTGTGCTAAATTCTAGATATTCCTAAGGTCTTGAGGAAATTAGATTATCTTTACTTACTAGGATGCAACCAAAAACAAAGATTTACTTTTAGACTTGCTTATCTCTGAAGTGAAACAACTGGACAGACTGCACATTTTCTTGTTGATGTATCATACACATAAGCAACAGTCAATTGACTACACATAGTTTTGGGAAAAAAAAAAAAGATGTTTTTCATCCATCTTCTCAAGCGAGTTTGCAGCATGTTCAATTTCATTTTGTTTATATTGTTTTAAAGCTCCTACAGCATACATTTGTTAAGCTTCTAGATTTGTTAAGCATATTCTCTTTTTCCTATAAAAACAATATAGTTCACTGCACCAGTGGCTCTAGTTGGCCTGGAGCTGATACAAGTAAACTCCCCAAACACAAAAATCAGGCTGATCAAGATACGCATGTTCTCAATCTTGCTTTATGAGGTAGAGCCAGACTCCTTCAAGAACACTGATTCATAAAGACTGCTCTTTTTCTTTTTTTTCCCCTAAATATTTGCATCACCTAGCAAATCCACACAGAAGCAAGACGGTTAAAGAAGTACCAATGCACCAGACACAGTCTGATGCAACAGAGAAGCCCCAGGTCTGGACCCACCTGCCAGACAAACGCTGACCTTTGATGGGATCTCACCCCTTTGGCCTCCTGCAGGCCATCAGCAGCAAAACAGGACCAGCAGGACGTGGCCAGCCCTGACACACCACAGGGCTGCAGTAAGGCTCTGTGAGCCCCAGCACAACCCCAACAGCAACCAAGGTGGGGTTCATGCCTATTCCTTAGGGTCGTTATATGGCAGATACAGAATTAAAAAAGAAAAAAAAAAAAGAAAAAAAAAAGAAAGAAAAACTACAAGAAAGTTACTGAGCCATCCGTCAGGATCCAAATTCAATTGTTGCATTACATATTTGCTAACTGTTCATTGACTTGTTGGGAGTAAACTACTGGTCTCAACCCAGCTCTTAGAGAGCGAGTATGTACACAGCGCTTAGCGCTTACAGTAAAAAGGGTGGAATTTGAGTGCACTTGGCGGTGCTCCCCCTCGCCCGGCGAGGACAAGGCTTCCTGGTCAGAACCACGCTGATAAGGGTGGGAGGTCAGGCACGCTGACGTTTCAAAGACAGAGGAAGATTTCTGTTGTCAAGGAAATGTGCTCTTAACAACAAATTTGCAGATCGCACTAAGGAAAGAACATGCCTTTCCTTTTCTTTTTAACTGGTGAAGTTCTTGAGCTTTACGGTGGCTGATTAACGGCTGAAGGGAGATTTCATTACATTGAATTTAAACACTGTCAGGAAACACAGAGGAAGGAATAAATGTTCCTTTTAGTACCTGTGGATAAATCAAAATGAACTTATTTACTCCACTCATGGTTATAGCTGGGTGCAAACTCAGACGTCACTCCTCTGCTGAGGTATAAAGCAAGCAAAGAGAATAAAAACAGCGTTTCAACAAACCTCATGATATACAGTTTTGAAGATGAGCTTTGATGCAAGGCTAGATGCTAGCTGGGCTGGGGAAATAAAAATGTTTTCCTTTAATTTGCTGAGCAGCTATGGAACCATTTCACAGTTACTGCAGGCAATGATCAATAAGTAAGTATTAAGAGGAGAAAGAGGATGCCTCAAATTCCAGTATGTTGTTTGGTTCACCTTCTCCGCAGTCTTGAAAAGAAGAGCAATACAGTCCGATGCTTCAGGCCACAAAGGAACTGTAGAGGAGCTCTTGAAGAGCTAGATCTCTCCATGACTGATATCAAAGTTAAAACAGAATTGCCTGTATCTTACTCCAGCATATTCAAGGTATGAATCTACATCCAAAGCAAAATCAATGTTATCCTTTACTGAGCAAAATGGAAGGGCACAAACTACCTTCCTTCAGGTAAACAGCCTGGGGTCAAAAATGAGAGCTAGAAAAGATATGGCAAACAGAAAGACATGCGTAACACGCACTGCAGGGAGAGAAAAAGTTTCACCTGGCACCAAAGACGGCATTCGTGCAAGAAATTAAAGAGCTTATTGTCCCACGGCACTAGTTCTCACGGTGAGGACACTCTGCTGCGCAGCCGCCCCACAAAAGGGGAGGATTTTTCCTACTGACACAACATTTCCACATCGACGTGGAATCAGCAGAGGCTTTCCTGGCTGATTATTACCTGCCTGAAACAGGTAATATAAAATCTCTGCAAGAAAGGAAATGCAGTGACTGAATCTGAAACGAGCCGTAACTTAATAGATGATTCAGTTCCCTCCAGAGCGGGCTGGGATTCCTAAACACTTAAAGGTTCAGTGCACAGAGAGTAGAAGTGAATGAACCTCTGGTCATTAAAATAACTAATATGTTATTTGCCATCGATTCAGTAATGATGCAAACCCAGTCCTCTTTGACGAGGCCTCTGTTGAGAAAAACAACATGGTTTACTCAAAAAAAGAGAACTTCTGTCTTCACGGCTCAAAACCCACTTCCAGCCACAAAGAGAGTTCCTTTTTTTGGTTACCACAAGCGGTTTTGCAGTAAGCGGACCAGCATTTCCTACGGGCCCAAGCAAAAAGGGTGTTGAGGAAAATAAGCCCGTTGTCCCTTCTGTTCATTCTTGGGCTGCCCTGTTGACATACCCCTCCCCTGCGGTGACAGTAATCACAGGCTCTCACTCCTGATCTCCCCCAGCCATGTTCGTGCGGTCGCTGCAGCGAGGTTTGCACTCATCCCAGGCTGCTCCACTTGTCACAAAGAATAATATGAGATGGAACAGAGGCGGCAGGAATTTTTTTTTCTATGGAGAGCCACATTCTCCTTTAACCCTGCTTGTTCTTCGGTGTAATCAACTGTCTCTTCATCTTATGGAAAATAAAAAAAACAAATTGTGTGATGTAAATTCAGCATTCAAGCAAAATAAAGATCTGGGAAATGCAGTGACACTACTAAAAAAAATAATAAAACCTTGGAGAACTAACTTCTTCTTGCATTTAGACAGCAGAGACTTTGATAAAGCCTTTAAAATATATCATGACTCGTACCACTAGAAAAATGAACTTTAAACAGAACGTTTTCCTCACCTTTTTACTCCATTTTCAATTGCCAAATGTTATTTCTGAAATTGTGTGAATATTTAAACTCTGAAACTCAAAGTATGAAAGTATGAAAAAATACTGTAGAGGTCCACATCTAAAGACAAAATTCAGTTATACATTTTCTGTCAGAGAAGTCTCATAAGGATAACCAAAATTGTTTATTAAATAAATATTTATAATATACATCTTTAAAATCATTACACTTGCTTATATTGATAGACATTACATCACTTCCAATGTATTTCGGTACCTTGGTGCTAAGAGCTCATATCCTGAAATGACAAAATACGAAAGAAGAGCAGCTTCCCATAAAGCTCACAGATATCAGCAGTAGGTAACACAGCTTGAACCCTAAGGACTACAGTGAGAAATTCAGAGAAAAGCCTCAGATAAACAATGACAGCAATTTTCCTAAGAGAGGTCAGAAAGAGCACTGCGATTTCTTCAAAATATAGACAGGTAATTCTAGTCAGAGGCTTTCCTTGAGAGAACTTTGCTTGAAATCAGATGTTTTATGGAGGAATAGCAGCTCTTTGCCAATAATACTGCCAATGTAAACATCAAAGGCAAAAATATAGTTTTCAGTGGGTCCCTTGGACCTATCACCAGATACTGGCTTTTCCATTTCCCTTCAGAATTTGCTGTTGCACCATGATACAAAAACAGAAACAGCTTCTGCATAATTAATGAAACACAGGACCTGAAAATAGTCCTGTTTTCCTCCCTTTGCTGCCTACCCCTATTAAAAAAGCCAACAAAATCCTAACAATAGAGCCTGAACGTTAAAGGGCCTTTACAAACAGCTACCAGCCAGCTGGGCTAAGAACAGTATGCAGCAAAACGTATCACCCGTAACGCCCAGAACTCTCTTTGAATTGCAATATCTACATAATAAGGAACAAAGAGTAAAAGTTAACAGAAATGAGAAAAAAAGTCAATGAACGTAAGTGGTCAGAGAGGTGAGGACAGTACCAGGATGTACCCATTGAAGGTGTACTATAATTTTAGCTATTTACACAGTGATCACCAACAGAGATATGTAAATTTCCTTGAAACGGCTTTGGTTATAAAATATTTGGTGTATGAAATTATAGAAGACACCTAAAGTACCAAATGTCTCGTAAAGTGCTTCCATGTGCTTTGTCTTTTTACACATGTTCTCAAAGAGTGAAATGCTGCCCATATTCCTTACCTACAATATTTCCCCTTCCACTAAATATGCACATACTCAGACAAGAAAGAAATGAAAACTGAAGAACCTAGGACTGCTGAAAAGTACTTCGGAAGCACTGGTTCCTACTGTTTTTCCTTTGCAGCGCAGCCCCAGGCCACTTCTGCAAAATCTGCAGATTGAGGAGTACTGCACATACATATGTTTCAAATTCTTTTTATGCTGGAAGCTCAGGATTTTCCACTATAATGTCCTTTCCTTACACTTTTGGACACAGCTACAGGCTCTTCAGTACAGGGGAAAGGGCCTATAAGCAGAGCACGAGCACTTGCCATCTGTTCCCACCTGATCTCTACAACATACGAAGTCAGTACAGCTTTGTACAAAGACTTGCATCCACAGGTTTTCCTCCTGTGCTTCTCTAGTTCTTCCCTACAATACAAAGGAAGTAAATCAGCACTGGAGGACTGCTTTAGCACCTTCCAGATGGACAATGAATTTATTTATGTGAAGCCAACATATTCTTCGCCTAAAAACACTGAAAGAACCAGCAAGCTGCTCACTTCGACCTCTGATTTCCACCTTTGCGTGAGCAAAGCGCGAGCACTTCTTCCTCGCAGCTGAAAGCCAGGCCGGGCGCAGGGCAGCTGTGCCCCGCGCATGGAGGAGGCCCGCACAGCTCTCCCGCCCCCACCCCAGCCAGCTGCGCCGCAGGGAGGGGAGCGGCGGCCCGGCCGCCCGGCCCCGGCGTGCCGCGGGGCGGGTGTCCGCGCCT
>Ga0181612_121806_pt1 | contig 11881 bp, 5 predicted proteins | sample HoacroProtozoa21_FD_119630 | JGI IMG/M metagenome (GOLD analysis project Ga0181612, IMG submission 119630) | Hoatzin crop microbial communities from Cojedes, Venezuel. Combined Assembly of Gp0051906, Gp0051904, Gp0051908 | reverse complement strand
CACATGATGTTTCCAACTTGTGAAAAGTCCCCCAAAAAAAATAATTCCGTTGGACTGTTTGCTGTTTCATGTATTATCACTAATTTTGCAGGTGAAATGTCGCATTTCCGCCCTTGTGGTGTAAAAAGTGGTGCAAAAATCGCAAAAACCCGCTATTAATGCGGGATGTTACATTTCACAGAATAAACAAGCACAACGACTGTGGTTGGAGCAAAACCGTGAGCAACTCATTGAACAATATTTTGAGACACAGCGGGCTAACAACCAAGAGAATGTGCTTGACCCCGATGCGGTCCGTGACCTGTTTAAGCCAATAGGCTATTCACTGGACAACGTAGCTGACTTCCGCGAGCTTGAACAAACATTGGTGGCAGAACTTTATAGCCGAATGTTAGAAAAAACAGCGGAAGAACATAAGCCAGTCACCTTCCTCACAGGTATGCCCGGAGCAGGAAAAAGCAGCGCGACAAGAGCTTATACCGACACACTGAAACTCAATGAGTAGGGACTTGTTTTTGATTCCACACTCAGCAGTTTCGGGAAACTCTCCAGCAAGATTGATGCCGCCATAGCAGCAGGCATCAATCCCAAGGATATCAATGTTATCGTGGTTTACAACGACCCTGCCACCACCCTGCGCAACACAATCAACCGAGCACTGAGTATGCAGGAAAAGTTTGGCAAAGGACGGTGAATTGCATTAAACTATCTTATTGGTTCCTTTAAAAAGAACAAAGGTAAAATTGAGAAACTTCTCGAAGCCTATCCCGAAATTCGAATCACTTGCCTCGACAATACGCAAAACAGCAAGGGTTTAGAAAATAAACAGGCACAACTGATTACCACTGGAGCAAGCCGTCTCCACATGGAACTACGATATTTCCAAAGAATTACAGCAAGAATTGATTAAAGAAGTTATACAAAATGAGCAAAACAGACAAATCACAAACCAAATATCCGAATTTATCTTTCAAGGGGTTGACAGTGGAACAATTGAGCGAGCTTATCAAGAAACAGGTGGAAGAAGACAGCAAGCTCTCCGAGGACGAACTACAGACCAAATACAATATGCCCGACAACATCTGGGATTAAGCATTGCCCAACAGCTCATTGCATGGCGTTACTCATCCTCGGGTGGTGCCAATTCTAGTTCTTGTGTAGAAGTGTCTTCTGACACGTCCTCAATAGTGGCAGAGGGGATTGTGTCGCTGTCGTCGGCGGCTTGAATCGTATCGATGGGGATTGTTGTGTCCTGATTATTGGCAGCGGGCTGCTGCGAATTGTTGTTGCAAGCCATCAGTAACGCTAATGCTGGTAGCAGGATGAAATGTTTTTTTAACATAGAGAGTGCTTGATATTAAAACAAAAAGGTGTGGTAAAGTTCGGGCTCATAGATGCTGCCAGGAGTGACAACAGCCTTGAAAATTTCATAGTAAGTGTAATAGAATGCCGGTAGGGCCACGACAGCCAACGTCAACCACTTGCGTTGATGATAGAGGTAGGACATGAGGTAGCACACCATGACCAGGAACGTGCACCGCATGAGGTCACCGGGCCGCAGCAAGTAGGGTGTGGTATTACCCATGAGGCTAACATATCCCAAATAGAGCAACGCAAAACGATAGAGAGCCGGCAGACAAGGGTCGGTGGAGGCATAATGCCACTTGAGTGACGGATAGTGCCAGATGACAAACGCACCCAGCAACAGCGGACACAGGCGGGTGGTGCCATAGTTGTTGCGGAACACATAGCCTGGGACGCCCGAATCAAACAAGCGATAGTAGTGCCCATAGCCCATGGTCTGTGCCAGTTGTCCCATCTGGTCAAAAATCCATTTAATCCACTGTGGGAAGGCACCCAGGGCGAAGCATAGGGCCAGAAAGACGAATGGCATCCACCGCTTGGCGTTCTTGACTGGAATGCGCGGCACCAGATATAGAGGCAGCATGAGGATGGACAGCTTGTGAATGGATGTCGCGACAATAGTGAGCAACAGATAAAGCCAGAACTTGCGCCGGATAATGAGCTCAACCATCACGACAAACAGACACTCGACGACAGCCTGACGGATAGTGCTCATCCATTGCATGTAGTAGGGTCCAAACATGATGCACAGGGCCACCCAGGGCAGCAACAGCTTGCGGTGCCGCATGGCATAGTAGAGAAGAGTGATTTGCAGCGCCGCCCAGAAGGCAAAGAAGCAAGCAAAGTGCAGTCCTGACTGTGCCATGAGTGTGGTGAGGAACTCAAACCCAGGCTCATAGTTCTCACGCGAATACTCACCCAGCGACTGCATGGACATGTAGTAGCTCAGATACTGGTTGTAGTCCCAGCTGGTCTGCCACCTGAATGCAGCCACCAGCACATAGATGATGATGGCTAGCGCCACTTCCCAAGTGAGGAACGGCAGTTGCGAGCCATCCTGCTTGATGCGATGTTGCTCGCGAGCCGCCACATGCCAACCCAGCCCCGCCATGGAGAGTGCTGTTGCAGTGTAAACGGTGAGGCTGAGTATCATGATGACAACATTATTAATGCTATAATGCGTTACTTGGCCAACGACATGTTGATTGACAGACCATAGTTGCTGTTGGTTGTCGGGTAGGCCGACGTGGAAACCAGAGGCGTGTTGGTCTGGTAATCAAAGTATGCCCCCATGGTGATGCGCTTGCTCACGACATAGTTGGCAGTGAAGTTGATGCTCCATGTGCGAGTGCCGCTTGTTGCCTGTGCCGTGTTGGCGTCAATCTTGCGAATGAGAGCCGTGTTGCTGCTCATCTGCATGTTGAGGTTGAGCGTGAGGTCATTGTTGACGTTGGCCTGCTGCTGCTTCATCTTGAGCACCTTGTTGAAGTTGGCAATCTTGTAGCTAGCGCCCAGGCTGAAGGCCTTGGTGTTAGCTTCAACCACCTGTCCTGCCGACGAGTTGAGCGTGAGTGTGCGCGAGTCGTTGTACTGCATGTTGATGGTCATGTCGTTGAACATGGTGGCAGTGAATCCCACGAGAGGCGCAAACTTCTCGGTGATGGAAACAGACGAGATATTGTAGGGCGATGACGGAATGGCCTCGCCAGTGAGAGCGTCCTGAGTGAATCCCAACCCGTTGCCAATGGTGACCCAATCGGTGAACGAGCTGAAGGAGCCGACACTGTAGGTGCACTGATAGACGTGAGTGAGCGTGAAAGCCTTGAACAACTTCTTGAACACGGGGATGCGCATCAGTCCATCATAGGTCATGCGCCAGTTGGGCAAGATTTCCTTGATTGCGGGGAAGGGATTGAGGGTGACTTTCTTGGCATCCTTGCCCGAATAGGCCGCCATGAATGCGGGAATGAGCACGTCACTGCTGGCAGTGTTGATTGCCCCATTGTCGATGCTGTAGGTGTTGCCCGCCAGTGCCGTTCCCTGCAAGAAGCCCAGGTTGGGATAGGTTGCCCCCATGTACTGCTGTTGCAATCTGTCGGCCACGACTGGAATGTTGCTGAGGAACTTGTCAAAAGCATCACTCTGATAGTTGTTGTTGGCATTAACGCTCCTCAATGCGGTAGCCAGCGCGACGTGTGTCTTGGTGTAACTGCCGCTATAGATGGTCGTGGGGTTGTCATACATGAACTGTATCTGGCTAGTGCGGTTGTCGGTGCGGTTGCCAGTGAGGGTGATCTTGAGGCCAGCAATGGGCTCGAGCTGCACTTCGGCGTTAAACTCGTTGGTGCGGGCATACAGTGCCGGAGAGGTCTGTGTCTCGTCACACATGAGCCATCCACGGTCGAGAGCCTTGTCGATGTAGGAAGCATCGGTGAAGCCAAAGGCAAAGTCCAAGCCAGGAGCCATGACATCATAGTGTGTTGTCTGACCAAAGATGTCTCCCACGTCGGGGATGAACTGTGGCAACGATAACGAACGGGTGTTTTTCCACCTGATGCTGACATTGCGCACACTCATGGCCACTCGTGTGGCATATTGAGCCAGCTCGGTGAAGAAATTGTTGCGCTCGGAGCCCTTGACCTCGGTGATAGTGAACTTGAGGCTTTGGTCGCCACGAGTGAGGATTTCGACGTTGTTCTTGTCCTTGGGTTTGAACTCGACCCTGAAGGGCTTGCCATCGGTTGTAGTGGCATTCACCCTGATGTTCTTGACATCCATGTTGTGAGCGATAACCACGTTAGAGTCGGGGCTCAACTTGATGGTGCGTTCAAACTTTTTGGGTTTCTCCTTCTTGGCTGGAGTGCGCTGATTGTTCTTGCCCGAGAAGCGGTCGTTAACCTTCTTGAGGTAAGGCACCTTGGTGTAGAACTGCTCCAGCGCAAATCGACCCTCGATGTTTGTCGATGCCTGATTGGCCACGGTGTTACCCGACACGATGTCATCAACGGTGGTACCACGGTCCCAACGATAGGTGGCATTGTAGGAAGCGTTGGCGGTAATCCAGCTCAAGATGGGTATCGAGCTGAACGGAGCCTTGTAACTTGCCGTGAAGGTCTGATTATAGGCCCATGGTGTTCCCAAGTCACGGATAGACATCATGACACTATCGCGCCAGTCACGATAGGCGTCAGGGAACAGTTTCTTGTTAACTTGCCCCACTGGTTCCAGAATGTGAGCCGTTGTGTTGCTGTTAAAGGACATTGTGAGCGACTTGGTGAAATTCCATGAGATGGCAAACTGGCGGTCCCACAGGAAGTTCTTGCTGACAGCCACAGGCAGTTCAACATAGGTGTCTGTGGCATTGCGTGTCTGTTGCTCATAGTAGTAGCGCGAGATGTTGGTGCTGAAAGCCACATTGGCGGGCAACCACCTGAATTCCCAATCGCGGAAGAACTTGAGCGACTTGTTTTTCTCATCAATGAAGTAAGAGAACGGCTTGAACGGCTTGGCATATGGCGTCCAACTGTATTGCATGCTACCGCGGTAGTCGTTGGTGTTCTCGTACACATTGTCCGGGTCGTTGAGATGCTGCTTGTTGAAGGAGTAGCTAAAGGTGAAGTTGGCGGGATCCCATGGCATGGGATTCTTGGCTGTTTTCACGTCAAACTTGAGACCCGAAATGGAGAAACTCTTGACCGTGTTGCGCGTCTCCGAAATCTCGGTGATGCTATCGCGTTGCTCCTTGGTATCACAAGCGTCCAGAGCATCGGTGAGCAGCACGTCCTGATCATAGGGGTCATACTTGGGCATGGTGCGCTCGTTGCTGTAGGAGTAGTAGATGGGAGCCTTGAGCTTGGCCTTCTCGGGGACAAAACGCCCCAAGTCGGACTGCACGGCAAAGTTGTACTGGTCATAGTTGTCCAGTCGTCTGTTGCTGAGGCTCTGGTCCACCGAGCCAAAGCCCTCGGTCTCCTTGTGGAAGCCCACATTGACTGTTGCGATGTCACTCATGTTGAGGGTCATGCTGGCCTTGGCAGCCCAACCACCCTCGGTGTCAAAGTCGGTAACACGCAACTCGTCCACCCACACAACGCAACTCTTGGCCGACGACGAGTTGTTGCGCACACCGATGAGGATGACCTTGATCTTGCTGAGTGAGGGATTACCCATGACATAGACCTTGTTGTTGGGGTGGTCATCATCGACATCCTGATAACGGATAGCGTAACCCACTCCCGACACGCCAGCCATCTTGTCGGCATTGCGATGCTTCTTGGCATTGACCAGCACATCCAGATCCAAGTCCAGCATGTTGTCCTCGGGCCAAACCTTGTAGCGGTCGGCGGTGCTGTTGGTGCTATAGTTGCCCGCAGGTGTCACATCGAGAGGTATCTCATACTCATAATAGTTGTTCTTGACATCTGAGCCCACGCGGATGAACATTGACACGTCACCACTGCGCAGGTTGGTAATATTGTCCACGGTGGCCTCGTTGTGCACAAACATCTGCAAACGTTTATAGACGCGCAAGTCCAGGTCGGTATTGCGATACACGCCACGAGCGTCACCAGCATCCAGATCGTCAACGGTGAGCTGCATGGACTGCTCGTTGAGCTGTGTAATCTGGGATTGTCCACTGTCGATGATGCGCGACACGCCCGGCGGCAGCACATAGTTGACCGGCTCACGTGAGGCATTCTCCTCGATGTTGACCGTGTTGATGCTGATGGAGCCACTGGCAGGCTGCTCACCGCGCAGGTTGAGGTTGTAGTTGTAGTTGCGCCACTCACCACGCACAAGCTCAAGCGAAGCGAAGCGCAAGTGGGTCTCGGCCTTGAAGCCCGTCATGAACATGCGCATGAAACGAATGGTTGAGAAATCATCGATGGAACCCACCTTCTGCTGATAGTTGCTCAGTGGAATGGTGAACTGATACCACGTGGCAGTCTGTGTTTCACCATTGCGGGTGTGCACACTGGCCACTTGCTTGTCGGTGATGAAATTGGAACCCACCCTGAGTGAATCGGGATGCAGGGCAACACGGTACTGGAAATAGCGCTCACTCTCGTTGAGGGTATTGTCCTGGTTAATATCCTCGACATCGGGAGTGGAGCGTGAGGTCTGATACAGCCCATCGCCAGCATCCTCCTGTGACAACGAGTTGCCATCGGTGCCATTGTAGTGCTTGTAGCGTTGCAGGATGGTGAGCTGCTGGGTGTCATAGTCGTTGCCCCTGTAGAAGTGGTAGTTGTCACTCGCAGGGTCGTTGAGTGGCGAGAATTGGTCACTCTGCATGGCCTCGATAGTCGATGCCGGCAGGGCACTCTTGAGCTCGTTGATAAAGTTGGCATATGTTGAGTACTGCAACTCCTCGGCTGTGGACAAGCCATCCAGACCCACATCCTGCAACGAGCGTGAGCCCGTGGTGTTGTCAAAGGCGTAGGTCAACGATGACTGTGTCGAGACCTTGCCCCAAACGGTGTACTTGACATAGGTGGTATCGCCATCCACTGGCAGACCATTCTCATAGCTCTTGAGGCCGTCCTTGAGAATGTCCTCGCTCACCTCACCCAGGTTGATGTACAGTGAGCCACCGTCCTGATTGCCCAGGTCGGGGTCCATGAACGGGTCAAGCAGCCAGAATTGGATATACTCGATGTTGGATTGTTCAAAGTTGGTGTTGTCCAGCTTGCGCATGATACCGCCCCAACGTTTCTCAGGATAAAGCAGGTTGCCATTCTCATCGATGTTGGTAGCATCCAGGTTGTAAGGGCCACGCTCGGTTGGATAGAACGAGAGGTTCAGCGTCTGCACGGTGGAAGATTCACCATAGTTGAGCTCGCGTCCAGGGAACACCTCGCTATAGGACACCTCGCGGCAATAAGGATAGGACAACATGTCCAGGTCATTCTTGATGTATCCGGGCGAGTAAGACGAGTTGCGCTGGGTGAACAGGCGGTCGATGTAATACCACGCCAGCAGAGCGCGGTTCTTGCCATAAGCCACATCGTTGCTCAAACCACCCTCAGGAAACAGCGCGTTGGTGGCGCTATAGGGCGTCGAGGCCAGGAACCACGAGTAGGGCGAACGCAAGTCGATACCCGACTGTGTGGATTCAAAGTCATCGATATAGGAGCTACCTGAGTTTGAGCCCGTCTTGGCCTGATGGGGCACCAGTTGGGCGAACTCACCGGTGAACGATACCGAAGACGGGGTCACGGCATTGACGGTGGGTATCTTGTTCAGCAAGTTGGTGAGCCACATGAACTGGCTAGTGTAGGACATGTTCACGCCCCAGATGGTGTTGTTGACCAGCTCGCTACCAATGGAAACCTTGTCACCAATGGCTTTCTCGCCATAGTGCATGATGGTACCCCCAATGTGGAAATTCTTGTTAAAGGCATAATCGAGGTCCAGTCCCAACAACGTCTTGCGCTGCATGCTGAAGGTGGACTGATTTTCAAGCGAAACGCTGATGTTGGTGCCAGCGTCGATAATGCTCTGGTTGATGATGGTGACAGTACCCATGGTATAGTCCACGGTGTAGTCGCTGTTCTCGGTCAGGGTGACACCGCCAGCGGTAACGACCACCGACCCGCGAGCCACGTTGGTGGCATTGAGCTTGATGACGCTGCCCGAGCTGGCCTGATATTCGCCAGCCAGCACAAACTTGTTCTTGTCACTGAACTGCTGTGCCACTGTGAGCGTAGAGTCATACAATTCCTCATACACATACTTGTCGGCGATGGCATCATTGTTAAACTTGGAGCGCAAGTGAGCACCAAAGGGTTCAGCCACGGGGAAAATAATCTTGCCCGTGGTGGCATTGACCGTGTAGCCCTCGATGTAGTCAAACTTGCCATCGATATTAGTTTCCTGATTGGCATCCAAGCGGTCCAGATTCATGACCTGCAACAGTGGTATGCCATTGATTGCGCCGTCGGGGATATAGGTCAGCTCGGTACCCGTTGTGTCGCTCAGATACTTGATGTTGAGCTTGAAGTTGCTCTTCTGTATCGAATAGCCCCCCAGCGCGTACACGTTTTTCATCGCCAAGTCCCACATGGGGTAACGTGGCGATGACGTTGTGCCCTTGAGCATCTTGACATACAGTGACTGGTCGGTTGAGGTCACGTCGGCCGAGAACTCACCCACCTGATAGGTGGTGCCACCGTAGGTGTATTCGTAAGCCACAGCCAGCACCTCATCGCTTGACAAGGCCGTCTTGAGCATGATGTAACCCAGGCTGGAGTTAAGCGTATATTCGGACGATGACAACAGACGGGCACTCTCGATTTTCTCATAGTCACGTCCAGCCTCAAAGTCGGGTATTGCCGACAAGATGGTTGATGACTGACTGATGTAGCGTGCATCAGGGTAGTTGTTCTTGATAGTGGTCAACATGTCGTTGGCCGTATTGCTGGGCAGGTCTGATGACGACCCTGTCCAGAAGTTGTTGCGCATGTTGGCCTGGTCACCCTCGCCCAGGTCCATGTATGCCATGATGTTGCGCGACTCGTTGTAGTTGTTGCGCTTGTTGGTAACCCACACCTCGATGCGAGTGATATTCACACCCGAGGTCACCAGCGGCAACTTGCTGCACCAGGTGTCATAGTTGTCACGAAAGAAGTGGGAGAGGAAGTAGTTGCGGTTCTGGTCATACTTGTCGGCGGTGATATAGAACTCGGTGGTCTGTGAGCCACCCTTGCTGCTCACCGTCTGTGTCTCACTGTTCTGTTGTGACACCAGTGCTGTTGCCGTGAGCTTGCCAAACTGGAGCTTGGTCTTGATACCAAACAAGGCGGCGCTACCGCGAATGAGTGATGACCCTGTGGTCATGCTCACGTTACCAGCCTCGATATTCTTGATGATTTCATCTTCTTGTCCCTCGTAGGCCAACTTCAAGTTCTTGGTGTCAAAGTCAAAGGTTGCGCCAGTATTATAGGACATGTTGAACTTGAGCTTATCGCCCACCGAGGCTGCAATGTTGGCTTGAATTTTCTGGTCAAAGTCAAAGTAGGTCTTGCGGCGCTGGGCAACGGGCAGTGCGGGGTTGTCGGTCTTGTTGCTCTTCACGCCCATGTTGATGACCACCGACCCTGACGTCTTGAGTTGCACACCACCAGGACCAAAGACGCTCTCGAGCGGTCCCAGACCAAACTGCATGTCCAGAAAATTGAACGGGTCTTTCTCGGTGTTCTGTGCACTCTCGGCATTCTTTTGACGATAATATTCCATCATTGATTGCCTGAATGCCACGTCATTATATTCATCAGCACTCAAGATGTAGGGGGTCACAATGTCATAGTCGCCCAGCCTGGTGTGGATGACATAGCATCCAGTCTCAGGGTCAAACTCCACAACGGTGGTGATGTTTGACGGATCCTTGAGGTCGGCACTGTATTCGCCATTGCCCTGCACGTCATCATAGCCCTGCGGAATTGTAGGCTTGACATCATACTGCAAGTCTATCGGCTTGTCGGCATTGCGTTGCTGTTGCGTCCGGGTGTCGGGCACGGGTGGTGGAGGGGGAGGACTGATGGTTGTACCGGTGACATATTGTGCCAATGCGGTGTGGTGAGCTGCCAGGACACCCAACAGGGCACCCAGCAGAATTGATAGCCATATTTTCTTTCTGCTCAGCATTTTGCGTCATCAATTTGGTTCACGGGCACGACAATATGCACACCAGTTGCCTCATCACATCATCTTGAGAGCCTGCTTGATGGCCTGTTCAACCGTGAGGTTGGCATTGGCTGCAAACAATGCTTTGAGCGTCTTGTGAGAGGCTTGTTGTGAAAATCCCAACATGACCAGTGCGGCCAGAGCCTCGTCAAAGGTTTCGCCCGCAGCGTGACCCGTTTCTTGTATTAACGTATCACCTACCTGTTTTATTTTATCTTTGAGGTCAACTATTATGCGTTGGGCCGTTTTTGCGCCCACACCCTTCACCGATTTCAGTTGGGACACGTTGCCAGTGGACACTGCGTTGGCAAACTCGTCGGCAGACATCGCCGACAGCACCATGCGTGCCGTGTTGGGTCCCACTCCCGACACCGAGATGAGATGCAAGAATGCTTCTCGCTCATGCTTGTCGGCAAAGCCATACAGCACGTGTGCATCCTCGCGAATGGCCTCATAGACATACAGCTTGCATGAGCCATTAGCCTCGATGCGTGTCAGCTGGTCATAAGTGGATAATGAGATGTTGAGCATGTAGCCCATGCCATGATTATCCAGCACGGCAAATGCGGGGTTCAGCTCGGCTATTGTACCTTGAATGTAGTCAATCATTGCAGGTCAGAAATGATAATGTTAATAACAGACATGACATCACCCAGGCTCAGCTCGTGGTCGTTATTGAGTTCGGCTCGGGTCAATGTGGCTGCGTCAAAAGCGTTGACATCGCCCAGCAGGATGTCGATGAGAGCCGAGGCATCGGCAACACTCACCTCGCCGTCGCCATTCACGTCACCCTTGAGCAACTTGTTGTCAATCACATAGCGCACACCAGCCTCCACGTCAAGCTTGCCATAGCCCCAACGGGCAGCATTGCCGTTGACCACAGCATCGTCTTGATAGCAACTGTGCCTGAGCACCTCGCGCACATCGGCGACACTGAGCGTGGGACACAATTGCAGCCACAACGCAATGGCACCTGTCACCACGGGTGCTGACATGGATGTGCCCCAATAGGGCATATAGGGATACTCAACACCGTCAGTCACCACCGACGGTTGCCAATGGTTTGTAGTGGACACCGTGTCATAGCGGCTCGCGCTAGAAATCACCATACAGCCAGGAGCACACACATCGGGACGCTGGATGCCTTGTTCATCAGGGCCGTAAGCCGAAAAATAGGCAATATCGACAGGGGTGCTTGCCTTGCGGGTATAAATCGAGCCGTCACGCAGGGGTACAGTCTTGCGGGTGCAATAGGCACCCACCGAGATGACACTGTCGGTTGTCGCCAGGTCGCTGATAGAGCCATTGGCACTGCCTCCCGTGGCACCATCAATGCCATAGTCATAAAAATAAGTATATTTGGTGGACCAGCCAGTGAAATTGACGGCCTCACTAGCGGCATATTGCAATCCGACAAGATAGTTGTTCGACTCGCTGGCGGTGACATCATACACCCAGTAGGAGTGGTAACGTCCATTGTCCTCCATGCCTGCCACATATTGCATCTCACCGTTATAATAGGCCGCAAATGCGCTATCAACCTCGCTGGACAGCGTGTAAACGCTGTCTTCATCCTCCAGATTAACCATGGGAGAGGCGTACACAATGCGGCCGGCCGATTGGTCGTAAACAACCACGCGGCTGCTGTGCTGCTGGCTGCCATCGCTCCACATGCTGATGTAGCCATAACGCCGAAGCGATGAACCATAGTAGTTGCGCAACAGTGTCGTCACCGTGTCGTTGGCACCGCTGGTGGCGGCATGCAGGCAGCACAATGCGTCACCGTTGTTGCCTGCCGACAGCACACAGATGCGGCCAGGACCCGACACCT
>Ga0181612_117865_pt1 | contig 11881 bp, 6 predicted proteins | sample HoacroProtozoa21_FD_119630 | JGI IMG/M metagenome (GOLD analysis project Ga0181612, IMG submission 119630) | Hoatzin crop microbial communities from Cojedes, Venezuel. Combined Assembly of Gp0051906, Gp0051904, Gp0051908 | reverse complement strand
TTTTTTTTTAATTTAAATTTTTTTTTTTATGCCTAAGATGTTAGGTTTGGAAGGAAATCTGCAGAGCTTGTATCACAGATAGAGTTCCCATATTTCTCTTATGCAGGCTGCTAAAGCTTTGTTGGCTTGTTGGCGCTGGGTGGGAAGTTCACTGTTGTTGCGTTTCTGAGCCTGTCTTGACCCGGGACTCCTCAGACCTAATATCCTCCGATTTGCACAGATAACATCATGAAGTTTGAACTATTTGTATGTTTTATTTTTCATAGATGTTCCCGCTAGGCTTGTTTTAAACCTTGTAGGTTTGTGTGCTGCCTTAAAGGAGCTGCTAAAATCAGGCATCGGTTAGGTAGCACAAGGTCAGTATGATGATATGCAATGATTATAGGTAAGAAGTGATTTCTGAAGTGACTTGAGCAGACCCATCTAAACAGTTTTGTCTAAAGGGATGACAGGGCCGTATCCTTCTTCCTTTGACTCTTTTGGCCTTCTCCCCACCCTTCCCAAACACACTGCACATTCCTGCTCACCCTTTGTACTGGCACTAGCACAGGTGACAATACGGTCACCCAGATCAGCTCTGTGATTTGACTGAAAATTTGTGCCGTAACCATTTGCTGCACTGCACTGCTTTTCACCTGAGCTGGAGAGGTGTTAGCAATGCGGCTAAGGCAGGCAAGAAGGTGATTCAGCATCCCTGCTAAGGCGGTGAAAAATAGGAGATTTTGATGAGCTTAAGCTGATTGTGAAACGGTCTGTTTACATCTGAATTTTATTCCTCTGAATACGCTTATTTGAGGGAGCACTCTTCAAAGCCTCTCACTGAACCTCATCTCAAAGTTTGTAAGAGTTTGATAGGTATGGAAACTGGAGAAGACCCTGGAAAGAAAAGTCTGTTATTTTGCTTTGGGTTTCTGATCATTGGTTTTGCAACTAACGATTGGTTCAATGTTTTTTCTAGGGTTTCAGTTGCATAGGGAGCCTCCCTGTCTTTGGAGGCATGGAAGGGATCATGGGGGTGCATAATGATATGACAGAGTTGCTGTCTTTGCTTCATTGCTTGCTTTCTGGTCCAAGGACACTCCCTCCTGCTGTTCCAGAGCACTTCTAGGGTTCAGCTTTCACTCAAAAGCTTCTGGGCAGATGTGTTGCTGGAAGAGTCAACTGGCTATCTGAACTCGCAGAAGTTGAGTTGTGTGAAAGAGTAGGTGCAGAGTGTTGGCAATTTGGTTTGGCCAGAGCTTTGGTGTGGTGTGAGAGAGTGCGTGTATTCATATGCCCGTATCCTCTTCAAATTAAGTATAGGGTGAGGACACGTTTATTTACAGAGTCTGATAAATGTGGGCATAGCTTCAGGTCCTCCTACTATGCAAGATGAATTTTGAAATGTTATATATGATGGTCATGAAGAAAGAGAATAAGTAATGCCTTGAGACAGTAATTTAGTTTTAATACGTATTTGTCTAATGACCTACGGCTATCTCAAACCAAAATTAGCAGTCCTACTTTATATGAGTGTTTGATGTAAATCTGTCCCCACCAACTTTCCATTTTCATTGCAGCTGAAGGTATAGAGGAGGTTCCAAATTAGCCCAGTATCTTCTGTAACTGGACAGCGCTTTTGGGGCAGTAACAATTTTTTTTTTTTTTTAATGTTTCCAGGGATTTTCTTCCACGAGGTTCTGGAATTGTAACAAGACGACCATTGGTTTTGCAACTCATCACTGCCAAAACAGGTAACCTATCTCTCTTTTTAGTTCAGTGCCTGGACAAAGTGCTGATGTACTTCAGCAGGAGGAAAAAAAAAATTCTAGGAAAATTGAAGCCGTGCAAAGAAAGGTGCAGCTAGACTGTCTGGAACGAAGGCCTGCTGCTTCAAAACTGTATGCTCAAGACCAACTAATCTCATTGTCCTATCTGGGAAAACAGTAGAATCTAAATCGTAGAGCACATAGTAGGCATAATCGAAGATCAAACTTGAAACAGTGTAGAAACACTACTATATACAAAGTGTTCTAGAAATTAGCTTTGATTTATTCATTTCTTGATGAGCTTTACAGCTGTATTAGTTAGCACACCAACATTGCTGTACTTCTGCCTTTAACTCGTGCTCCAGTGCACACAGATTTGATTGCACACAGCTTGTTTTCGTGACTTGTCTTTTTTGGTTGGGCTCATGGCACTAAGTAGAGCAGAAGGTAGACTGGGGGAGAATAAGGCTTCTGCGTATTTGTGCGGTCAAAAAATAAAAATACAGTATTTGTATACCACTGAGCTCTGTGATGTATTGAGATCTTTCATCAGAATTCACCACTTTGTACTCCTCCAAGGGGTGCTTAATCTGCTGTTGTGTAGTTCAGTTCCCTAACATTATAAAAGCAGCCATGGTTTTCTATACTTCATATTTTTTTGTTGTTATTTTTGCTTCTAAACCACTGTAAGCAGCAAAATCCCTGGTGTACTATTGAATTCTACTTAAAATAGTAAAAAGAAATTAAATAACGTCCAAAACAGCATTTAAAAATAAAAAGTGCTCTGTAAATTATGGAGCATGATGAAACTGGGGAAGAAACAAAATTGAACCTACCCGTAGAACTCTAGTCTGCCCATAAGTGCGAGGTGTAATTAAGTTTTCGTTTGCTTTTTTTTCCTAAAAGGTCTTTTCATTGTTCATCAGGAAGGTAGACTTCAGTCTCCCTAAGCTTCATTTATTTTTTTCTGAATTACTACTTGTAAAGCACGTTCATATTTTCAATGCCTCTATGAAATTTTCCATAGTGTTTATACTATGAAAGAGAAAAGAAAAACTGCAGAATCCGGTATTTCTGTATTCTCAGCTTAGAAACTTGAGAATTTTCAAGTGTGTGATAGGGTTATAGTGCTTTATATATTTTAAATGATTAAGTTTGTTTTAGGTGGAGATGTGAACACTTGCCATTTCTGCGTATCTGGCTTTTGATCTCTGACAGAGCACGCAGAAATGCATGAATAAGACCTAGCTATGGAGAATCTTCATCTAATTTTCCCAGCACCATGTAAGAGCAGAAGAAAGAAAAGAATTGCGCTCTGTGCTGGCATTCCTAACAAAATGACTAAACTGCCGGGACGTGTGAACTAGTAAGTAAACTCTTACACTCTAACCTCAAGTGGTTAAATACTTAGACACCCATCCTAAACTTACCCCAGCTGGTCTATATTGCCCTATTTCGCAAAATCATCAATGCCCCTTGGTTAAGGGCGCAATGAAAGGGCTTCTTTCTCATTCTGATGTTTTCCCTATTAGCGTGTTCACATAGTAGAACTAGCTTTAGGTGGGCCTCTAGGTTTTTGTATAGGTACCTTCTCTACTGAAAAGTAGTTCTTCACTGTAACTTAAATAACACAACAAAAACTTTAACAATTCTGAAGATCTGAGCTTCAGCCTAATTTTGTGTTTCCTGGATTTCAAGACATATTTCTCCCTTTGGGAAATGCCGTGTATTTCTTGTTTGGGATTAGAAGCCAAGACCTTTAAAGTGCAGGCTTTAATTATTTTGTTGCTTTCTTTAAACTTTGTTCCGTCGTTGTTTTTGGTGGTGAAATTCCAAATAACTTTATCTTTTAAGCCACCTTTATCTTTCTGAACTAATTTTAAAAAAACAAAATAAAGAAAACTGCTTAGAGAAGCACAGTGTTCTTTTACAGGAAGCAGATGCCGGGCTGATTTTTATCAAGTCCATAATTATCTAAAATGTTATAGAAAGTAATGAGAGGACTGTATCAAGTAAGTTCTTCCTGCTGTAGCAAGCTTAACCGATCTGTAATCCTATGATCTTTCTTGACTCTTTTAAACTTCTTAATCTTATAGTATTCCTTAGGAGGGAGGGGGCACTTTCTATATACTGTAACACGTGGGCATGCAGAGATGACTGCAAGATATTTTAGCAGCATTTTGGAACAGGCTGAGGATCTTTTTGGAATGTCAGTTTGATTGACAGAGGAGGTTGAAGCTTCATTTAACTTTGAGTCATTACACTAAGGCATAAAGATTGGCAGCTGAGGCATTAGTGCACATAAAGAGGAAACTTTGACCACTCGTTATTAGGGTTGGACGTGTCATGGAAGGGTACAGCAGGATATGGTTGTGAGGAATTATCAGGGGCCCTCCAACATCTGAGAGATGGCACATCTGGGTAAAGAGCTGTCTTTGTCCTTTAAAAATGTGAGTATGAAGGGGTGATGTGAAACACTTCAATACTAAGAAATTTATCTCACGAGATGTGGAGTATATATATTATTTTTTTTTTAGAATTTTGTTTACTTCCTCTTTTTTTTTTTTAATTTTGTGTAATTAGTACAAAGCTATTTTGTAGCGATCTGTTGACCTCTTTTAATCACTAACGTATTTAGGTGGGAGCAGTGCAACTCCTAAATGGCTCTATGCCATTTGCACTTCCACATTCATGCAAATACTGTACTCTGCTGAAATCCTGGAGGCAAAGACAAAGGTTTTAAGTAAATATTGCAACTGACAAGTCAGTCTTTAGTAGTTGTGACTATTTTCCTCTGAGTCTGATAATGTGAGAAATACCTGGTAGCATGGAATAAGTCAAAATATGTATGTTTAAAAATAATTTACAGTCCTCTGAAGGACTGTGACTTGTTCTTGACTATCCTACTTTGAGTCTCTTTTGGGACTGCTGAGCTGCATTTCAAATGAAATTGTAAATGTGGCCTGTATCTAATAAACTACCATAGTGGCTCGGGGGGGAGGGGGGAATCTCCATATTGTAATTATTTTGAGGCTCCAAGGTGGCTTTGTTCTTTCAGTGAGAGGCTGATACTCCTTACTTGTCCCAGAGTAGTTCATTTGCAGCCCTCTAGGTATGGTGACAATTTTTCATTCTTATTCTTCATCTGATGTTTTCGGCTCAGTTGCTCGTCTTCTACTGAAGAAAAATGGCATATAAGATGTCTTGCTGGAAGAGGGAATTGAACTGAATAAGCATTTTTTTAAACTTTTTGTTCTGTAGTAAATAGACCTAGATTCTGGTAAAGCAGCTTTGTTTCCCACCCAGAACTCACAACTGGAAATAAGTTCCCATCTGACATCAAGCATGCTAAGCAATCCAAGTGCAGCTTGATATTCTTCTCTCTGGTCACTGCATTTGGCCCTGGGCAATTCCACAGCATTGGGAATGTCTGGTGTCAGGTCTAACAAAACTCTTGTGCCTTCGTTGTTGCTACTCCCTGAAGGAGCTCAGAGTACAGAACGGTTTTGGAGAAAATAGTCCCATCTGGGAAAACGCAATTGAGAATTCTTAGAAAGCACAGGTGTGGACAGGGTGCTGTCTGATGGTGAACTTCAGGTTTTAGGAGGCAGGCAAGACAGCTGTGATAAATTAGCTTAGCCATTCAGAGGATGTATATGGAAGGAATTCTCACCCAGGAAAAGAGCAGGGGGAAGATGGATGCGAAGGCAATTTACTTTGTGACAGACTGTCTAAATTCAGGCAAAAGACATGCTGGTTCTTTCAGTATTTGGCTGCTTGTTCTTTCTCCCCTGACAGCATTTGTTTTAAATACTAAACTGTTGTGATATTTCAGCAGTTACCGATGAGTGTAGAGCGCTGGTCACTTGCTTATTTACTCATGATTCCTTTTCAGGGGGAGGAATGCGTATGTGTTCCTGTAGTTGTGCTTTTAGAAGGATTTTTCCCTGTGTATCTTTAAGATGTAAGTGTTGGCACACAGCTGACCTGGGACAAGAATCTTGAGGCTGCATTAATGTCTTGGAGCACTGTAATTGAATTCTGTGTAAGGTACATTAGTTCTGTTTCAACTCTTCTTCTCTTGGCCAGTTTTGCCAGTAAGCCTGCTGACCTGTAGCTCTTTGTCATTTGTTACCGTCATTTCTTGAAGGAGGGCTAGTGAGCTGGTGAGTTTTTCTTCCTTTGAGCTGGTAATTTATATGTTAAAACTTAAACATTCTAAGTTTTTGTTTCACAACTTTCAGTAGGATTCCTAGCTTGGAGCTGATACATGAGTAAGATTAAATACTTTTTGTAGGAGTTAATAAATACTTTTAAATGGTGCTGCTGAGTAAGCTTTGGGAAGGTAATGACTTGAAATGCCTGAGAAGGTCTTGAGAGGTGGGTTAGGTTTTTTTGCTTTCTTTTCTTTTTTTCTGTTGCCACACATTCTGTTTAACCTTAGGCAATCTGTTCTTCTTCTAGCTCTGCTTTCTCCTGCCTGTGGAAGTGAAATAATTGCTTTTTAAACAGCAGTGACAATAAAAAATGTACTTAGGTGTTAGGTGAAGCCTTTGTTGTAGGTCTTCTGTTTGTTAAAAATACATTGCCTGCTATATAAATCTTGTTATTTGTTATTTACATGTTAAAATATCTTGGCTCTAGGAGGGTTATTTGATATATGTATCCTCATTTTGATAACCATGTTTGGAGAGATTTCAGATTTGCTTCATGGTCTTGCTTTAGTCTCTGCGAAAAGTGGCAGATTAACAGATTTTGAAAATCATTACTGAGTGGACATTTTTAGATGACTGAGTCATATGTACAATATTCACATTTGTTCTAGTTCTGTTAATTAGAACACGAAGTGGGAAGTAAATCACCAGAAGGTTCAAGAGACATTCTGACTTTCTTCTGAAGTCTGGCAGATGCTCTCTTCTATTGAAGTTGCTGAACTTTAACTCAAGTATCTTTTGTTGTGAGACTACTTCTCATGCATGCCCATCTTTTATTGCCATCTGGTGGCAAAAACAATCCTCTAACAGAAAATGAAAAAATTATGAAAAGAGTTTAGACTGGTTATTTCAGCTAACGCAAATGATCTTAGAGACTTCGTCAGCAGGAAGGCATTTAGAGGTCTTCAGGGACATAAACTAGAAAGGTGCCACAGTGCCAATAGGAGGGGAGAAACTGGACAGGAAAGGAAGACAGGAGCTGCTGTTTTCTGGATCCCACACTCTGGCAGCTGCTCATTCAGATGATGAACAGGGATGCTGTAGAGACCAGTAAAGATGTGGGAGGTGCATACCCTAAAAACTTAAAAAGTGACATCGCTGTGGGGAAAAGGTGGTAGTGACCGGTGACCCCTTCCTGACACAAGACTTACCACCCGCATTAAGACTAATGTGCTGGAAGAGGGATAGCGCTACTGGTCTGAAACTTGAATTTAAGCTGTTAGTGTAAGGTTGCAGAGACTGCAAATCTTCCTCTGCAACTGCAAGTCTTCCTTGCTGCTGTCTGTGTCTGTGACTGTACTAGTAACGGTGCCTGGAGTAACCTGAGCTGATCAGCAGTGACTGCTGAGGTCCGGCGGTGTTGGTCTGAGGGCATGTCCGGTTCTTCCATCAGTGCCTTCAAACAGAGGTATGGGCTTCAGTGCATGCTGGGACAAATGAATTGTACCGACGAATACTTGGTTGCACAAGTGGTTTTGCCTGGAAGGTTTTGTTTCCTTGATCCCAGGTTGATGCTCAGTGACATCAGGAAAGGTGGAATCTCCTCACTGAACGACTGGAAGAAGGCTCTATATTTGCCCATCCTCAAAAAGATAATAATAAGTGACAGAAAAATCAGTCAAAGTTCACTTTTTAGGAGAAAGAAATCTGTAATTAGTTATTAACTAACAATGTGAGAGGTACTTGAGATGAATAGCAGCCAACACAAATTTATCGAGGGGAAAATACCCTGTCATATCAGTCTGATTTGTTTTTTTGTTATAGGGCAGCAGGCTTGTAAATAAGGGTGTGGTAGGTTTCTTTTATCTTGGGTACAGTGAGGGTTTTTAAATTGTCTTGCATGGTTTTTTAATATAATAAATAGTCTCAGGAAACATGGTCTAGAAAGGACTTCTATAAGATGGATGTGCAGTTGTTTACAGAGTGGAAGGGACATCCCTCCAGGTGATGTTCGGTATTTAGTGTTACTGATAGGATAACAGAACAGGGTTTGTTTATTAAGTTTGTATTTAGTAAATACAAACGAGACTGTGAATATACTGGAAGGCAAAATTGGAATCCAAATGGCTTGCAAAGGAAGAGAAATGCCCAAAAGTAGGAAGAATTTTAGCTAGGATAAGGGCTGTTTCTGTGCTGATGGGCTGGTATTTGATTAGGTAGCTGGTTTTCAGAAGGGACCTGGTGCTCACAGTGCATCTCTAACAGAACACAACTCAGTGATGCCATCCTGTTGTAAAATACAGAAGTGAGTATTGTACAAGATGCATCAACGAAAATGCAGTCGTCTTAAAAGGATTTCTTCCACTTTTTTTCATTCCTGGAAAGATCTTGGCCACAGCTCTGCCTCTGTAGCTTAAGAAGAATGCCTGGCGAATAGCTGTGTGGGTAATCGGAAGTTTACAAGGCATGATCTGTTGAAAGATCAGAGATACTTCTCCTACAAAGAAAAGTTTTCAAGGATGTGAAAGACTATTGCATCGAAAAGAATACTTTTCCTCCCCTGGTATGAGTGTCTACCCTTATAATTAACCATTTCATTGGATCCTAAGAGCATGACCTGGTATTTTATGCTAGTTACTTTCATCAAATTTATGCTGTTTTCAATGTTTTTAATCTCTCCTGCTACGATATTCTTGTCATCCTCTGCATTGACAGAATTTTCTATTTTTTTTTCTTCAGAAAATACCAGGGAATTTCTGGGGGTTTTTTTTTGTTTGTTTGTGGGGGTTTTTTTAGTTTTTTTTGGTTTTTTTTTTTTGTAGCCTTGCTGCTTGAAGGTTAGCAGTGGAATGCCCGAGTTTTGAATATTTTATCTTCAGCTTGTTAGGAAAGCTAAAGAAATGGAGAAAATTAGAAGAGGGATTATAGGTTGGATAAGACAACAAGGGCTTTTGATATTGCCTCTCTTTTCAATGCAGATCTATTGAATGATTTTCTAAGGTCTAAATAGATTTATTTAACTGCATTTACTTTGTTCAGAAAAAGCTAATCCATCATCAAAGAAAAAGTGATGTACTTTAGCTCATGATGTTTATTTGCATGTATTTAAATCACTCTTTTGAAAAGCATTCTGAGGCTTTGTGGAGTGCTTTGTTGAAGCTATAACAAGACTGTTGTCTCTTGGGTGACATCTCCCTAAGGGACTGGAAGATAGAAGACGCAGCAATAGAAGGTATTCCCTCTTTGCTATAGATGTTTAAAATGTTTGCTATAGCCCTGCAATTTAATGCACCACCTTTTTGGAAAACTCTGAGCTGGAGACTTAATTCTTTTGAGTATGTTAGAGTGCATACCACCACGGACTTGGAACAACTCTGCTTTAAATCAGGTGGGGAAGAGTTCTGAATCCACGTCTCATCTTTGTATTTCCTGACCTCTCGTAACAGGTTATTCTGTGTAGGGTGAAGTCTTTGGGCTTTGTTAGACTTTGAAAGATCTTGGGCTCAGCCTGATGTAGAACAAGCTCTGCCATATCTTGTTACTTGGCATATCTGACTTGGCTGTCTTCAGCTTAGAGACAGATTTATGAAAAATCTCAAGTGTGTATGTAACTTAAGTGGATTGAAAACAACAATAGCTATTTATTGTTAATAACAATATAACATTGTGCTAGATTAAACTATAAAAGCATAGGGAGATATAATTCACAGGAAAAATGAGGAGCATTTTAAAAAACATTATCCCGTAACATTTGTTTGTATGACTTGTCTGATTTAATCAAAATTGAAGACATAAATAATAACTTACCACAACAACTTGTGGTTGGACGCACTGGAGAGAACTATGCTGTGGTAGCTTTTTCATTCTGCGTTATCCAAGGTGCTTTGAATGAGTCTGAGAAAAAAAAAAAGTATTCTACATGCAAAGACAATGTTTTAATTTTTTTATCTAATTGTTCTTTCTCTTAACGTAACTTCAGTTTTGTACCGAAAGTGCACATCTGAAACCTAGATATTAGGCAAGATCACTTTTTCTTTGGCTTTGTGTCCATTCCCACAAAAATGTAAATAAAGTGTTTTCCTAGTTGTCTTCTGTGTATGGAAGCTGAAAACTGAAGATTGCATTAAAGCATGTGTTTATCCGGTCTGGCAAAAGGCATCATTGCCAAGGACAGGCTAAGGGCTGAAAGGAGCAAAACAAAGCGCTGCTTGTTCATTTGAATTTTTATTCCGTAGGCTGTGTGGCACCACAGGTTATGAACCGTTGTAAAGTCTATTCCTTCAGAACCAGTGGGACCACAGATGTCATTGAGACGAATGAGCTATTTATAAATACTAACATAGCTAAAAAGTAGTGAATATTTTCATTTGAATTACCTTGAAGCCATTTCAAACAGGGACACTTTCTGTTCCTGAGTGTTAAGGGGAACAACGAGAAAAGCTGCCTTGACTATCAGCTGCATCAGTCAACTGATTACAACTAGGCACCAAGTATTAATTATTGAATTTTGATATATTTTTCTGAGGAAATCTGATGAACCCCTAAAAAAAAAAAAAAGCAACTGAGAAGAATACATTTTATTTTATGCCGGGGCAGTGCATGAAGAGCTGGGACAAAACAAGAACTGCTTGCCAGTTCTTTTATTCAGTAGGTAGCTATTTTCCAACTTTGAGATGACAAATTTTACAGTGTGAGTTCTCAAATGTGCTAGAGCAACTGAGATACTTTTTGTGCACCATATTACCTTTCACTGTGAAATATTTGACTATTTTTTTTTTTTTTTGAAATAAATAGTTGACAGTGAAACAGACAAAACCCCCATTCGTTATCATTTTGCTCCTAGAGCAAAAAAAGGAATATAAAATATTCTGGAATTCCTAAGTTGTCAAAAGTGAGATGGAGGTTTTTGTTAGGTGCTCTCATTTTTAAAATAAGAGATGTATTATTTTTGTCTTAACAAGGGTGGGTTTCCCTGTCCCTTGTACTTTGCATCTAGAGGGATTTTGATATTGGAGTGCAGAACGGTTGATGTTTGTTGTTTTCCCCTCCTCTCTCCTTTTTTGACTCTGTTTGCTTTAACTATTGCTATGGTTTCATGTGTGGTATTGACTTTTAACAGCTCTGTCAACAATAGTAATAAAGTAACTTTTGGGAAACAGGCTGCAGTACTGATACATATGGCCCTGTATTCGTGTATAGTCTTGGATCAGGTCTCCTGAGCTGTTCTTTCTCTGGCTAACCAAGAAAACTCTTTGCCCTGGTATTTGAGTTTTTTTTACTAAGAAACGTTTTCTGGGGAAGAAACATCTAAGTGGAACTTTGAGATCATGCCTTGATTGCAGGATGAAACATACTGGAACATACACAACTTTGTTCAGCCTTTCTTCAGTCTAAGCAGTACTTAGACCCCGTGGGGACAGGACGTGAGCTTATATCTGTGATTACCATTTATATAATTATTTCTGATTACAGCCTTGTTGTGTGTGATAAACTTTTGTGTTCTGTTTTGAAGGAAGAAACCCTAGTTTTAAAATCCTGAGATGTGCTCTTGGTTATGCACCTCTAGGGCAGCAAATCCAGAAGGTTACAATAATACAAGTTCTACAACGACAAGTATAGGGTCCTGCACCTGGGGAGAAACAACCCCATGCACCAGTACAGGCCAGGGCCTGACCTGCTGGAGAGCAGCTTTGTGGAGAGGGACCTCGGAGTGCTGGTGGATGACAGGTTGACCATGAGCCAGCAGTGTGCTCTTGTTGCCAAGAAGACCAAGGGTATCCTGGGGTGCATTGAGAAGAGTGTGGCCAGCAGGTCGGGGGAGGTTCTCCTCTCCCTCTACTCTGCCCTGGTGAGGCCCCATCTGGAGTGCTGCATCCAGTTCTGGGCTCCCCAGTTCAAGAAAGACAAGGAAATACTGGGCTTGTTTAGCCTGAAGAAGAGAAGGCTGAGAGGGGACCTTATAAATGCTTATAAGTATCT
>Ga0181612_101046_pt1 | contig 11881 bp, 4 predicted proteins | sample HoacroProtozoa21_FD_119630 | JGI IMG/M metagenome (GOLD analysis project Ga0181612, IMG submission 119630) | Hoatzin crop microbial communities from Cojedes, Venezuel. Combined Assembly of Gp0051906, Gp0051904, Gp0051908 | reverse complement strand
GCTGGTGCATGGAGCACATCTCCCCCTCCTTCTTCACTGACCTTGGTGTCTGCAAATTTGTTTCTCTCACGTAGTCTCACTCCCCTCTCTTGACTGCTGTTCCATAGCAGGTTTTACCCCTTCTTAAATATGTTATCACAGAGGCACTACCACTATCAGCGACAGTCACGAGCCTTGGCCAGTGATGGGTCCATCTTATAACCCGTTGACCTTGCCTCTGTGAGATGTGGGGAAAGCCTCTGGCAGCTTCTCACAGAAGTTACACCTGTAGCCCCCCCACTACCAAAACCTTGACACGCAGACACACAACATATAGAGAAAGCAATGACAAGTCTTGTCAGCTTCTTTTGTCACATCAGCATGGGACTGCAGAATAGGTACAAAGTAACACCACTGACAAATGGCAGATGGTGGAATGATCTTGTTGCAAAGGAAGGACAGTGACAATTACAAGTCAAACAATTTTCCTTTGAAAAATTTACCCCAGAATTATGGTAATGAGATAATTCTGAGTTTAAAAATGTAACTTTGGGCCTTTTGGTCATTCAGTGCAATTTCTGGAGCAGTAATAGACACTCTTCATGAAAACTGTTTTGTTAAAAATTCTGTTCTCTGTCTGAAAGAAAGACACACAAATACCTGTAATATACTCAGGTCTAAAGAAAGGCAGATGATGAGGAAGGAAATATTAGCATAATGATTTTGTTCTAATGAATGCAAAGAATTTTTAAAGTTTATTATTATTATCATTATTCTCTTTCTACTGTTTTCTGCACTTATTCACAGTGCAAGGTCTAAGATTCGTTTGTAAGTCCTGTGGGTCATTCACTGAGTTGTTATTCATATGTAAAGTGTCTAGCCTTATTCATGTCTTATATGTACAGTAATTGCAGCAAAAGTCAACCTTGACTTGTTGGAATATAATTTTCTTTGATTATAATAAGACCTGTGGCTTTATCTGCAGTTCCAAGTTGAGTCTGGTGTCCATAGAAAAAGCTTGTAATCACCTTCCCTGCATCTACAGAACGATCAGTGTTTAAATGTAATTCTGTTTCAGCATCTGACAAAGGCAAACAGCAGAGCATTATAAGTACTTGCATTCTATTTTTGATTTCTTATAATACTCAGCTTATTGATTTTGGCTGGCATAATTTTCTTCATAGTAAGTCATATGGTACTATGTTTTGGATTTGTGACCAAACAGTGCTGGTAACACAGGGGTGTTTTAGTTATTGCTGAACAGTACATTACCTGCACAGCATCAAGGCCTTTTCTGTTTCCCAAGCTGCCCAACCAGCAAAAAGGCTGAGGGTGGGCAAAAGTCTGGGAGTGGACACAACCAGGACGGCTGACCCCAGCTGACCACAAGGAGATCTCATACCATGTGAAGTCATACTTAGCAATAAAACTGGAGCTGAAGCAGGAGGAAGGGGATGCTTTAGGAGTTACAACATTTGTCTTCTCAAGTAATAATTATAGTAATGGGCTACTGCTTTTGTCAACATGGCTAACCATCTGCCTGCCAAAGAGAAATAGCAAGTGAATTCCTTGTTTGCTTCACTTGTCAGTGCAGCTTTTTCTTTACCTACTAAACTGTCTTTATCCCAGCCCACAGGTTTTCTCACTTTTACCCTTCTGATGCTCACCCCCATTCCAATGGTAAGGAATGAGCAAGAAGCTGTGTGGGGTTCAGCTACTGTCTGTGGTTAAACCATGACACAGACAACAGAATGTTGTGTACAATGTTCTTGACTTGCTTTTTCCATACATCACAGTATTTCCTGGGTATATTTTGCCGGTGTTTTGTTTTGTTTGTTGTGAAAACTAACTATGTGCATCAAAGCGATGTGCGTCAGTTAGTTTAACAGAGGAAGAGTTTAACCAAGATGTAAGGTCAACACAGGCCTTGCGACAAAATATTAATGCTGATACTAATGCCGTCTATAAATGGCTTACTTAGTCATTCAGTGACATATAGATTCCCTTACTGGAAAACGCAGAAGTTGCTTGATAGTGCATTGTATCAAAACACAATGGTTCAGAGCACAGTCTTGGACTAATGTCGGAATATAAATGTAAAAGATGTACTTTATTGGAGTCCGTGATGGAAGGATTATTGGTGTACAAAAATGAAGGCAGAAATTTGGCCAGAGAATAAAAAATTTTAATCCTTTTGGGGCATTGTGTGTGTGCTGAAGAAAAGCTGGTGTTAACTGGGATAGGAACAAATAATATGGTATTATTTCCTTTCAAAGCTCTATTTGTGTGGAGACATAATAAGACATCTCATTTCATATCTGACAGAATTAATTATTTTGAAAAATGCTTGCCACATAAAAATGGTGCTGGTCAGAGCATAATTTATAACAGTGCATGGAGTAACCATGGCAATTAGAAACACGAAACTAATTAGATATACAGAATGTTTTGCTTCAGAACTAGAATGAAATGGAGCTCAGGTAATCAAGATACCAAAGGCTTTCTAAGTAAGTGTTTGATTGGATCTCTAACTGTCAAAATGGATACATTTGAACAAACATCAAAAATCTAGAAAATACTAGTGAGCAAGCCGGTTGCAACTGCAGAAGCACTGGCAGCAACACTGTTTTTTAAAACTAGAAAAAGCATCTAAATCAAGTTATGCACTTGTATTTTGTTTCCATTTTTCTTTTTCTGTCTTCATCATGAGAATTACTACTGAAAGCGACAGCCTATAGCAGTGAGTAAGAGAGATGAGACTGTCAAGTATGGAAAACTTCAAACAAGAATATGAATTTTATGTTGGGGAACTTCTGTGATAGTCAGTTCATGTTCAGATACAGCGCTTCAGGCATTAGCAAGACAGCCAACAAGGAACTCCTAAGAAGTACTATCTTCAGTCTTAAAGGAACACTCCACACCAGTAATTATCACTTCAGAAGTTCAATGAACCTTTAATACATTTAACATTTTTACATTTTATACAGATAGTCAAGAATTTGGTCAATATTTGTAGCTTAGTTGAGACAACATCTAAGGAAGTTAATCGTAATTACACCTGTAAACTCACTAAGAATGGAAGGATGAATGCTTTAATATATTTAACTAATGTAATTTAAAGTAGGAGAGTATGAACATACGGACAAGAGATGAATGAAACACAATGAGGGATAAGTAAGACTTGTCATTGGGTACTATTGCAAGACCAAGGATACATTCCAGGATTTTTGAAGGGAATTACACTTGCAAGTGATGCAAGGATTTTTAAAAATCTGCGTAGTTCTCTTGCAAAAAATACTGCTTCTAAGAATTTTTAAGGACAAGACTCTGGCACAGTTTAAATGGGATATAAGTGAAATAAACTTGTAAAGTATATATACAGTATTGTAATAAAAAGGTTAAAAACAGAAAATGAAAAAAAATGATGCCCTATTTTATGATAGAAACAAATACTTTTCTTTCTGTGTCATAGGAAGAAACTTTACCAGTTGGTCCTGTGGGATTTGTGTACTTTTCATTGAAAAATATACTCTCTGGATATACTGAATCAAAAAAGATCTTGCCAACATGACATTTACTTTTCTCTTATGCTCTTAGTACTTAGAAATAACTTTGGTAAAGTATTTTGCCTATATTATTTAAACTTTTAATTCAGCTCCCCAAGTTTGACATATAAAGTGTTTCAGATATGGAAGACAAAACACTTTTTTTCTATTCTGTAATTCTTATTTGTATTAGTAGTGAAAATCACAAATTCAGTTTGTACCCGGAAACTGGACTGCAACATGAGCTTTGATTTGAAATCTTAATTTGTTGAATGTGATCTTGATGGAGCACAAATGAGATTATTATATCACTTCTGTGTGCTGAAAAGTAGACCATGTGAAAGAAGTCAAGGGCAAGGCTTTAAAATCTACCACAGCACTGTGATGCAGATCAGGGCATTGAGAAACCCTGATGCATACTTCAGAAACCCAGATTAGGTACTGTAGAAGGCAGCTTACCGTGGTATATTAATTGAATAGTTATTCCAAAATATTTTATTATCACTGACATAAATATATAGACAACATTACTCTTAGTTTAATCATGAAGGGAACATAGTCATAAGGTGAGGGAAAGTTGAGCCCTCATTTAGTCCGATTTGGCCTGTTCCTTTAAAAAGTTGTATTTCATGTGCAGCTTGGATATACACAATTAGACTCTGCCAGTATCAGTCGTATTTAAATGCATGTAGGGTTAGTTTAGTGCTTTCTATCTGTGAAAAATGCCATATGAACTTATTTCTTTCTGTTCTGTGTTTACAAATACAAAATAAACTAAGACAGTGTTCTAGAAAAAAAAAAAAAAAAGACACTTTTCCAAGCTGAAACCTTTTATTGAGTTTCAGTCTAGTGTGATTTTTACAGCGGACTTGCAAAGTATTGAAAATAGCATTTTTAATGGAAAGATTTGCAGCCCCTTGACTGCAGCAAAATGAGCAGCAAAAGCATACCCTAGTGATTATAAGACTTTCACGCATTTTGTAGTGGTTTGTTTAGTATTCTAATGTATTTAAAACATATTTCTTCTCAAACTGATTTTAAACACTTCAATATCATATTTTTACCAAGTGAATGCAAAAAACCTACTTATATTGTATATTTCCTTTGCTGATATCCATAAATCAGATAAGGTCCAAGCAAAAGCAGTATTGCACTGAATTTTTATTCAACGTCTGAAGACCTGATTTACTCTAGTCTAATATCAAACCACAATTACAGGAGTTAGTCACAAAGAAAATAGAGAAAAAAGAAAGGAAAAGTCAACCTGTAAAAGATCGTCTTAGCTACAAAGCCTAGGTAGAACATTATAGTACAGTGTAATTCACTAAAATCATATATGTGATGGATGGTGCATTCCTAATGCAGAGTTTAACCAGAATTTAGAAATTAAGCTATTTTAAGTTTTGTACTTTAGTGAGAAAAAACTTTCTTAGATCTGAAACAATTTTATAAATGCAAATAGAGCAATTGTGCACTACAGTGACCAGGATCACAAGGTCATTTATTCCTCCTTGGAGCATAGTCTGATAAATGCAGTATAAGGCCTCCTGCCCATAATCTGGTACCTTCTATCGTGTGTTGCGTTTATGATATGGAAATATGTCTGAAATTGTGGTAAACATACTGATGCTAAATCATGTATAAGTTTTCTTCATGTCATTACATTTGAATATATGAACAAGGTAGATTGTTATTATCATACTGTAAAACTGGAAAAAAAAATCTTAAAAGGATGTGGTCATGCCTGCAATTAAGTCTGTTCTTGAAAAGTTGTCCTGAAGCTTTCTGTAGTTCGTGGGTTCTGCCCATCTGAATAAGGTTGTAAGTCTGACACTCATCATGGAAATCATCTAGCTGCAAAAGAAGTGTCTGCAACCATGTTTCTCTTACAATCACCCTTCTTTTTCTGGCCTTTTCTGTCATAGTTTGTTACTCTTACAATTTTGATTCAGTTTTGAATTATTGTGTCAAATCTGGAGAAGTACTCTGTTTTTCTGAAATGGACAAAAAGGAATAGCCAAGGATCTTTCTAGAAATGGAAATTCACCCTGATTGGACTGCTAAAAACTTACTGAGTTGTTGTCAGTCACATGAGTTTCTTATTTTGTCGTACAGGATGCTTCTACATCCTTCTCCATAGTTCCTGTAATTCTTTACGACAGATAAAAAAGCCTGTGATGTAAAAAACTCTGTGACATTTGGAGCTTGTAACTGGTTGTTTCGAAGAAATGGAGCATGCAAATCCCATGGTTGTGGCCAGCATCCCTGGTTCCCTCCCCCTCAGCTATTTTTGGGGACCGATTTAAACAGAATCTGGCCATTTTTTGTATTTCTCCACTCCAAGCAGAAGAAGCTGCCTCGCTCATACTCAGGTTCTCATCCTTACGTGCAGTCAGGGTCAAAGAAGAGCTCTCCCAAAAGGGAGCTAGGAGTAGAAGAGAATACCTCATCACTTGATTTACATGAGCAAAGGTTGCTGCTTTAGTAAAGCTCTTCTGCACATGATGAACCCATAACTCTTCAAGGAAGCATGAATATTAAACATTGCTCTCTTCCTGAAAATAAATATTTTCTTCAGCTAGAGTAAATCGTAATATTTCAATAATTATCGTTTCTCAGTAACTTGTCTTACATGGTATGTACAATGTCATCAACATTTGCTAAGCTCTTATAGAAAAAGCCTGAAAAATATTTTTGGTGTTTTACACAATTTCTGATTTAGAGAAAAGGAAAATTTTAAACAACAATAGATTATTTAGCTCATAAAAAAAAAATCTGACATAGGCTTAGTGCACAAAAAGAGTAAACATACAAAACTAACATGATAAATAACTATTTTGCAATACTGTAGCCCTAAAACTGTTTTGTATTATAGCAGTAAAAGTTACAGCGAGATGTCATTTAAATAAAACTTTATCCTTTAGTGTGTGGAAAGATTGAGTAGAAAGACTGGTGTTGTCCCTGTTAAAAAAGGAAGAATATCTGTTTTCTAAATGATGGATGAACAAGCAGACTGACGAGAATAAATTATTTTATTAAGTGGCAGAAGGACTAGTAGTGATACAAGATTATTAGTTAAAATATAGTCCCAAAGTAATGATAGACATGTAAACAAATGTGCAATTTTAATAAATTTAATGGAGTGTTACAAAGGGTGGAAGAAGACAAGTTAAAATAAAAGACAGTAGAAAACATGCTGGTTACCTACCACTTGCCAAAAGTGCACATCCGATTAGCTATTTGCTTACTGTATCACCTGGGTGCCCTTCTGTTGCTTTCTGTTCTGCCTGGAACAGTGTAGTGAACCCCACTCTTGCTCTGTGTTTCATGGAGAGTATTAGCATCCCACACGTGGAAGGTGTCATGCTGGCAGAGGCGGTCCTCATTCTTTTGCAAAACAGTATGAATCCAGTATTTTAAGACTATATGTCTTAAAGTGAAGTGTGTGTGGGCTTATGGAAAAACACCCCATTGTTGTGTATTCGGTTTTATTCCCATGAAGACAACTCCGAAACTGAATGTATGATGTAGATTTGCTTACTGTGCTATGGAGATTTCAAACACTAAGATGGGTAAAAAGAGGCAAGGTGGACAAAGAAAAGAAATAATACTCTTTCTGTGCCAGGATGTACAGAGCTATAGACAGGGTCCTCATATGGAGACAACTCTTTAGAGGACTAGAAGATCAGGGGGCTGCTAGTGACTAGCCAGCCAGCTAAAGCTATTATGCCAGATGTTTGTTGACAGGGCTCTGTTCAGCTTCACTGAGTTGAGCCACTTCGTACCTGATGAGAGCTAAGTTCAGTGTAAAGGCGCCTGGTAATTCAGGGTAAATAAGAGAGCAGAAATAGTGGCTGTATTTTCTGTTTTTCTATCACTTGATAAGTAGGATTTACAACATTAACTCTTACGTGGCCAACATTCTGTCAAGCAGCAGTACTGCCTATCGAACTACCGAGAACTTTTACTCTGAATGAGGCATCTAATTGTACTTTTCACCAATGATAAGCAACAAAATATATCAGTCATATACCGACTTTGTACTATTAAAGGTAAAGAAAGTAGAGTTAGAGCCCTGTGAGTTCTCCAGTTAACAAAGAATCTCAGTAACAATGAAGGCAATCCAATTGTGTCATACTCTTTGCTCTTGTACTCTCATTCATTATCACAAAAGTAAGATCTCAGTGACCCTTTGAGTTTTGCAAAGTTGACTTGTAATTATATCAACATATTCATTTTAAGAAGCACCTGTCTTTCACCTTGGCAGCATTCAGCTGTTAATGTGATCATTTTTAACTGAATCAGGTTGTAATACTTGTCACTTGAGCTGGGAAAGAGGGGCATGGATAGCACGAGTCATACACAGATGAATATACAGGCTCCTAAGTTAAAGTATGCTCAGACCACTCCAAGATCTTCTGAAGAACTTTACAAAGTGTAGCGAGATCTTCAAAAGAGATCGAGTCTTTTTACAGTCACATCCTGTGATGATTTATTAAATACAGATTAGGAGTCCATTCATCTGCTGTTTTGAAGCTTATTGTATTTCCACTTGTTGCAAGATTAAAAGGAAGGATAGGGTCCTTTTCACGGAAGAATTTCCTTACTGATTATTTTCAAAGAAAATTGGAATTGACAGTGTACTGATGTCTATGACAAATATTTATTTTGCAGTTAGCTTTTAGGCAACATATCTCTAGAAGGCTACAAATGACGATGGAGTAGAATTAGACAGAGACATGAAATGGAATAAGAAAAATCTCCCAGGTGCCTGAATGACCTACCAGGCCTTTTTGAAGTGACAAAGAAAAGACATTTGAAAGGATGAAAAAACCTATGCCTCATATATTATTCTCTTATGTCCCAGAAGAGGTCCTCGTTACCCAAACCAAAATTGGGACAGGACTCTGCAAATGGGACTTCTAACATCAGCAATAGACAGAATATGTTAGGAGTTGTGACACAGGCTTCTTTATTTAAAAAGAAATAAATACTTTCTTCCTGAAGTAGTATCGTAATCCTTCTCCGTCCCATCCGTTATTTGCAATGGCATATGAATTTTATTATACAATTGAAGTTCAAACAGCTATACCTCATCCTGCAAAACAGAGCTGTTTACCTAGGTGTTAAGCATTTATTAGCTGTAAAATTTCCTCTTTGCAGGGAGTCAATATAAGATGTGTGCATTGCTTATACCAGCTAATTTCTGCTATGGGGGAATTTTATTTTCATTGATCTAGAAGTTCAAAGAAAATTTTAAGGCTGAATTTGGTAGTGACTCAAGATGTAAGGTGAAATAGAAGGACTGATATTTTTTCTAGTTAATTTAAACTTATGTTTTGACTTACTGATTTGATATGATATCAGCTTTTGTTTTTAATTCCACCTTTCACATATTAGAGGATGAGAAATGCTATGGATAAGGCTATACTTTTCCTTTTTCCTGACATGTTTTTTTTTCTTTATACTTGTTATCTTGCAACGGCTTTAGAAAAATCTCACGGACAGGTAGGCCAGGTTCCCTGCAGGCAGATTGACCTACAACACTGAGGGCTGCAAGGCTCTGGCAAGCATAGGGCAGATTTTTTTAAGGCAAACGCTTTTTCTAGAGCAGAATTACGAGTGTCATTCAGCCCTATCAAGTAAGTAAATTTGAAGCTATTCTTGTTTGGATTGAGAAGTTTACCATGTGTTTACAGTATAAGTAAACACAACAGTGTGCATACTTAGAAAAAATATTCCTACTGGAATCCTCAAAGTTGTGGTTTGTAACAGAAATCAATAGCCGGTGAGAAAGCTTACAATATATATTAATTAACAGAAGTGGCCCATGTTTTGTTAGCAAGGAACACTTTATTAAAAAAAAAAAATAGCAGTCAGAGGCTTCATTATTTGTAAAAGACAAATAATTTCCTCTTTCCCTTTCCTCTGCCTTTTTTTCATATTTCATGAAAGGTTAACATTAATGTAGAGGAGGCTGCACATTAAGACTCCACTCTTGCAAAAGGAGTCTTATGGTACTTTTGGGGAAGCTGAAGTTCCCTGAATATCCTGAGCAAAAATTTATACTGATCTTAAGTGTGATTTTTGTTTATGAAGGGAGACAGTTGCATTTGCTGAAGTAACTACTTTGTTTCTTCCTCAGCAACAACACAAAGCTCAACTTCCAGCATCCTTTGAATGGATTCATATCATGACTGTACCAGTGACAAATGAAGTAATTTGCAGCATCTGCTGCTAGGTACTTCAGTATATGCAGGTATTTAATCCACTCTGCCAACGCACAGAACAGGAATGCAGATGGGATGGAACCATTAGAGCCACTGGGTGTGAACGCTTCAATACGCCCAGCCTCAGACTGTGCCTGAGTCAATGGCCAAGCAGAGATTTTACCATGAATGTGAGTACTTTTGGAGACTATTTTTCATTACACCAAAATTACAGCAAATATATTTGAAGTTCTGTTGAATACCATGTGATTAACTGTTGAGTAGAAAAATATGAGTGTGTGTAAACTTTGACAAAACAAGAATCAAATGTGTTTTGGCGACAACAATCAGCTCAAATAAATATGCTGAGTTGAGAGGTGTACTGCAAAGCCTAGAAACTCAGCCTGATCTTTCACCATAACAGCTAATTTTATAATTGCAGCTAAGTGATATCTCTGAGAATCTATTCCAATAAAGCTATACTTTCTGTTTACCTTTTTCCCCAGCTCTTCTGAAAGTGATAAAACTAGATGTTATGTGAGACTGTACTTTGGTTATAGTACTAAATTTTTGAATAATCTTGTATGAATACTTTGGAAAAGAGTTTAACTCTCAAAAATATTTCTTTTCTCACTTCTGCAAGAGATTAGAAGGAGATCTTGCTGCTTTCAGGAGAAAACTAATTTCTACAGGCAACTATTCGCTGAAGGTTCTTTTTTCATGAATGCACAAAAAAATGAAAAAATGAAACTGGAAATAAATGTAGAAATGTCTTTAACATAAACACCCCTGCCACCCTTTTTTTTCCTACAACTTAGTAAGCAAAGAAGAGAAAGTCTGTTTCGAGGCACGTGGTGGTGCTTCAAATATCCTGATGGTGGAGGGTGTATAAATAGATTGACAAATATCCTTAGATAATGTTTTGACGAGTAATCTACAGGCTGCAGACTTTAAATGAGGAAATTGAAAGACTGTTGTCCTCTGTGGCCTGGTTAACTTGCAGAAGGTGTTGTCTCTTTTGGAACATCTCTAGTAACATAGGAGTGCTGGTAAGCTTAATTTGCATGTGCATGAGAAGTCTGATAAAACACCCAGAGCTGCAAGGCCTGGATTTCCTCTCTGTTGTGCTCTCATATTTTTGAATACATGCTGAGAAATTTTTTTTTGATAAATGGAGGAAAGATTTGAGCATGATAAAGTATAAGATTTATTCTCTGTGGGGAGCAAGTAATCTTCTACTATAGACAGTTGACCAGACTGGATAGAGAAAACCAAACCTTTTTAGAGGAGATGAATATGCATTTTAATTGTTGGGGGTTTTTTTGTTTGTTTTTTTTTTTTTTTAATCCTGGAAAAGAAGGATGTTTTCATATCTTGCTGTAGTGTAAAGAACATCAGATGAACACTTCAAATACCTACATACTTATACAAAAACTCTACTGTAGCTGAGTTGGAGTATACTCACAAGTCTTGCACATGTCTGGCAGAGATATGAATTAAACTAGTTTGCAGGATAGAAATTGAGACATGGAATTTCTGTGAGCTTCATTTTTTTAAACTTTAATGTTTATTTTATACCTTACAACACATCGACTTGCATCTCTGGGATTACTAGATCCTACATGCATATATGTCCACAGGAATCAACTTTCACAGAGATGATTGGGTAGCCAGAACTGAGAGTGTAATGAGAGTTGTGGATTTGAGCAAATAATTTACTTTCTTTCAAGAAGAATTCTACAGCACCGTTGAAACCTTTCCTTTACTAATGTTAATGAAACCTGGAACACACATCTTCTCAAAGGTCTGAGTAGACTCCTATTATGCAGTTCATTGAGTAATATTGCATTAATTAATATTTTTAAGAGCCAGGCTGATGATTTGTTTGTATTCTGAAGTGCTATGTCTTTTATGACTAACAATTCAATCTCATTTCCTTATTATATGGTGGCAAGAATGTGTTTACAAACAGTAGGCACTTATTATTTATCTTACTTAAAGTAAGTGCAGAGGTCATTCTTCCTTTTTAGTGTTTCCAAAAGTCTCATTAAGTACCTAAGCCAATATCCTGTTACAAAGACAATAATTCTACTTATTAATGGTATTTTACATATGAAAAAACCTGATCTCATTAATTTTGAAAGTGTT
>Ga0181612_183395_pt1 | contig 11882 bp, 4 predicted proteins | sample HoacroProtozoa21_FD_119630 | JGI IMG/M metagenome (GOLD analysis project Ga0181612, IMG submission 119630) | Hoatzin crop microbial communities from Cojedes, Venezuel. Combined Assembly of Gp0051906, Gp0051904, Gp0051908 | reverse complement strand
AAAAACAAAAATAAAAAAATTCTATTTCAGTGATCACCTCGTTGTGCAGCCTATCAGCTTCAGGTTCAGAATCTGTGCCTGCATAAACATTGACCTACTGGCAATATCTATCATGCTGAGAAAGGGACACTTCTTTCCCCCAGACAAGATAGATGGGCAGTTAAAACCTCTCGGTTATCAAAATCTGCTTCCTACCCAGCGGCCAGCTAAACTAGTCAGCTTTACACGATAACCTGATAGCATGCAGTGCAGTACAACATCTCTGGTATATAGAATTAAGGTGCTGCTTACAGTTTTGCTTAGTACTTAACTTTATCTGCATGGCTTTTCTGTTTCTATACTCCTCTTCTGATTTGAAATTACAGAAATTTATTTGCATTCAGGACTCCTCAATATACTCTTTTTAGTCCCTTTTCTGTTCAACAGAAGAATATTTTCATCTCTAGAGTCTGACACCATCCTGAAGAGCAAAACATTACAAACAGATTACAAGCAGCGTGCATTCAAATAAATTACATGTTTAAATGCGTCAGTTAAATTATAATGCTCAATTAGACAGCTAATTATGTTGAAAATGCAGTTGTGTGCATAAATTGATGGCCACTCCCCCAGCCCGCCTGGCTGCTTCCATTCATAGATTGTCCCTTTACAAGTTTTATGTCTCAAATATCAGCTGACAGAAGGTTTGTCTAAGGGCAGTCACACACTGCTTTACTGTTACTTCATTTTTAAAAAATCATTTCAAATACAATTCAACACTTGCACTGAGTTTTACTACCTGCCATAAGAATTTTAGTGGCAGTAGGATTTGTGGACCAGGTTCACAGACTTCTTGGGGTCATATTCCCAAAGGGCTTTCCCTTTTTTTACGATGTCTCTGTTTCCAGGATGCTTTTTAATCACTCTCACTGCATCATTTTACAAGAAAAAATAAATTTCTTTTAAATTTACTTGCACATGTGAATTTTACAGGTGGCCTTTTGAGTTAACAAAGAAGGTGTACATGAAACCGTGACACACTTATATTTACAAAACACAGTATTAAAATTGCTATTGCACTCATTAATACTAGCTAGGACCTGGAAACCAAGTAGGAAGTAGAGTCTGTCAGTGTCAATTAATCAAAATTTGATTTAAGGATATTACCTTGGTATGACAAAATGCATGTTCGTAGCAATTCATGACATCTCATCCCACAATCATCATGCAAATTAGGTCTTTTCAGATATATTCTCCATGTTTCACCATTCTTTCAGTTTCTATAGGTGTACAATATTTATTGGCAACCAAACTGAAGCATTTATACACAGCAAAATCCGAGCTCGCATAATTGACAAGATCTGTGAAGAGCTAAATGACTTGTTTGGTGTTTCCAGACAGTTACATATCTTATTTCTTATAATATGAAAGGAATCATCAGTAAAGTTCATCAGTATCACTGTGCTAAAAATTTAGGCAAAATATAAAGTATGATAGCACCAAAGAGATAAAAATAAACTCCACCCTATCTCAGCATTCAGAAGCATTTCAGGCAGTCAGCTGTTCTTTTCAGTCCTTTGGCTTAGATAATACAGAGAAACTAATAGTGGGGGGAAAAAAACTCCAGACTTGAACATTTTTTTTTTATTCTCTAGCTTTTTGGTCTTTCTTATGGATTGTCAAAGGCCAAAGTTTTATTTTAAGGCCTTCACCTATTGTCATAGAGTTTCTCCATACTGTCAGGCCATGTGAGCCACAATTATCTGTGAAAGTGTTCTCAGTAACTCCTTTATTTCTGCTAATCATTTAAGATACATTAATCAGTAATGAAAAGACAACTGAAGTAACCCCATGTCTGTAGCTCTGGGCATATATGGTAGTAAAATCCAGCTTCTTGAGACATCTAAAATAAATCTGGATAAGTACTGCAAATGACGATGTATGAACCTGTTCCAACTTTGACAACACAAGAGACAAAATGATCTATTGTACTAGATTTTTTTTTTTTTTTTTTAATTACCTCTATGGTCATTCAAGAGGGAAAGGTTTCATAATTATGCTCCTCTTTGTCCTTTCAGGATATGTAGTAGCTCCTCTGAAATACCTTGACAACTGAAATCAGGGAATTCCAGGGTATGTGTTTTATGGCTTATACTACAAATTATTAAATTCCACTCTGAAAATAAAATTCTGTTTAAGTCTCTTTTCAAAAATGACATTAAAATCCACACATCACTTTCTGATGTCATTTTGAACCACTAGTCATGGTACAACAGACTATTTGAAATATATAGCAGCAGGGTTAGTATTTGTCATTTGGTCCTAGGTCTCTGAGTAGTGCCAGTCTGCCAGCCTACAGAGTCAGAGAGTCACACTGAGAGGGGTTAGGAATTGCTTAGAGATTTTTAAAGGTTCTTATGACTGTCACTAAGCTCGCTGCTCCACAACAGAATTAAAAAGGTAAGAGGTTTTCCAGCTGAAGTCACGTGAGTGTTAAAGAGGATTAACATGAACAGCCAACTAGAAAATGCCAGTTTCTTTCTTCCCATTTTTTTAATCCTCCTTTCTTTCTATCCTGCAATAAAACCTTTTATATTTTTTTTCCCCCCTCCTAGTCTATATATTTTCCCCTTTTGGAACAATGCATAAAGAAAGCTCGAAGTCATTTAACAGATGTATCTAGCACAATGAAATTCTGCTCTACAGACTCTGAGGATGCAGACTGCATAGTAAATCTCATTCAAAGCAGAGAGTATTAAATGACAGAACCACTGGAACAACTCAGGATCACAACTGTTCATTTACACAATTCAGTTGTTGCACGCTTATCTCTGCATTCTCTCCTGTGTGTATATCAACAAAACCTGTTCAGTCAGAAAAACACATCTGGGTTAGCATCCAAAGCCATTGCAGACAGAAATAAAATGCTTTGGGTGAATCACACCAAAAGGCAGCCTTCAGAGTGACACCTCCACCAAGGCAGAATGCAGCACCACTGCTTCTGGACATAGTGCAGCCTCATCCCATCAGCTGGCCAGCTTTCACCTTTATCTACATCTCCAAAACATTAATGACCTCACAGTTTGGCCCAGTGTTACAATTGCTATTCACATGCAGTAGGTTGTCTGAGTATGGCAATAAAATTGGAGAAACAAACATTGTAACTAACAGATCTCACCACTTTCCAGGTTTGAAAAGTTTAATGAATTCCATGACAACCTGACGTGTTCCCTTGGTTCACTCTCAAGAAAAAGTTAAGGGAAAGAAAAAAATAAAAAGGTATTTTTCTAGTGGGAAAAAAGTGATATCAGAGGTCTGGGGTTAATACTGACCCAGTATTATTCACCTTTCTCTTCTCGAATCATTTCTTTTCACAACAAAGAAGTAATTTCTGGTTACCTCACTAACTGCTGTATAGTAGCTCAATGCCACCACCACAGCAGCTCTTCAAGGCCTAGCAAACTGGGTTCCCCAACAAACACCGTCTGCCTGCAGGCCACGCAGAGCTGCCTGCAGCTGCAGTTCCAAGATTTCTTGACACAAAAGTTCCATCTGAATTATCACTATTTTAATTGCCAGAACACATCTCCACTATGAATTTGCATATGCCCTTTTCAGACACACTTCAAGAAATTTTTTCTTTTGTTTTAGACCATCTACTCATATTAAAACTACCCCACACTGTGCTCTCTAAATTCCTTGCTTTCAATTTGAAGGGAAGTTTTCTGAGACATATTTTTCAACAACTTTAAGTAAACATATGAAAAAAAAATCCAGAAATCTTGATCTTCTCTAATTTCTATTATAGGATTTTTTTTTTATATGAACATAGTTGAATGAATATCATTCACAAAGAAATTTGACATCTGTATGCACTTAAACGATGAACATCTCAACATTTCCCTTTTAAATTCCTCAGGAAGTAGAGGTCAGAATTAAATGCCGAAGATGAGGAACATAAATTTCTGAATGGGACCCCTGAGACACAGATTATAGCACTTTGTGACTATTACATTAAGTTTTCTCCGGGTGGAAAAAAAGCCAAAGGTAAAGGAGACCCCTGGGTCTCTTACACTGTTCATTTGGGTTAGAAGCTTTGTAGTGTTTAAATATTTCAAACCGATTCCCCCAGAAAAACCTCAGACAAGTAGTATTTCACTTTTTTTAGTAAAACTCTCTTGAAGTACAAAGTTAGCTAAGTCAATCTGAGCCATAGGTAGGAAGAAGCGGTATGTTAGTACAGCGAGAGACTGATCTCACTATACTTATAAACCAACAGACCAACGCTTTACTGAAATATCTTCCTCTCATGCCCTTGTGTGTGTGAACTTGATTTGGGCCAACTCTGCCCTTAGATATGGCTCCAAAAACAGGGTAATTTGGATGTCAGAATAAAATAAGCAGGATTTTTTCCACTGTAGTTATTTCGTTTCTTATATATTCTTCATTCAATTACCTTACACTGGAGAGTCTATGTTTCAGATCTTAATGAGCACATAATACCCTTCAAGAGATACCTGCTTGATGTGTTTAAGGCATTAACTATTTGAATGCTACTCATTTCTCACAGATATCTTAAACTGCTCCTTCTTCAGGTAGAAGTTTTCTTTCTAGATATAAGCACCACTTCAGCAGATTATCAGCCAATATATATCCAGTAGCAAATTTAAAAACAAAAAAAATATTCAGAGAGATTTCATGGCTCAACGTAAGTTTGGCAGATCCTCATTTTGAAGCAAATAACATTTGTACACTGAAATTGGTGTTACTCTACTGTTACTCCCAGTATGCAGGTTACATGTGAAAAACAGAGAAACTAAATCAAAAGGAAGAGAAATTCAGCTTCATGTTGTCCTGGGAGGAGACAGGGAAGAAGGTCCATAAACAGCTTCTTGCGTCCAGTTGTTCAAAGAAATGTGCACTGACTGCGCAACCACCTCTGTCACCAACCATCAAGAAAATCCTGAGCCTTATGATATGAACCACACCCACTGCGAAAGTAACTCTACTAGCTGGCAGTAGCTATCAGGAACTCAGGAAATTTATTTATCATACTACACAAGCTGTGTGAAAGAAAAAGGGAAGCAACGGTTACACTTGCTTTATGCACAGCAGTGCATAAAGGAATGCATGGCCAAGTCTATGTGATTTAACTGCTCTTATTCCAGAACCTCGTCCAATGAAATAATCACTGACTAATCTTAGCATGTAACTGCAGAGACACGGATGGTACTAATCATTTCATTTTTACATGGCTATCAAGCAATTTGTTTTGTTTTAAATAGAAAGAAGTCCACCCTCCTTTGTCTGTTGGGTTCATTATACCCATTATCAATATTTAATTTTTTTCTGTTGCCTTTTTCATGACTTTCATCATGATCTTGTGCTTGTGGCATCACTGTTTGCTGTGAAAATCATTACAGGTTAGTGAATTATAAACAGCAAAATTATCTCATTTTAGAGTACATGTCAGATTTTCTTATATAAAATTTTGCTAATTTTCTCAAAACTTCCCCCATCCGAGTAACAAACAAGAGGGAATTTTTCACTCTGTTTTTAAAATAAAGAAAACAATTTATAGTCTCCAAATGACTGTGGACTATGAGAGGATCCTGGGACTTCCGTTTTCACTGCCTGCAACTTCCTATTTCTTGTATTCACAGCTAGCATAACAAGTCCCATTGTGTACCCAGTGACTCCTAAGCTTAACTTTAATCTGCTAAGTAGTGCCATGTATTTCAGTAGGATTTAGGCTGTAAACCCCTTAAGACAGGATTAGTCTTTAATTTACAAATGTAAACCATCCTTCACAACAGAAATTCCTCAGACGACTCTGGACATGGGCACACGTTGGCTTCTTCTCACCCTGGGTATTCATGCTACTCAGGTGCCACTGTTCATCCACACTGCTTCATTGGTGTAGCAGGCACCTTTCCCATCTGTACTACAGACACATCAACCAGACTTGGTCAGTACTCAAAACCCAGCTGGACCCAATGCTATGGAAAATAAAGCCACACGGTACAACATGCTTCCTTGTCCAGCTCCACTGATGGACTAGAACCAAGGACTTCCTCATAATGCAGGAAGCTAAGCAAGATCATCATGGCTTCACTAAAATTGTTGCAATCATCAGCTATGTAAAGACAGGTGACTACCAATGCCAGTGTTAGTCTCTGTCTCTTCCCCCAAAGATTGTTAGATGTGCAAAAGCAGCTCTTTAGACTGCTGTAATTCCTACATGTTTGAGAGGAATTCCTATTCTTTTGAGAGGACACTGTCTATACTGCAAGGTTTGTCATTACAACTACACCCTTTGGCAGTGGAGAGAAGAATAAATCACTTTGTCAACCCAAATAAAGACAGCAAAAACCCTGGTGTAGAAACAGATTCACTAACAGCTGAGTACTTTTGCAGGCCTAGGTTAAGTCATTTGTCATTTTTTTGTACTATGCAAATACTCTGCACCTCTGCAAGACAGCATCTCCACCTTGACCATGTTAACATCGTGACATATGCTAACGTATGTTACTATAGCCATTGCAGTGCTGGCAAGGTCAGCATGCATGCTCAGTAACTCTGACATTTTTAATTTTTATTTGTGTCTTTTCTATGAGGGCTAGAAACACTGCCTGGAGAAGGTGGATTCGTTACAATAATTCTCGTTTTCTTCTTTCGGGTGTGGGTCATCGGAGGCAGACAGAGGTTAGACTGGGCTCATAAAAAGACACAGAACATGCAGAGCGTGCTGCAAGAACTGTCTCATTTTCACTCCTTGCCCTGTTCTAAGTTAATATGAAAACTATGCGTGATTAATTTTTTAAAAATTGGAAAAGATGATGCCTAAGGCATCTCTAATAAGCTTGCTGGCGAGGTACATAGAATTCTGCTGCAGTCCTGCATGGCAAATAAGCTACACAGAATTTTAATACAGCAATTACCGCCTGCCACTTCAAGATAATGATTACCTACCAATCCATTTAAGATGTGTGTATGTGTATCAACAAGCGGGATAAATTGCAAGCTCCTTCAGAACAGAAGGTGGCAGAATTAAGTTTTTCCCAGATGAACTACCCCATAACATTCAAGGAGGGTAAAAGGAGTCATCAAGGTGAGGTAAACTTACAGCAGAGTATATCTGCTACAAGGCCCCTTTACAACACTCCAGGGTCAGACAATGGCCAGTGGCAGCATAACAACAAGCAACAGGACCACCCATCTGTGTAACAACAACTAGCATTACAGTAAAGCCAGTAGTCTGCCAAACATACTGGCATGGACTTATCTCTGGGCAGAGAAAATGTTGATAACTGAGAAAACAACACTGGGAAAAGTGGAAAACAGGGTTTGGAGGGCACACCTACTACAGAAAAAAGAGGAACTTGAAAAAATGGCTTCATTTCCCCCTTCTGTGCTTGTCTTTCTGACCTGTCCCTGAGCTCCTCTGCTTTTCAGACACATCCATATAATCCTTCTGGGTCATAAAAGGCTCTCACAACAAAAGGTGGTGTAGTTCCTCTGCTTATCTAGCATTACACAACCCAGCTTTAAACCAAGTGCAGCCAGATGAAGAGTCAGAGGTCACTGGTTATTTTTAAGCTCCATCTCTCTAGGAAAAGCTTTTCCCATAGATGTTAACTATCAGTTGAAGGAACTGTGTGTACTGCAGTCTATGTCAAGACATTATTACACTAGATCCAATCTACAGCAAGCTTCTGTCTAGCTACACAAAAGCAACACTCTGTATTATTATGAATAGATCTGGACAAAATTTGGCAGAAAAATCTCAAGAAAAATATAAGAAGCTGGCCTTGGATGGCAAAAAATATTATATCGTTACCTATATAAGCATGGCTAGGCAAAATTTGCTCATACTTGAGACCAGCAGACCCTGTGAACATAAAAGGAATCACAGAAGAAACAACTTATTGCTGCTTGCCTCCACCCCAGTCAAGCAAGGAGCAGCTAGCTTTGAAAAACAGCCCAGCTTTCTAATAAGTTTCACAATAGTGCATAGATGTATTCAGAAAAACAAGAGGTGACAGCAAGAAACATTGTAATGTATCAGTAAACTGCAGGGGGTTTACCCCTGTGGGGAGATGCTGAGATAATAAATTTGTTGCAGTTAGTCTCCTCTGTGTTTTGCTTTTAGAGTATGAACCCAACACATGCAGAAATTCTACCAGAACGTTTTATTCTTGGTACTTTATACAGGATATATATGTGTATGTATAAACACACAACTCTATGATACCTAAGATTAGTAGGATGACAACCATTTGAGCTGTAGATAGCGTAAAAATGCCTACACAAGAATTTTCACTAGAAATTTCTGCTCTCAGCAGCCCATTTCCCTCAGGGCATGCCACCAATCACCTTGCAAGTCAATTCAAATGTCACTGACTTTGGAGGAGTTACACACACATGATCTGAGACAACAGCCATATGTGGACAGCAAGTAGCACTTAAACCAACCTCTTGACCATTTTGACCATAGAACACAGCACATCTGCTTGAGTCATGTCACTTGTGCAAGGCTAGCAGGATTTTATGTGGACTTCTGTTTCATTTTCCCCTAAGGACGGCACGTATGACTCCGAATACCTAACAGAAGCTGAGACAACTCTAGCACTTTATTCCTCAGGTTTTTACAGAATGACTTTGCAGAATCGATCTTCTCCTTAAAGCTTGGTTCTTCCTGTGTTTAAAGTCACTTCAACAACAACACATAAAAAGGCCAGCATACAAGGTTTTCCATTTAGAGTCTACAGTTCAATGCAGAGCTTCTGTACTGCCCCTCTGCTGAAAACTCTCTGTATGCAGAAGTGTGGGAGACAGACATATTATAAGGTTAGAGCATAACACGATACACACCTCCATTCCTCACTCTCCCCTGACAACTGCCTCATATTCAGGTCTTCTTTCCAGAAATTGCATATTACTACTTGTCATGAGTGTCAGGTCAAAAAGATTTGAGGTCCATGAGGAAGCATTTCTACCTGTTCCGACTTTGCTTTTAGCGCTTCTTAGTGCATCACTCACTCAAGCATACTCAAAATCAAAATGAAGATGTTATGGAATTATTCATCATCTTTATAGGTAACTAAACATTACTGTACATGGGTTTTTAGTTTCTTCTACGCTTCATGTTAAGATTAATATTTTCTTCTTCATAGAAATATCTTCACTATTTTATAGCATAGCAGGAGGAAAACTTAAAGACATTTAATCATCACTGTCACATTCCCCCCTCTTGAACTTTTGGAACTTAAAAATGTCTCCCTGAACTCAGTAGTATGCCAAAAGAAGAGGAAAATAGTATCAGAATAGAATGCAAAGAAAGATGATAAGCTTAGGCTGCAAATGAGGTCAAAACATTGAGTAAGTCTAAAATTGTAATAACTACAGTAAGAAAATATATGGAAAAATCCATCATGCAAGGGACTCCTTAGCAACACACGAACGACCAGAGCAAAAGGCTAAGCTGTGCGGTCACCTTGCTGCTATGGCGGGGGTGCCAATGCTAGGTTTTTTGCTGAAAAGGAAACTGCTAAAGCACAGCCTTTGCGATGAGGACATAGCAGTAAGTACTTCTAATCTTGAGTCCTGTGGATACCTTTTGACAATGAAGTCTCCAATATACTTGGCTGTGCTTTTTTATTATTATTTTTTAAATTATTTTTACTATGGGATGCAGTGATTTTCTGTGTTAACAGTGATATCAGTCAATACTGGCACCAATATTTCTAGATGTAAGACAACGAAAGACTGTAAAGCCATTTACGTTTTGCTTCAATATAGTGTTGAGATTAGTGCTAGACAGTTGACACCAGCAGCAGATTCAAAGCCAAATAATTCTACAGTTAGCTTTCCTCTAAAATACATTCCATAGCTGCTATAACCTGTTAATAACTTTCTGCAATGTGTGAAGTATCTCTGAAAGTCACACACTCGCCAAAATATGTCTGGTATCCCTTTAATCCCACTGATAATTTTCCAAAATGATGTTCTAGTTCAATTACATTGTTCTTCTGGTAATGTAACAGGAGATGGAGGTGGATATTAAGACATTACTTACGTCTGCAGTTGCACTTCAGTTATAACATGCTTTTTCAGCACTGATGCAAGGGAAAGATGGTGTCACTTAATATACAACAGAGAAAGAAGGAAAAATTCCAATTATTCCCAAATGCACAAAAATACAGGAGGCTGTACAGGTCTGATGTTTCTATTTCTATTCTACGTCTAGCAGGCTTACAATAGAAGACAAAATTTTTTAAAAATGATAAAATTAATGTAGCTTTATTTGAATAAAAATTACTGCATAAATAGAACAAAATCTCTGTGGAGAATAAGAATTATCCTAAAACAAAGGTCTCTCACTGGTCTAAATAGATGTGCTAGTCTCATACCTGCAGAAAAAAAGCAACTTCCATGTATATTCATTGAAGGGTTGTTTTAACAAGTGAATCTCCTAAAGTTTTCATCCCCTAGAGCGCCCAGAGATGGTAATTTGGACCCAGCAAGACTGCTGCTCTTACCGTGAAACTGAAAGCCTGTTGAACAAGTATGCATGCCTTCGTTCATTTTGCAAGGTCGCAAACATGCTGATTGCAGCATAGGAACAATCTTTAAAAAAATACTGCCTGAACACCTGAGGGATGTGGTGAGCAAAGAGATAACCTTCCTGCGTTCACCTAACCCATTGTAGAGTTACCAGCAACATCTCTTCGCTATCACAGAGGCAGTTGTCTACCACGAAAATAAGAGAAAGAACGGTGTCTCATTAAGACAGAAAACTGAAGCCGTCGATTGCCTACACAGACGATCCGAGATCATCAGATGCTTTAGAAGCATTTACCCATCCCAAAACCACCACCCAGCCTTATTCCACACAGCACATCACAGGCACTGCATAAAATAGCTGGTCTTTCAAAGGAACAAAAAGTTCAGAGTCCAGTTAGTATCAATAAAGATTGGGTAGCAACTTTATAAAATCAGCTGCAACAGTGACAGCGCCCTAATTAAATTTCTGCCCGGCTAATTGTGGTTCAAAGACCAGCAGCTCCTGTGGGCCCCCTGCTCCCCTCACTTCCTAGCTTCTCCATTTCCTCTGTGAAACTTGCCAGTGCAGTCACTCCCTCTTAAGAGACTACTGCATTTCAGGGGCAGTCAAAGTTAACTTTGTATAGCTCAGCCTTTCCATATGCTGTGGAGACTCAGTAAGTTAAAATAAGCACACCAACATAATGTTTCTCCTCTCAGAAGACACTGTAAACACTTGAAGGAATGACTTTATTATCTTTAGACTGTCCTGGGGACAACTTTTCTCTTTCTAAATTCAAAACTTCTCAGTAAAAGAAGAAAAATTCCCAATAGGACTATTTGCATCAAATTTTACTGTACGTTTTTCTTAATATTGCCTGTCTTATTTTACACATAGCCTTTCTTGGGCTTATGAGCTCCTAGCACATGCCAGTTCCAGTGGGCTTCACAGATTATTTATGTCTGCACATCCCCTTCTATCTAGCAACTAAACAACATCATAGACACACTAAAGAAAGGTACATAAAGTGAAGACCTTTACTCGTAGCACCTCAATTCCAGGCTCACTGATACTCATTTGTTCTGCAGCTGCTTTCTTTCAGCTGCTGCTTTCTTTGTATTATATTTATTGTGGTCTACACAAGAGGCAAAAGTCCTTTCCTACATCAAAGTTATTCCGAAGTGAATCCACAGAAACCTGTGTGGACATAGCACCTCCTGATCTGAAATCAGACTTAGGCCTAAAGTCAGGATTTATGAACCTGGTGGTAAAATTTATGGCAGCACTTAAAAATGACACAGATTAATTAAAATGAGAGATGGTAGGGGGGGTTTTTTTTTTTTTTTTTTTTTTTTTT
>Ga0181612_180596_pt1 | contig 11882 bp, 9 predicted proteins | sample HoacroProtozoa21_FD_119630 | JGI IMG/M metagenome (GOLD analysis project Ga0181612, IMG submission 119630) | Hoatzin crop microbial communities from Cojedes, Venezuel. Combined Assembly of Gp0051906, Gp0051904, Gp0051908 | reverse complement strand
GAGTTGCTATTGCATTACAACGTGCTTTTTGGCTGATTAGCTGAGAAAACAACTAATTTATAATGAAAAAGGAATCACAGTGAAGTCCACATCATTGTAGTCTGATGACACTGGTGTTCTTGCAGCTTTATTTTTAGATAGAAATGAGAAAAAACTGAAAGTTGGAGGGGAGAGCTCACTTTTAAGGCAGCATTTCCCAATTCCCAAGTCCATTCATGAATTTCTAGCCGTGTTTCCAGCTGGATTCCTGAGCTCTTGGCTCCTATTGCCCTAAGGGCACCAGGGAGCCACAGCGTCTTGTTCTACTGGCAGTCTCTTAAGAGGTTTCATCTCCTCTGCCATTCATGATCACACATCCTCTTTCTGACAGCTGCAGTTATTACTTCCACAGAAAATCCGGGTTAAGAAAGGCTGAGTGTGTATCAAAATAATGCCAGCATCAAGAGGTCAAAAATCATGATGTTTCTGAACCAGTAAGTCTTGCTACAGCTGGAAAGCTTTTCAGCTTTTGATTGCAAGATTAAGGTCAGAAGTTTCTTCTTTCTGAGAAAAAGTGTGTCTCTTTGTGAGGCCTCCCCTTCCCAATTCTTCATCCAGATATGATTTTAAGGTCCATGATTTTAAGGTTTACTTTGTCATGTAACTACTTTGATTAGTAGCTTTATCACCATGTCCATATCCAGCATGAGTCTCTTTTTCAAGAATAAGTTGACAACAACATGATTCCAGTGACTTCTATTTAGGATCCAGCAGTTAGTGGGCTGCAAGAATTGCTACGATGAACTATGATATGGAGCTTCACAAACCTAGAAATTGCTTTTATTTACTTTAATGCATTCTAGAAGGCTTAGATAATTTAATTTAGTTTCATAATTCACTATTATTTTTATTTTCATACTCTTTCTAACCAGAATTTTTTATGGTTTTTTATCTATAGAGAGTGCTGGAGACAGCAAAAGTATTCCATTATTTCATAAAAAAAAAAAATCCATTATTTTGCTGCGTTCTGGCAGTTGCCATCTGATACCACTTTGCCTGTCAAGCTCTACCTGTTCCTTGTGACATAATACCTGAGTGTATGCCTCCCCTGTAACTGCTGAATCACTCTGGATTTTCTTCTCTTTGATAAATGTCACGGCCATTTTTCCAAATGACCGATCATGTAATATCGCTATACAGCTAACTTGTAGTCTTTCAACTCAGAAAGCTGTGTCTTGTTTAGGCTTTTTCAAAGCTAAATTCCTCTGATGAAATGGGAATTATAATTTTTAAAAATATTTTGCCCATCAGTATTTGGGGGCTGATGGACAAAATTAGAAGAAATACGACAGAAGGTAGAATTACTCTCCCAATTCAAATGTTCTTACTTGAAGCAGAATATTTATTTAAGTGCAGATAAATATGCTAACTGCAGTACCTGATAATCTCATTTATATCATATATAGCTCCTTAAATACATGATTATTTAGCTTCTTAAATACATGATTGCTGGCTTGTATTGTTTTTGTACTTAGAAAAAAGGTCTGGTGGGAATCCACTTGCATTTTGCATAATGTTTCATGCATGCCTCTGATACACACAGCTCTCAATCTTGCTTGACTTTATTTAACCAGTTGTTTCAGGTTAGCCACTCAACGACATGTCAGATTCTCTCTTCCTCAACATATTCTTCACTTTGCACGTAAACAGCTCCGAATTACCAGCGGGAAAGGCACGTGAGATTGAATGAATACCAAATGACTCCATGATGCCAGTGCAAGATGACGTAAAATAGCATGAGAAGTTGACAAAGTCCTTTCCTCAGATAAAACCAAAAAGTTAGCAAAAAGTCCTCTGAGCTTAGCAAGCTAAATTACCAATGTCTATCGGCTTTTAATGGTTCTAAGAGTCTCTGGCCACAAAACACAGCTCTCTTGTGGCAGCACCGGCCAGCAGTGGCAGTTTCCAGGCAGTGTCCCTGGGACAAACTTTGAGTGGGGCACAGTGGAGCCAGGTCCCCCAGTGTCTGGAGAGGGACACAGGCCCTGGGTCTGCGCTCCTGGGAGCTGCTCTGAGTTCAGCCAGCATAGCTGTTGGGAGCTGCTCCTCAGCGTATGTTGAAAGAGAGAGAGTACAAAGCTGCATTATAGAACTTTACCCTGCACTTTTACATGTCTGAGGCTGCTTCTTCTGCAGGAACAGCAGCTGTTTGGTTGCCAGGGGTACCGCTGTGGGTCTGATACAAAGGATAGGGTGCCACATCCCGTGCTCCCTCAGAAAAACTGCACAAGCTTTTTTCTGAGTATTTTCCAAGACTAAAAATAAAATAGTTCAGACTATTTAGACTTCTTTTGCTTGAATACATATATACACGAGTAGATGCAAACTCTCCTAGACAACAAGTGTTTGCAAGCTGTGCCCATCTCCTGTAGCTTTGGTCATTTTTTCTGCTTGACTAGACGTTACTGAGGAACAGTGTAGGTTTTTACAAGTACTGACTGACAGATAAAGCAACTCGGACAAGAACTTTCTCTTTTCAATTGTATTAAACCATTATGCTGTGCTTTGGATAGCAAGTCACAGAAATCTTGCATTCTTGTTCCTTAAACCAGAATGAAGACAAACATTTGACATAAGACAAATTCAATTTCAATTCAGTACTGAGGGTTTTGCTGGAAGAAACTTTTTGAAAATAACAGTAAATACAAAGGCTCTGAGGATAAGCAACAGTCCAAAGCATTTGGCTAAACCAGTGAAATTACAAATATCTAATACATGACTCACTGGGAATCACGTCCATGAACAATGGACACCTCAGAGGCTCTTCTCCATTTGTAGCAGCAAACACTTGGGTTCAGCAGTGCAGGGCCTTCTGTAGTCTTGTAGTGTTGTTTTGGTTCAGGAAATAACAACTCACAAACTTTTTCAACAGCTTTATCTGATTCATCTATTGTAAGTACCAGAAAACAGCAGACTTGCAATCAGATCATGGCTGGCTTTTCAAACACAGCCTCACGGAAAACACGGCCCTTTCAGAAACCAAAAGCTGATTTAACTGCTAGACGAAGAAACTGGCTCTGCATTAACCATCCTGGCCAGAGTACTTTAATCCAGATGGGACACATAGCTCTGAAAACCAGAAGAAAGCATGAGACAGGCTCAAAGATGGAATATGCTGGTTATCCAGGAGCAGCTGATGTTGACACCCAGATTTGCAGAGCATTGACAAGTTTTGGTTGCAAGCCTGGAATAGATCTGCTCACAGAAGAAACTGGGTTTAACACAGAAATGCACCTAATCACAGGCTACGCATGAGCCATGCAAGGCAAGAGGCTTTTCATTTGAGATCGACGTCATTTCAAATTTGCCATGAAACTGTGGTATTAAGTCAAATTCCCTGATTTCTCACATTTCATCTTACTTGGTGGGTATTTGAGAAACCCCTCAGCAATTTTCAGTGGCAAATGCTAGAACACACATTTCTTTGATTGCCGCCTTTCCCCATCCTGCCTTTGCCATGGTCTGTTCCCCAACAGCACAATTCTTGAATATCGCCCTTCCAGGCTGACTTCACAGCACCAGCGGACTAACTTGTTCTGTGACACATATTTCTGGAGTTATTACACAGCGGTTTCTGATGTACCTCTGCACATGGCAGCGATGCCCCGTGTCAAACCTTCCAAACGTCTCTCCCTGTCTGCAGTCCTAAGTCACTTAGTTCCTTATGCAGGGCACCTGCCTATTTTCTTCTCTGCTGGAAGGGACCCACAGCTGCCACCACACTGAGTGAGCAGCAACGTAAGCTAGCTGACATGAGAAGGAGGTAAAAGAGGCCTCTGAAATGGCACCTTGCTGGAGAGGCACCTCTCTGTCGATGACAGAGTTCTCCGAATCTGATTTATGGGCCTGAGGATATCTACGTGCTTTCTTTCCTAAAAAAATTACAAACTGGGTGGTAAAGGCATGTGCATCAACACTTTCTTTTAAACTTTGGCTGTAGAAGACGCCACTTTTCTTTCCCTCCCATATTTTTTCCTTTTCATTCTGGCCTTGCGGCTGGTGCACCTAGAAGTCAGAAATGTGGATTTCAAGGACTTTCAAGGACTCAAACTCGCGTTTCCCCTAAGGGGCTATTCCAAAACACGCTTGGGGTGTTGTCATCTGCTCTTGCTGTAGTTCTGCCTTGTACTTGAACGCTGGTGGCCAGAGGAAGGAGACGAGCCTCTGTCACCCACAGTCTCACATGCCCAGCGGATGGGATGAGCGCTCTGCCATCTCCTCCTTTCTCCGGGGGCTGTGTCTATGTTTCGTCCAAGTAGCTGCCTCACGACAGCTGTGTGATCAGAGACAGGGACATACCCACATCTTCCACCTCCATAGGAGTGGAATACCTGTTGGGTTACGGAGTCATGCTCTTCTTCCCCTCTCACCCTCCATGTATCCAAAAGAGCATGAATGAGTAGCTCAGAGTCACATGTGGACCCTGCCTCACCATGCCCAAGTCCCTCTCTCTCCGGCCCAGTGAATCACAGATTTTTTCCACGTCAACCTCATGAGAAGGGAGGGACAAGCCTTCCCTGTGATTCCCACACACGCCCAAGCCTGTTAAGTCCCCAGTCTGGCTGCTGACTGATGGCTTAGGCAGCAGAGAAAGACGGTGTTGGATCCCTCCAAGCAAAGGAGAGGGAACTGAACCTTTGCTTCTCCAACACCCTTGGTGAGATCTCCAACCTCTGGATAACAGAGGTGGCTCCAGCAGGACTGCCTCTGGGCATATTTTAGAGGAAACCAGTGATTATTAGCGCGTTTTGTACAGGGCCCGAGCCGAGCGTGCAACTGACTGGCATGCTGACTAGGCAGACGGAGGCCGTCACTGCAACAGCTGGAGGACCTCCCCTGTGAACCCCAGCAGTGGTGAGACATCCCTTCTTCAGTCCTGAGCCACATACTCACCTCACGAGCCCGGCAATGCCTCCAAGCAGAATTTCTCATCTCATGAGCTCAAAGGTCGAGAATGCAACAACCACCAGTACACACATCAAGCACAATATATATTTTATTGGTTTCATTTCCAAGAAAGTTAAAAGCCAGACTGAAGAAGAAATACATCGCATAATCTCTAAAATTTATGAACAACAATAATGTTTTTTATGCAGTCCTTCCTTTTGATTTGTGTATAAATTTGACAGAAGTATGACCTAAAATTTTGACCATATTTTGAAGGATGCCATTGAAAGTACACAAATCATAAATTGTATCTGAAATATCCTAGTCATATTAGAGAACACAGAGTTCAGAGGCTTCTCCTAAAAATGCTGATTTCTGTTCTTTGATTTCAGCCTCCTGGCTATTATTAGAGCTTGTAATAATCACCATTTTTGCCTTGAGACCTGAGAAGGAGTTAAGTCCCACAGAAAATGGAACGTGTCTGAATAATTCATTGTAAGGTAATATGGACTTAGTTTTCAAATATACAGAGGACTTTCTACATACAGCACTCTGGAAATACTGTATTAAGTACATTTCTGATCCATATACGGTAAACACATCTGCAATTACTCCAAAGATTTAATTCTGCAGCAATGGGAGTACTTAGATGAAAGAGCTTGCATTCATATGGTCTCTTTTTTTACATACTCTGAAGGCCCAAAAGTCACCCTTTATAGAAAATATAATCTTTCTATGTAATATATACAGTGTTTCAAAGTGTTTATGCCCTTTTTGTTCCTGCAGTACCTGGTTTTGTATTATGCTAAGTTTCTTCTTTCTTTGATTTTTTTTTTCACATTCTGGGAGGGATGTTCTTTCTACAAATTTACAGTGCATGTTATTTAAAAGTGGCTCTTCCTACTTCAAGATTTTCCACAGAGTGAGTGCACTGAGAAGAAATTGTCTTCATTGATGGGAAGACATATCAATGCCAGAGGGAACACTCCACTTACTAGAGGGAAATATTATCCTTTGTTGAGATGAAAGATTCCTTATGTCTCTTCCATCAATCTGCGGCATTATGACATTTTCTATCACTATAGCACAAGGATGTTCCTTCTGGGAAATGCATAGAATATACTAATGAGTATGTTCATACATCAGAGAAAATCTTTTTTCCCCTCTCTAAAATGACAAAATTATTCTTGATCTAATATTACTAAGCCACAGCAGACTGAAAGTGTAATTGCCTGTAAATAATAGGTCAAAATGACCAAGCATGACATTTTTAAAGTTCAAATGCTCTCATCCTTAGTTATCATACATTGCATTAAGGCTATTCACAAACAGTATTTGTCAAGCCACTGTGTACCAAAGCGACTTATTTTGTAGTAAATCCAATAACAAGTGAAACAGAGCTTGCTGAGGTTTGCTTTCAATTTCCTTTTCTAACTTCTGTGCCATTTAAAACAAATGACATACTGGCGAGGTGAAGAGGACAGAGCAAAGCACCAGAGATCACCTGAAGGTCAGCATACACCAGGTGTCTCCGTATGAAATTTATGAGAGCTGTGCTGGCTTTCTATCCAACAAAACAATGTTCTGCATAACAGAAAAGCAAAGAGTGAAACAGTTAAGAGACTTAGATACCAGGAAACTGCCTTTCAAGGTTCCAAAAAGCCTGCTCATTACAGCATCAGATAATTGACTATTAGACAGATAAAACCCCTGCTTTTCAAAGCAGACATCAAGGAGCAGTGCTTGGGCTCTGAAGTGGAAGGTACAACTCTCAAAACTGATCCTCAGCATATGAAACATCTCTCTCTTTCCATGTGTTTTATGGCAGGTTGTAAGAAACAGATAATGTCTCTTGTCATTTCCATTACAAAGCTCTGCTGAGAGCCTAATAAGAGCCTGTTCCAGCTGAAGTGAGTAAAACCAGTTCTTCAAAAGAACAAAAAAAAAAAAAAAAGAAGAAACCAGTTCAGAAAAAGAGAAGACAAAGAAAAAGACCATCTTTGAATTCTGATTCGCACACTGGGTGCTGAACTTCCCTTTTCCCACTGCAGGTCGCCCTGCGGTAGTCGCTCCCGTTTCAGAACGACTGTTGGACCAATTCTTTCCCAAAGCTCCCGCTCCCCTCCAGGGGTATGCTCAAACACCACAATGGTTGCTTCAGCCAGAAGCACTTTCACACAGTTTGAGCCAAAGTTGCCCCAAGGAAGCCCTAAATCATGCTGGATGAGAGCTCTGATGGTGCTTCTAATGGGATCAAAATTTCGTTTCCCTAATGGCAACAAAGCAGCCAATCTGGGAGAATTCCCTCTTCCAGAAGGACTTACTGGAAGCACGAAATCGCCCTGCGGCTGGCTGGATACCTGTTGGGGATCATAAAATACCTGGCCTCAGTGTGTTCAGTCTGGTGTTATACTGGCTTTCCAAGTGCTTTTTTTGCTGTGCAGCTTGCTTTATTTATTTATTTAATTTTCACAATTGATATTTCAGACCAAGTCCTAGGTTTCGGACATTTGCTCTCAGAAATCAGAAAGCACAAGTCATATTTAGCAGAGCAAAGAACTCAAAAGCCTTCTAAGAAGGACATTATCAAATGCACAATGAGTGAGAATAAAGAATGCTCTGACCTGTTCAGGATGGAGAATCATCCAGACTTTCAGGAATTCCTTTACGTGGCCACTGAAGACCACTGAGGATAAACAACGTTTGTGTGGAAAACATGACCATTATTAGCTGAATCTCTAATTAGAAAAAAATGTGTCAACATCTACAAATATGTAAGGAAACAAGTGTGTGGGAAGTCATCACATAAAATAAATCAGATGGAAAAGTAGCAAATGGAATGAGAGAAAGAAGTTGAGAACAAATGGATGAAATTGCTTCACAGGTAATGCGTTTTGCAAATGGCACACTGAATCTTCATTGTTCTTTGTGCCTTTTTGGCATCCTCACACACCACTTCCAAAGAGGGAGACACAGATTTCCCAATAACAGGTTCCCTCTCCTCCAGTGCTTTCAAACTGTCTACACATCACCTTCAGTTTCATTGTTGAAAAGCAGAAGGGACTGCTACTCTCTTGCCACTCTCCCGCTGTTTCCTTCCCACCCACATTGTTTCTAAAACATGTCCTGCATCCTCTCTTCCAACTGTGGTTTTAACAAAGCAGCATAAGGAAGTAGTGTATTGTTGTGTTTACTTCCCTTCACTGAGATGTGGGTTTCTGACAATGATGTTGGGCTTGTTTGGGTAGTCATCCACCAGTAAAACTTGACCAAACCTGTTGCATCCTGAAGCAATTGAGCAAAATAGAGTTATGGCTGCTGTAACCTAATCACAAGCAAAAACATGTAGGTGAGCTGTAATTATCAAGGGTTCTGCCATCTGATACCATTTACAGCAAACAAAATTAAAAGACTTAAACCAGAAGCAAATGAGTGGAAGCTTTTTCTTATTTTTTTGAATAACTGACTAGTGACTTTTCCCTGGAGTTGCATATAAATCTTATCTCCACCAGAAAATCTATCCTGAACCTTTTTCTTCACGGGACATCGGGGGCTGAATTTCTGTATTCTCCTTCAGCACTGGAAGTACGTGAGACCCAACCGATAAAATATCTCGAAAGGATGAGCTCAACGGCTGATTCATCAGGTATATGCCAAAGTTTGTCTGAAAAAAGCAAAATATTTACTGAGATGCAACTCATGTTAAAGCAATCAGATCTACAGAGGATCTCAGAACCCAGATATGTTTAGAAAAACAACATTGCTTTAAGAATAAGGAGGTATGTATTATCTCCATGTAATTAAGAACATATTTAACTAATTAACTATAATAGACCGGTAAACAAAAGCTGACCCTATGCTATTCAAGAAGAATACCTTAAGTAAGTGAATAAATAACCTAGCATTTCATCATGAGTTCCATAGCATCATGTATGTAATTTACACTCCCTCACAGTCTTGTCATTTAATGACTGTTCTGGCTTCTTGATGAATACAGTTCATGCATTATCACAACTAAAGGCTAGGCAGCACGAGAATGGATGTATGTTCAAACAGTGAGGAAAAGTCTTGCATCTTCTACCATGAATTATTCGCTTTGTTAACAGAGCTTTGTTCTGTCTAGCCTTTGTGAATTTCCGTTCATTTGTTTTTATGAATATTTTAGTATATTATACAGAAAATATTCAGAAAGTTTGTTTTATTAGGACTACTACTTGTTATCTGTCATTACCTGTGAAGCCATCCTACATAAATATTAGAAATACTTAGATATGTGACCTCGTGATACTGAATAATAAGGAAAAGAGGAACAGAATAGCCACTTCACCCACTGACCGCACAACCCTCGCAGGCACCGAAAACCGGACCTGAGCGTCTGCATTCTTACGTGTGCTCTTAATCTTAAGGATGTTGAATGTTAGTTACAGTTGTAGCTGGGAACAGCTCCGTGTGATCTGGAAATGTCACAGTAAGAGACACGTGTGGTTTTGTGGTTTTGTCTTCCAACAGTGGGGAATTTAGAAATGCTCAAGAAATAGACTTGCAATCTTATGATAGTATTTTCCAAATGGTTATAGAATTGTTAATAAAAGAAATATGTAAAGTAACAAATAAAGAATGCTGAAGACCATGTTAAATTGATAATTGATTTGTAGACTTCAGAATGTCTTTGTTTTTCAAACTGAGGACCTTGGAAACCCAACACTAATTTTCTTGTCTTTTTTTACAGGTTTCAGTAAAAAGTTTTTTGTTTTGGTAGGCTGCAGCCAAAAGGTACCAGTCACTCTGAAGTGTAAAGTAAATAAATAAGCAAATGAAATTCATTTGGTATTTCTGAAAAAATAAATTTTAAATGCAAAACTCTATTCTTCTTCTCCATTTCCTGATTACATTTACTGCCATTGTTCAGATCAATGATCCTGAAATTGAATTACATTTACAGCAGGTTTAGAAAAATATAATAGGTAAAAGGAATTGCAACAAATTAAAAAAATTACTGAAATTAAGGGTGCATATTTGACAGACTAAATATGGAGGCAGTATGTTTTCTCCTGTTCTTGCACTGTATAATTAAATAAAGATACAGCAATGAGGTAATACAAAGCAGCTTCTCGTATTTGAAGACTTCGTGAGAGGTAAGGCTGAGACCTACTCCCAAGTAAGAGAGATGCTGTAAAGCAGAGATCTATCCAAACATGGCCTCAGACTCTGAAGTTGGGTCTGTTTAATTTGTAATTCTAAACATTACACAGAAAAACAGCTCCCAAGCAGAGTTTTTTTGGCTACTTCTGCTATTCCTTCATCTCACTGGCATTTCACATACATGGGGTATGAGCTGGACCTGATCAGGCCTGTCCTATTAATGACCCTTTTTGGATACCTGTGACCATAACGGTGTCAACACTGCTGGACACAGGGTAGATCCTTATGGTCAGTGCTCTAGTATTTAATGCCGAGGAGTGACTGCAGCACAGTAAGATCCCAGTCCTCTAGCACAGTGACTGTGTTGGATCAACCATGATGCTAATATGGTAAATTAGTAACTGTTTCATTTAAAATATTAAAGTACATGGTATTATTTTTCTGTTCTTGCATTTCTCTTATTTGTTGACAAGCTGTGGCTTCTCTATTGGCATAAATGATGTGTTTTTCAGCCTTGTGCTTAATAACCTGGATTTACTTCCTACACCTTAGTGCAAAAATGACAGTTGTTTTAAAAAAATCAGGCAATCATAAAACAAATATTGCAAAATGAATAGTTCGTGCTACACCACAATTCACACAGGAAGGAATTTTATAACTCATCCATGTAAATGAACTTATTTGACACATGAGAAGTTTATATTTATTCTACTGACATCCTGATTTATCTTAAAATGAGACTAAAATAAATCTGGGCAGATTGTTCACTGTGGAGAATTTAATTTACCAATTTTTCTGTTGTTGTGAAACACTTAGCAAGATTGCTTTTTCTTAAAGTACTTTAAACCACTCAGAATCATTTAAGAAAAGGCATGTGTGAATACATCTTACCTTCAGGAGTTCTCAATACTATCTTAATGCTGGTCCTTAGTATTTCCCTACTCTGGGCATCTAAAGTCTCCTAGGATTTTTTTCAGTGCTGAGACTGGGTGATGCCGAAGGAGTTTTCAAGGTGACGGCGTACTGACAGTATACATATTTTAGTACTAATGCCTGTTTGGAACTGCTGACCTCTTTCTTTTGTGAATGTTCTTAAGACCAAAACTTAGCTGGTGATTACCAGAAGTGGATTTAATATCTTTTAAGTAAATTTCCTTCTTTTTTCAATAATTACAAATATTGACTCGGCAAATACTGATAACAGCATCCCCCCCCCAAAACCACAAAAGCTGTGCATCCTGCCATTTCAGCTCTGTTTCAAGAGAAAGATAAAATGCAGAAATTGGCCCTCCTCACATTTCACTGTTGACAAACGAGGCTTTCAGACTCAGAGATTACAGCTTGCGGAGTTATTACAATGAACTCCATAATCTGTCTCTGCTGTTGCTGCCTTTTCCTGACTTCAAGGGTATTTCACTCTGCAGATAACCTCCCCAGAACACGCTAAGAACTGGGCAGGGAGTGCTGGACTATGAGTTCTGTGGCTTTACTCACTCAGTCTTCTGACGGCAGTAGGGCCTCTTCCTATCACTCTTAAACTTCACAGGGGCAAAAAATTCAAAGCTTCTTGATCAGTAAAAAGCACAACACTTCACTGCTGAGAGAAATAGATAAAATGTACTTATTCTTGCCAACAGTGAATCATATGATAGTCATCACATTCACTTAAAGGAGGAGCTATAAAATGCTGTCATTCTTGCACGTTGTTTCAAGTACATTTACTGGATCAACAGTAATATGTACTGCTTAGATACTCACTGACAGAGAAATATCCTGGGTGCAGTATCTCCTCTGGTAAGATGGAAGCCTGAGGT
>Ga0181612_156636_pt1 | contig 11882 bp, 11 predicted proteins | sample HoacroProtozoa21_FD_119630 | JGI IMG/M metagenome (GOLD analysis project Ga0181612, IMG submission 119630) | Hoatzin crop microbial communities from Cojedes, Venezuel. Combined Assembly of Gp0051906, Gp0051904, Gp0051908 | reverse complement strand
TCAACCCCAACCCTCTCAACGCCAATGGAAGAGCCAAGAGCAGGAGTGGAGGAAGATGGCCCCTGGGGAGGGGTGGGTGGTGACGCTGGAGCGACATAGCAAGGGTGACATTTTGGTGTCAGTGAAGGGGAGAAGAAGAAAATGCCGCTTCGATTGCGCTTTGAAAGCTGTTTGTCCAGCGTGGTGTGGAAAAGTCTTCATCTACGTTGTGATCAATAAGTTTGTGCACGGTGGAGTCCAAATGTCGTATCAGAAATCCTTAATGATTGTGTGGTGCCTTAACCCCTATGCTTTCACGTGAAGTTTATTTCCCTCACTACAGCCTGCAATAAACATAAAATATATGAAGTCTGCAGCTGACAGTGCCAGCTATGAGTTCTCACCCTGCGCTCTGTGGGCTGATGTTGAAACAAAAGGAGGTGTAAGGGTAGGCAATATTGTATTCTGCTGTTCGGTTAGGCCTGAGCGTTTGCTGAAGGGGCTGCGTTAAATCACACCTGAATTCACGAGTGTTGGTAAATGAAGAGCCAAGGTGAAAACTTGAAGTGTAGCTCACTGTTTAGTCAGTATTTTGGTAATTTAGTTAGTCCCTTCAGTACCGCCCATGTGTTTACGGGTAAAGCAGTACCGTGTGGTGGTAGCTCCTAAACTTGATCACTGTGGCTGAAGCGTTTCTTTCTGGGGCAATATATGGGCTGCTTCACTAACAAGAGGGTAGTGGAGGGGTTGGGATGAGCGTTTCCAGATCTGCTGGTGGTTACGCAGGGTGCTCCTCGTAGCCCTGTGCTATCAAATGCTTTCACAGCCTGCTCTGTCTCTGCTTGAACGACTTCTGTGCATTGCATGGTAATGGAAGTCACAAGAATTTGTTTGATGTTATTTATTCAAATCTGGAAAGGATGGTTGTGCAAAGACCAAAGAAAAATGGTTTTAGTCTGACAAATGCCAAGGGTTTTTGTTTTGTTTTTAAAGCCCAAACAAACCCTTTGGGATCCTTGGCTGGGTATATAATAGCACGAAATACACCATTTCTTTCATTCTGCTCCCTAAAATCTAATTCTTTACGCATTTAAAGTGGGAGTTGAGGCAAAAAGGGTTTAGCTCTGTTGACCTATATTTATGAAAAGCGAAGGCTTGCTAAGTGTTGCAAGAAAATATATAGTGCTGTTTGTATACTCTGATGAAATAGATACACATACTAAAAACACTTTGGGGATTCTTCATCTTCTTACTGAATGTTTAAGCCCTTTCCAGCCAGATTCAACCCGTCCGTGCTGTCCGTAGCATGTGTATTCGGACTGCCCGTTAATAGCCGTGAAACATCGATGAAGAGGGGCAGCAGAACAGGGAGTTTAAAATGAACAAGGGAGAGAGGGAGTACCGAAAGCCTCCCTGATGTCAAGGGGTAAAGGTGAACTTTTTTTTTTCTTTTTTTTTGTAATTCGGCCCCCTCTGTATGAAGTGCAGCTTAATGGTGATCATGCTGCTTGTTGCATAACTGTGGCACAGACGTTATTTTTTGTTGTAATGTTGCCTGACATATTTAAAAAGGAAAGGGAGGAAGGGAATTTATACCCTTTGGAGATGAATATGTGGAGCCTGTTAGTCTTAAAAAAGTGTGAAGAGCTTGTTAGAGCCGAAGCTGGCACATCTCTGAAAGGCTGCTCTGTGGAGTGGAGCTTTTCAGATAACGGATGAGTGTTGCATCTTCTGGACTTTGTTGTGTGCGTTACCAGATAGCCTGAAATCAGAGCTCGGTGGAGTGCTTGCACGCTTTGTGTTGAGGACATGCTTAAACATTTTGTGGAACTGCGACCAAATCTGAACGTGTATTCAATAAAATAGGGTGTTGTCCAAAGTGGAGTTTCGCAGGAGAATCGGCATCGGTGCTTAGAGTTAGGGGGCGTGAAGATGAGACACAGCACTCCGCGTGGGCAGTACTGAATGTTTAGGTGTTTATATTACTGCAGCTGGAAACAAAACCCTTAAAGTTGCTTTCCTAGGAAGGTTTGACTGAGGAAATACAGTGGGTTTCAGTGGAAAGGAAAAATTACATGCTGGCCTGCCATTTCCTGGTGGAACAGGCACGAGAACATAAAGCCATCTCCTCTGGGCATTTCCAACAACGTTAGAACTTTTAAAATAGTAGAAATGCAAAGAAGTAGAGATGAAAATCATAGATGCCGTGTTTATTTATGTATAATTACCAAATGCTTGACGTTTCAGATCAGCCCAGTGTGCCTTGATTCACAAAGTGTTTGCGTGGTAAGCACTGGATGAAGCTGCACAGCCCACCTCTCCTGGCTGCGCAGGGGAGCTGACGGAGGAACTGACAGCCGGCTAGAGATGCGCTCGCGGAAGGAACCTGGGAACCTTGGCTTCCCGGCCCTCGTTTGTGCCTGTGTGCGGGCAATAGGAGAATGGTTTAGTGATAAATCGAGAAGGGGGAAAGAGGAGGGAAAAGGGGGAAGTGACACCTGCTGTCACTGAGCGTCTGTGTGAACTCTGGGATTAAAGAGTACTCAAATGATTCATTTAAAAGAACTTGTGAAAAGAACAGGTGAACAGTTATGAAAACAAACAGAAGGAAACCTGAGAGTGTTTTTTACTTGTTTCTGCCTAGGGCAAAACATTTCAGTTTGATTTTTATTTTGCTTTTGTTCTCCTTTGCCCTTCCCCCCAGCTGGATTACCTACTACAGGAAACAACGAATTAGGCAAAATAAATCCGAAATTATAGTTGCAGAAGGCAGGAGCTGCGGTGTGAGAGCAGGATTACGCACAGGCTCGGGTGTAAATCTTACGGCAGTCCTTGTGCTTGGCACTTTCTTCAGGAAGAAGCAGGGGGGCTGTGACTTGGTGCCCAGCTCCTGCAGCCGGGCTTTCGAGGCCCATTTCTCCTTGCCGCCTTGTCGGTGCTGGGCATCGACACTGCCATCCGGGGTGGGAGCGGGGGCCTCTTGCCGGCCTGCCTCGCTCCATCAGAGGCAAGGCTTCCTCGGCTGGCAGGCAGACAAAGCTCCTCCGGGGCCTGGAAATCCTCTCCCTTTCCAGTGACACTCGTGCAATGTTTAGTGTGTGTCACTCTGAAAACTTCCTCTTCTGGCTGGAAAAGAAATGGAAGGAAAATATTGGTCTAAAATAGAAGGTTCGTGCTGATGCAAGCTGTGTTTACTTTGAAAATTCAGTTTATTAAACCCAAGGCTGCAGAACTCCAGGGATCAGTGATGCTGTCTGAACATCACCTTACGCACCGCACAAGCAATTTTTCAAAATTACTTTTTTAATTAAAAGTTGTATCGGTTTAATGCGAGTTAAAGGAAAGTTCACAGGCTTAGTGTTGCCTGAAACATGCCACAGATTTGGAAAAAACCTTTTTCTGCCTTTTTAAGTTTATCCAAAATAGTGAATATGCATGCAAAGAGAGGGGGATCTCCTTCTGGGCTTTACGTCTGAGGGATTGCAGGGTAAAGGTATTTATTGATTATCAGTCGAGCTCTGCTTCTGTTACCCTCGGAAGGAGCTGCACAGAAGCTGAGTCGGAATATGAGCATAAGGAAAACAAGGAGGACTTGAGGTACAGCAGAGGAGAGTCAATACAGACCTTATTTAAATGTCAGCTGCCTGGAAGAGCTCTGCTCAAAAGCTGTAAGGAGAGATTAGGTCTAAGACATAATGCATGAGTGTGTGAGGAAGGGAGGAAAGATTGCTGAGCAAGTCAGGTGCTGTGGGGAATGCGTGTGAGAGGAATATATTAAGGAGGAGGAAGGAAGAAGAAACTGATGATGGAAAATTACATCTGACAATTAGTTTTGAGCAACTAATTGGAGAAGCACGTGGCTTTTGGACATGGGAAGACGGTGATCGTAGCTGGTGGGCGATCTGATCCATTTTAACGGTGTTATTCATCAGCACAGTTGACAGGGATAAGCAACACTCATTACAAATCTGTTTACTACATTTATATATTGTATTTATTTTCTGAATGTATGTGCAGAGTAGAGTGTCTCTGTAAGCATCAGACTTCTGGAATTTGAATCGCGTTGGCTAAGTAAAGTCAATAGGCCAGAGTTGTAATTGTGTGGCATTTGTCAACATAAGTGGATTTACATTTGGGGAGAGCTCGAGCCAAAAAAAATCACTGTTTTGTAGATGAATAGCCTTATTCTGAATTCCATGGTCATTTTTATTTTGGGAAGTTAGCCACTAATTATGTGTTGTAATAAGAAGTAGTTGTATTACAGTCATGCCTGAAGTGAAATTAGGTTGAGCACTCTTGTATGAGAAACATTATTGGAGTCAGCCTCCAAATTTTAAACCCAAACCAAGTTACCCATAGGCTTTGTTGGTGGCATAAGGAGAACATTGAGAGCGTTGCAGTTGGTGTGAAGTCTCTGGTGGAGGCCTGTGTCCTTCTGGTCCGTTTGACCCACGGCTGAGGAGCGCTGCCGGTTCGGGCAGTGATGCTGAGCTCCAGCGCAGCAGCACATTTGCTGTTGCTGGGGGGTTAGGAGTTTGTCTCACGATGGTGAACGATGGCCTCATCCGAGTCTTTCAGTCCCCCTTGGCCGTGTAACAGCGGTGTGGTACACTGGGTCATGAAGTCCTCAGCGTTTAGGCAGGACAGGGGTGAGAAAGATGGCGTGCACCCCGCTGCGCTGCAGCCCACTGCAACCTGGCCAAGTTTTCCTCTTTTTTTGTCTGCCTCTTGCCTAATTCTGGATGGAGTTCAATGTCTTTGTCTTCAAGGAAGCAAGTGCAATGTGCGTATGATAGCTGAAAGTCCTAACAAGTCTTCAAGGTCCGGACTGTAGAGGCAGCGTTGCTTCCTTGGCACAGCGAAACCTTCTAGTCGTCATCCACTCTGTTGAAAAAACTGTGTCTTGGGGCAAAGGCTTGCTCAGGACGGTAGGACCGCGAACATGGGAACAAAGAACAGCTACGCAACGAATGCTGGTTTGGATGAGGCGTGTTTCTCTGCCTTTGCCCTCTAGCATAAACGTGTAGCAACATGTATGCTAGTATTTGTGTTCTTATCGGTCGCACCTTACGGTCTTGTTGTGCCACACTGCAAACACATATTTATTAAAAAGCATCACAACTGTTGCACATGCTTCGCTCCTGCAGAGAGGATGAGAGAACAAACACCGTATGACGAGCATTATTTGCGTTGTTTAGTGCTCTTCTGAGCAGAAGAACTCATTTACGCTAGAAGATATTTTGCTGTCTGGAAGAGAAGATGACCAAACAGGCTGAGCTGGGCAGGCAAATATTCAACGGGTAGATGGGATCTGAACCTATGCTCTGTAGCAGTGGGCTTAAGCTGCTGTCTTCCTCTCTGGCATTAGCTTTTATTTTCCAAAATGCGTTGTGGCAGTAGAACGGTTGACGAGGGAAGTAGGTTCACATTTGAAGCGCACAGGAGGTATCACTTGGTGGTCTGAGCACAAGCCAACAAATGGGGTTCCAGCCCTAGCACCAACGTTGACTTCTCTCTTGGCTGTATGACAGTGCTGACATTTATCTGCCCTGCTCGCCCCACTTGTTTAATGGGATTATTAATATGGATGCGTTTGCTTCCCAGGAGTCTTGTGAAAATTAGTTAAGGCTTGAAAAGTGTGTAGAAGTCGTCTCTCAGTGCTGAGCATTATTACAACTACTGCTTTAAAAACACTTTTCTATTTCTTCTAGCAAAAATATTTCCTCTTCTGCTGGAGTTTACTCCTCACGTTTTTTTGTGCCGCTTGTGTGCGGTATCCCTAGGCTCTTTCAGGATACCTCCTTTTTTTGTAAAACATTATATTTTATCCTGTATTTGAGATTCAGATTTTCAATGTATATGTTATTACACAAAATGTGACTAGGAGGCAGAAAGCCTTATGCTGATGAAACTTCATGGTTGCTGCTTTCCCATCTGAGCAATGGCTGTGGGTCATGTATGCATTGACACATATTTGCAGTGCTACTCCATCGCAGCTATTTAAAGAAGGTGTTTAGACCGGGAGGGATCCTTACAGCTCTTAGAATGTTAGCTGCGTCTTCAGAGAAAGCTGAGGAGCAGACAGGCTAACAGGAGGGCAGGGGGATGGACGTGGAGGTGGGAGATGAGACCTTGAGACAGAAATAGTGCCCTTGTCTCCAGTGCTGAGACGGAGTGGTGACCGCAGGCAGGTTCTTTGAGGACGAGTAGCTCCAGTGCGACTGCAGGTGAACGGAGCCTTTTGGACCAGCCAACTGTTAGACCTTCTCAAGTGAAACAGACCCTGCATGTTTCAAACGGCGTACTCTTAAGTGCTGAAAAAATAAGACAACCTTTCAAAGTTTGGCCTGTAAAACTTTCTTCCCTTTTATATGAGATAGAGGAGCTATCATGCTTAATTTAAGGGTTTGTGATACTCTTCTGAAGATTGCTATTCCAGTAAAAGGTGGAGAGATCTTTCTGCAGATTACTGTTGGCCAGGACTGATTTCTTGTCAAAAAATGACCTCTTTTAGCAGTTTCTTCAAAAAGCATCTGGGAAGCCAGTTGAACCTAAACTGAGAGGGGGTAGAGTTAAGAAGAACGCTTTCTGTAGCGTTTAAGCTAGACGTGTCTTGGAGGGGATCCTTCCGAGTGTCGACCTGGGTTGGCTGTAGGTGGTATTGAAATCCTCGAATGTGACTGGAAGTTGGATTGAAGATGAAGGGAGAGAACAAGGAGATTAATATCAGGAGGAGTGAAGAATTTACTCTTGCAGGGCGAGAAAACACCATGCCTTCTCCCTCACAACCCTCACCTAAAATGTTCGTATTCCTTTCCCCTCGTGACTTTTCCATCCTTTACTTCTTGTCTTTCTGCTCTTTATCAAAAGGTGCAGCCCCTGAAGGTTATCTTGCTTTTGGTGTCCGAGTTCACACAGAGAACGAGACGAAACAAGGCAAACTTGGTTCTGATAGCTCTCTTCTAATTCTGCTGCATAATGGAGATGAGCAGTACTTACATAACAATATCCTGGGATGTTAATAGATTTAATAACCCAGAAAGGTGGGAAGAGGTTCTGAATTACCTATAAAATGGCATCTAACTAATGAAGTTTACGGGAAGCTCATCTCTTTGAAGAAGAGTCAGATGGTAGGCGCAAGACTTCTGCATATGCGCAAAAGAGAAAACGAAGCTGCCTGTCCTAATCGGAATAAATCTCCCATTAAACAGAAGTTCTAAGGTGCTGCTGGATTATGCCAGTTTTACATGGGCTTCCAGTTAAACTGCTGTAGAAATGTAGACAACACGGACTTCTTGAGATTTAATTTATTTTTTCCAAGCGTAGATATGTACCAGTCTTGGGGATTATAACTCTGTATGTGCCCAGTGAAAACAATCAGTTCATTAATGCTGTTTTGTTAGACCTTGCCCCCTTCTTGCCATGGTGATAAGGGACCTTAATTAGATCCCAGAACAAATGCTAGAGAGCTTGACAAAAAGGAGAAACATGGGGAGGGGGTGGAGAAATACTGAGATGCTGTTAGCAGATATATGCAGAGCGCTGTATCCTGCAGAGGAGAGACTGTGTTTTATTGAAAACACAGGTTTTCTTTCCCCAGAACAAAGCGTGTGCTGGTAGGCTGTAAGCATCCGCGGACAGCATGTAGAATCGGTGTTGGCAGCTTTATGTATGTCGGATCGTGCTCCTAGGTGTGGGCACCCGTCCGTCTGCCGAGGAGACCGGACGAGGAGAGCGCTGCCGACGGAGTGGTAATCACGAATTAAAAATGTATTCTTAAATCTGTTCTGGATGCTGATGATGTTCCCTGATGGGAAGTGGCCAAATCCTTGGGCTGATTCATATCTTCGTATGTTAAGAAAATATGTTGGTGTGGGGAGGAGTGGAAAGGGAGGAGGAGGATAAGAATTCAGAGGATTTTCATGAACACCATTGGCAGAGAGCACGTAAATGCAAGGGGGGGGAATTATGAAGCTAAACAATGAAAAGAAAGGCTGGCAAATAATGTTAGCTTGAAAAAGGAAGGGAGTTTTCTGTAAGGAGGAGATCTCCATGTGAATTCAGAAAAGCAAATGTGCAGAAACACAGGCATTAGAAACTATAACATTGCATTTTTAGTAAGAAATGTTGGCTGCTTCTGGTTGGTTTCTGATTATGGGTGTTCAGGTTACACCTTCAAAACTCCCTGTGCTATCGTTCGAGGTAGAATATTAACTTCAGGTTAGAATCTCAGCTTTTTATTAACTGCATTTCCAGTTTCAAATTGGAGGGCTGTGGCTATCAGCTCTCATACCTTTGTCTCTGGTCTTAAATCTATGTGCTGCCTGTAGAGTTGTACTTCATAATTATTCCTCGCTTAAATTACCTTTCAGTAAGCTAAAATAAGATTATCTCCTCAAGCCTGTTATACAAAGTGTGTTTTCCAGGTCATAAGACAGTTGTTCTCTGAGCAACTAATTTATTAAATTTATGTTTCTTCAAATTTATTTTTTATTTTCATGTCAGATTTTCTGTATCACAACATACACATTTTGGTGCACAGGTGAAGATGTTTCAAGTGAAATTTATTGCATTACAAGCTGACACATAAAAGGCAAGCGTGTTGTCGAGGTCTGTCAGGCAGTTTAACGTCTGGAATTGGATATCTGTCTAGCCAAATATTTTAGAAACTTTTAAGTAAGAACCAGGTGTAATTCCTATCTTTTTAAAAATATGCCTCTGGAAAGCATACATCAAAACTGCCAACACACTAGTAAATACATCATAAAGCAAATCCAGATGCCTTTTTATTTGCTAAGCCCAGGGTAAGTTGCATGGAACAAAAGGATTTTGGTTTTGGTAGTTTGTGCAGATTCCTTCTGAGTTGCTTGGCTTTGGACAGGGCTTTGGTTATGCAGACTAAGAAAGCTCAGGGTATCATGGTGTTGGCTCTGCTACAGCTGGGTGTAACAGCGATGCAGCGGATTCATTTTAACAGAGGTAACTTTGTTTTTCCAGAAATGGAAACTATTTAACGTTTACTAGGTATGTGACTTCTTAGGTTTTCTTGTTCTTTCACTATTTCTGTTTCCAGTGCCCCTATTCGGGGTTTTCATTCACGGGTAACACAATCTCCTGTACAGTTCTTGCTGTTCTTCGAAAACCCTGGATTTAATTATTTTTTGAATTTACCTAGAGAACATGACGGCCTTAGATCTCCCGGACTGTCCAATATTAGTTTCTGTTGTGCGAGAACATCAAACAGCCTTCTTACTGGTATGGAATGGAAACTGAGGTGGTGCAGTTTAGGTTTTCCAGTTTTCCTTCGTGGGCTGAGAGTCACTGGTTCGAGCTTAAAGAAGTCATTGTGAAGGCAACAGCAGGGTTATAGAGACAATTTCATGGACACTCAGTGGAAAGGGGTTGCAGATACATACATATAAGGTGCCTGTAGTTTAAGTAACATTAATAAAATAAGAAATAAAGGTAAATGAGGGGGAGGAGACGTGAATTTTCAAGTGGATGGGCTGAAGGAGTGAGGATGGCTCAGCAGCAGTACCACTGCCTGCCACTTGATGGGAGTTCACTGTATGCTGGTCACGAGGTTTCCCTGCTCTGTGTACCTGTGGTCCACAAAATTATTGTCAGAGAAATGTTACTGCAGAAAAGAAATCCATAAACTCATGCTTCGGTAGATTATAGCTTTGGTAGTAGTAAATAATACCATTAAGATCAGCATTTTTCAGACAGATGCTTCAGGAGCAGTGAATATGAGCGTCTGCCCCTCCTCAGCAGGCTGGTGCCTACAGAATTCAATGGAAGGTCTCTGTGGGACTGCTGGTGAAGGCTGAGCGTGGTGACACCAGAACAGCACGTTTGGAAGTGGTCTTTGTTGTTTTTAAAGCTGCGCGGATTGCTTCCATGCAGTACGTGGTTCGGCAGCTTGTCGTTCTGGGGGAGCAAAGGCAGGCAGAGGACAAGCCAATTACATCATTTAATATTGAGTTGAACTCGCTTATGTTCTGAAATTTGAAAGGAATAAAATGAATATTTCCATCTACATTGTTAGTCCACAGTAAATTAGTAAAATTGGTGCTTGGTAATGTAATATTTTGGTTTTCTTTCAATTTCAAATCTGTTTTATAAATACAAAGCAAAGGTACAGTGTCAAAAGAAATGCAGAAATCCAGGACGAGTGCCCCTTGGAAATACGTGTTATTCATGCAATTTGTGTACGGTGTTCACTTACAGAATGACTTTAACCCCTGGCAGGGAGAGCTGCACTGCACACTAAAACCTTTGCTTGAAAAGGTCTCTTCTGTCGTGACTTTCGTTATTTCACAAAATTCGTAGTTCGACTCCGCTGAAATCATCCGGCCTCCTTCGCTGGGCAGCCCTGTGCCCTGGCTCGCGATTCACTGATGGCTTGGGTTGAAGTCGCCTTTGGCCCGCTGGCAGGCTCCCGTCGGAGCAGGAACTGCTCGTGCCAGCTATTAAATAGCATAATGGGGTGATCCAGGGGATTTAGTCCTAAATAATGATTTTTTCTTTTTTTAACCTGTCATTCCTAGTGGTTGTAGATGTTTCTTATCTAAGAAGTTTTGTGTTTGTCTTCTACTAAGTCAAACTGTTGTGGGAGAATTTTTAAAATTACTGTTTGAAGCTGGGATTTTGAGTTAGAACTGGAAGTTTTGTCTGCTTTGCAGACAAGGACAGCAGCAGCACGTGGAAGGTGCAATGGCTTGCTGAAGACACCTCCGACTGAAGGAGTTAAGCTGATGAAACCTCTCTTTAATCCTTCCTCTGGTTTCTACCTACCTCAATTAATGAGCTGTTACTGGGGAGCTCTATGAAACTGTGTGTGTAAACAGTATATATTATGAAAACATTAAAGACCTCGTTTGTAGGTCTGACTGCAGAGCTGGGAGAGCCCCGCTTGAGCCAGTTCCCTTCTGTGGTTCCCAGTTACTTCCCACACCAGAGCTCTGCGTGTTGTTCGTGGGTCTCTCCTGCGTACAAATACCAGGTCTGCAGGGTATTTTATTTAATATAGAAATATATATGATATATAGAACTGCAGGGTATTTTATTTAATATATATTACTGCAGGGTAACAATATGAGACATGAAGGAGGTACGATTATTTTTCCAGCTCAGAGCAGGTGTCTGCATCTTTTCCGTGGATAGTTGGCTTCGTGTGCAGGCTTCATGGCAGGCAAGTATTTTGATGGAGGGTGGCTCCTCCTCCACTGCCTTCTGGTTGCAGCGAATAGTGCGGCTTAGTTACAGGGGTACGCGGTTCTCTGTCGCACGCGAACAGGCTGTGTTTGTGTCACTGCTGGCGGAGCGGTGGGTGGGGCGATGCGGCTGTAAAAGCAGCGCGGTGACGGTGCGGCCACACCAGCAGAGATGCATCTGGAGAAAGCCCTCGGTGACCTACTGTCTGCTTTTACAGTTTCTCCAGAGACGATTATTGAAGCTGTACATTAAAAAACAAAACCCTAATTAAGGATTATGTGGGTTGAACAGTGTATTTGCAGCGAGTCTGTTCAAGGTCTTGATTCGACAGCTCAGGTGCATTCTCTCCCGAGAGTCTCAAAACGTATCTGAAGTATGTCCAGGAACATGACTGTAAGAGCAGGCATCGAGGGCGTATGGAGATGATACACAGCTCATTGAATTCTGGATCAGCAATTCTAATCAGAGTGCGAAGTCGCGTGCCAGATGTGTGTGTTTGACCCGGACGGTCGGGGTTCGGGAGCACGTGCTGGGTTTCCGGGTGAGAGCGCAGCCCTCGGGCTCGAGGCCCTGCCGTGAGGTTGCAGCCAGCGTTTGTGTCAGGGCAGGAGGATCAACCGCTCGTCTTCTGCAGCGGTACATCTATTCCTTTCTTCTTTCCACCCCTCCTACGCAGAAACGTAGTC
>Ga0181612_105438_pt1 | contig 11882 bp, 9 predicted proteins | sample HoacroProtozoa21_FD_119630 | JGI IMG/M metagenome (GOLD analysis project Ga0181612, IMG submission 119630) | Hoatzin crop microbial communities from Cojedes, Venezuel. Combined Assembly of Gp0051906, Gp0051904, Gp0051908 | reverse complement strand
CGACTCGTAGCCATCTTCAAGATTTTTTAAATCCATTTTTTCACTCTCTTTGATGAGAGGGAAGACGATATATATCTGTCTGCCACTGTCAATCTGTTTCCGTAGACCCTCATACAGTCGCGAGAGGTCTTTATCGTACACATGACTTGTCATCACGGGCTTTCTCCCCGGAGGCAACTCGTCTATTATGCTCACGTCAAGATCGCCATATATCGTCATCGCTAAAGTACGTGGAATCGGCGTCGCCGTCATCACAAGCACATGAGGAGGACAGTCACTCTTCTTCCACAGTTTCGCCCTCTGTGCGACACCGAAACGATGCTGTTCATCGATAACCACCATACCTAAGTTACGAAACTGCACCGCATCTTCGATTACGGCATGCGTTCCGACAAGAATATCCACCTTACCCGCCTGTAGGTCACTGAGAATCTCTTCACGTTTCTTCCCCTTCACCATACCCGTCAACAGTTCTACTCTGAGGTCCATATCTCCGATAAAATTGGAGATCGTCTCCAGATGTTGTTCTGCCAATATCTCCGTTGGAGCCATTATACACGCCTGGAATCCATTGTCGATAGCAATAAGCATCGACATCAATGCTACCAAGGTCTTACCACAGCCTACATCACCCTGAAGTAGTCTGTTCATCTGTCTACCGCTCCTCACATCAGCCCGTATCTCCTTTATCACCCTTTTCTGAGCTCCGGTCAACTCAAACGGCAGATAATCGTGATAAAAGGTGTTGAAAGCATTACCTACGGTCTTAAAGACATATCCCCTATACTTATTCTTTTGGTTTGAGGCATAACGCAGGATACTCACCTGCAACAAAAACAGCTCTTCGAATTTCAGTCTCAGTCGTGCCTGTTCCAACTGTTGCGGTGTCTTCGGGTAGTGAATCCATCTCAGCGCCTCATCTCTCGACACAAGATGCAAACGTTTTACGATAACATCCGGAAGGGTCTCGTCTATAGGAGTGGTCAACTTATCCAACAACGTCTTTACTAGTCTTTCCATACTACGACTGGTAAGTCCCATCTTCTTCATTTTCTCCGTAGTACCGTAGTATGGTTGCATGCCCATATTGTTAAGATCCAGTTTGTCAAGAGTCTCGATCTCAGGATGTGCGATATTAACCCTACCGTTAAACATGGTGGGTCGCCCGAATATTATGTATTCCTTGTTGATATAGACATTTTTCAGTAACGATTTTGTATTGTTAAACCACACGAGATCTGCGATGCCCGTACCGTCAGAGAAATGTCCTACCACCCTCTTACGATGCGGTCCCATATCAAAAGTCTCAAAACTGAGTATCTTTCCTTTCAGTTGCACGAAAGGCATATCCACGTCTATCTCATTGACCGTGTATACCTTAGAGCGATCGATATGTTTATACGGGTAATATTCGAGTAGGTCACCATACGTACTCATACCAAGTTGTTCACTTAGTATTTTCTTGCGTTGTGGACCTACGCCGGGCAGGTACATCAAATCTTGTCCAAGAATATTACTCACGTCTATCCTTCGTATCAATTTGCGCCGAGAACCGCGTTTGCTATCGCCATGTCTATAGGAGTCGTTATCTTTATATTCTCCCTGTCTCCTTCCACTAAAGTAATCACCTCACCGTATGACTCCACCACGGACGCATCGTCGGTAAACGAATCCTGATATGGTTGTTCGTATGCCTTTCTGAAAAGGTCGAGACTGAACACCTGCGGTGTCTGTACCAAGCGATACTCATCGCGAGGCACGGTACGACTGTCTTCCTTCAGTCCCACTATCTGTCTTATCGTCTCAAAAACGGGTACCACGGGAACCACCGCCTTTTTCTCTCTTGCCGTGGCATAACAGTTTGCTATCACCGACACCGGTACCAACGGACGCACCCCGTCGTGTACACCGACTACGCCCTCTGCGTCTTTCGGTATGAGGGCAAGACCGTTACGTACAGAATGGAAACGCGTCTCCCCACCCTCGCAGGTCATACAGTTCACAGAAAAATGATATTCTTCACATAATTTCTGCCAATAGTCATGCATGCCCGGTGGTAACACGAGAATTATTCCGAGATCGTTGGAATACTCACGAAACCGTTCCACCGTACGCATCACGATAGGTCGTCCTGCCACAGAAAGAAACTGTTTGGGTGTCTCACTGCCCATACGCAGTCCCTTACCACTGGCTACTATAATAGCATAATCCCTTTTCACGACAAAACGGTCTTATCTTTCGTCCATAAGGTGTCTGAACATCATTCCCTGTTCTATCTCGGCAGTACGTTCCTTGCCGATAAACAGAGACAGCAGATGGTATGCGTAAGGGAAAGTGGCTGCAGGACCTTCACCCGTGATAACATTTCCGTCCTGTGTAAAGAGTTCTGCCGTATATTCTGCACCGTCGAGATATTTCTCAAAACCGGGATAACATGTAGCCTTTTTACCTTTCACTATACCTATCTTACCGAATACCATCGGAGCGGCACATATAGCAGCCACATAACCGTCTTTGTTAAACTGTTTCAGTAAGGCCTCGCAAACACCTTCATGATCACGAAGATTCGTTGCACCGGGCAGACCGCCGGGAATCATCAGTAGGTCGGCGTCACTGAAGTCAGAATCCTCAAACATCATATCCGTCTTTATCGTTACGCCATGAGATGACTCCACATACTCTGTACCGTTCACACTTACCGTCTTAACCTCGAGTCCGCCTCTACGAAAAATATCTACCGGTGCAAGAGCCTCAACCTCTTCAAAACCGTCTGCTAAAAACTCATAAACTTTTGCCATGTTATTATATTTTTATGTTGTTATTTCACGAAAAAGATAGTTTTTATATGATTTTTTACTATTTTTGCAACAAATCCACGTTATGTCTCTGCAAAAGTAGTAAAAAAAAGCAAGAAATAAAAGAATTTGACAAAAAGAAAGATATTATGCCTACAAAGAAACTAAGGTTCGTCATCTACGGTAATGTCTATCAGACAAAGAAATCCATGGCAATACAGAAGATATTGTCATATCTCTCCACGAAAGGAGCAGAAATAGTTATTGAGGAGGATTTTTATAAGTTCATCACTCAACAGCAGCATATCTCTGTAGACAATGCCACGGTACTTACCAGTGATGATTATAAGTCTGATTTTGTCATTTCCATGGGTGGTGACGGAACATTCCTTAAGGCAGCGGCACGGGTCGGTAATAAGAATATCCCTATCATCGGTGTCAACATGGGCAGACTCGGTTTTCTTGCAGACGTCAGTCCCAGTGATATAGAGCAGTCTATCGACAGCATATACAGTGGTGAATATCAGATAGAGAAACGAGCCGTGATAAACATAGAAGCAGAGGGCATTAACGAGTATCCTTACGCTCTGAACGATATCTCTATCCTAAAACGAGACAATGCCTCGATGATCTCTATCCGTACAGAGGTAAACGGCGAATACCTTACCACGTATCAGGCCGATGGACTTGTCATCTCTACGCCTACGGGAAGTACGGCATACAATCTCTCTAACGGTGGTCCTATACTTGTTCCCAACAGCGATATCATTGTTATGACACCCGTTGCTCCGCATAGTATCAACATCCGCCCCATTGTGTTACCCAACAACAGTACGATAAAGTTGAGCGTATCAAGCAGGAATCATAATTTCCTCGTAGCTATGGACGGCAGGAGTTTCAAATGTCAGGAGGGAACGACCATAACCTTACGAAAAGCACCGTATGATATTTTAGTCGTAAAAAGAAGCGGTACCAGTTATTTCCACACATTAAGGGAGAAACTGATGTGGGGCGCTGATATCAGAAATTAAGTTCTCTATGAGACATTTCGGTCCACCATCTGAAAACACGATAAACGAACGTACTCACAAATATACCACTTCAACTATCATCAAGTGGTTATGGAAGGTATGGAAAGGTAACCGTCTACAAGCTTTCATCAATGTCTTTCTAGGGATATTGGAAGTGTTCGTATCCTTAGCCTCGGTGTGGGCTACGCAAAGAGCTATGGATATTGCAGCGGGCATGGTAGGCGTATGTGGTAGCATTCACGAACAGCACTACACCCTCAACGCACTTTATTGGGCCGTAGCCATTATGGGCGGATTCATGATTGGCGGTTTCTTTATAAGGATATTTGAGATATGGGTCAAGGCGGTGTTAGGCATCAAGGCACAGAACAGGATGCAACAGGCACTGTTGGACCATCTGTTGAAAGCGCAATGGAAAGGAAAAGAGTCGCTACATAGCGGAGACGTGATAAACAGGCTCGAGATGGATGTGAAGACGGTGGTACTGTTTCTTACGGAGACGATACCCAACACCGTGTCTGTCAGTGCCATGTTCATCGGTTCGTTTGTCTATCTCTTTTCGATGGATAAAATTCTTGCCGTCATTACTGTGGGTATATTACCCGTTTTTATTATCTTCAGTAAACTATATGTCAAGAAGATGCGTGCCCTCACACGAGATGTACGCAGTTCCGATTCCGAGGTACAGAGTCTTCTGCAGGAAACAATACAAAACAGGATGCTCATTAAGACCATGGAGAGCAACGATGCTGTGTTAGACAAACTGGAACGAACCCAAGGACTGCTCCGAAGAAAAGTAAAGAAACACACCTTTTTCTCGTTACTCAGTCATTTTATCCTGGATTTCGGTTTTGCTATAGGATATATCATCGCTTTCCTGTGGGCAGCAGTGAGGATGTATCATGGCACACTCACCTTTGGTGGTATGACAGCATTCCTGCAGTTGGTAAACAGGATACAGATGCCGGCACGCAACATCGCACAGATACTCCCAGCCTACGTGTCAGTACTTACTGCAGCAGAGCGTCTCCTCGAATTAGAGGTCAGTCCTACAGAAGAGTACGGTACACCCGTTAGGCTAGCAGCACCTATCGGCATAAAAATCGATAACATCACGTATGAGTACAGCAGTAAGGAGGGACCGGTAATCAACAAGCTCAACTATAATTTCAGTCCAGGCAGTTGTACCGCGATATTAGGAGAGACGGGCAGTGGTAAGACGACCCTTATCAGACTGTTGTTGGCATTACTGAAACCACAAAGTGGACATATCTATCTGTACAACGAAAAAGAGAAGGTGGAGCTAACATCCCTCGCAAGATGCAATTTCGTTTATGTGCCACAAGGTAACACTCTGATGAGTGGTAGCATAAGAGAGAATCTACAGTTAGGAAGAATCGACGCCACCGATGAGGATATGTATGCAGCGCTACATACAGCATGTGCCGATTTCGTAAAAGACCTCCCCGACGGTCTCGACACCAGTTGCAACGAAAAAGGCGTGGGATTATCAGAAGGACAGTCACAGAGGATTACCATTGCGAGAGCACTGCTACGAGAACGTAGCATCATGCTTTTCGATGAGTCTACCAGTGCATTGGATCCCGAGACAGAGGAACAGTTACTCAAAAATATCCTGTCCAAGAACGATAGAACAGTAATCTTCATCACCCACAGACCCGCTGTAGTGAAATACTGCGATCAGACGTTACATATAAGTCGATAAAACCTTCTCTACGATATCATCCATATCGTAGTACTTATATTCTGCGAGACGACCACCAAAGATAACATTGTTTTCTTTATCGGCCAGTGACTTATATCTGTTATACAGAGTAGAATTCTTATCATCGTTAACAGGATAGTACGGTTCCATCCCATCTTGCCACTCAGTAGAATATTCGCGTGATATCACGGTCTTGGGACAGTCATACACATCCTGTCCGAACATCTCAAAATGTTTATGTTCGATGATACGGGTATAAGGTATTTCCCTCTCCGTATAGTTTACCACCGCATTACCCTGATAGTTAGGAGTATCTTTTACTTCCGTTTCAAATCTCACAGTACGATATTCCAGTTTGCCGTAGCAATAGTCGTAGTATTCATCTATCTTACCGGTGAATACCAGTTTATCGAAAGCAATCTTTTGTGTTCCGTTTCCGTCTTTCAGGTCTGTCTCAAATTCCCTCCCTTTTAATTGGAAGAAGTCCGTATCAGTAAGACAATCCACACCTTCAAGCAGACCGTCGATAAGCTTGTTATATCCACCAACAGGTATTCCCTGGTATTTATCGTTGAAATAATTGTTATCAAAGATTAGTCGTACAGGTAGACGACGAATTATAAACGCAGGCAGTTCCGTACACGGTCTACCCCACTGTTTCTCGGTATATCCCTTTATCAGCTTTTCGTATATATCTTTTCCTATCAGCAGTTGCGCCTGTTCCTCCAGGTTCCTCGGTTCACTGACGCCATCTGCCTTCATTTTCGCAAGCGCCTCCGCCTTCTGTTCATCTATCTTTGCCTGTGCTGCCTCCGGTGTTGTCACGCCCCACATACGATAGAAAGTGTTCATATTAAACGGAAGATTGTATAGCTGTCCTTTGTAATTCGCAACAGGAGAGTTTGTATAACGATTAAACTCCACTATGCTATTCACGAAGTCCCACACCTTTTTATTGGACGTATGAAAGATATGTGCGCCGTACTTATGTACGTTTATCCCCTCTATCTTATCACAGAACACATTACCGCCCAGATGCGGTCTTTTATCTATCACTAAACACCTCTTCCCTTCTTTCTTTGCGAGGTAAGCAAACGTTGCGCCATATAATCCCGCGCCAACTATCAAAAAATCGTAATGTTTCTGTTCCATACTATCTGTTTCTGTTGCAAAGATAACGTTTTTTTATCAATTATCCACTTCCCATCCCCATTTATCATTTTTTTTGAAACATCCTTGCACGTTTCAAAAAGAATCAATATGGCTAACAATATTACAGATTGTGCAGGCAACAGGTCTTACGGAAGAAGAAATAAACAAACTATGATAAAAACAAGAAATCCCGACTTTGTTGCAGAAACAAGTCGGGACTTTATTTCGTTTTAAACGTAACCCAAGGACGCTTACGACATACCCTTATTTTGAAATCATAGTATGGAATATTATGTTCCCTACTTTTGTAGAACACAGGTATACCTTTGTTCGATAAAAATGTTATAGGTTTAATGAAGATATGATCTGAGTCTACTGTCAGATAATTATCAGTGCTTCCGATTTCGGCTGATAATTTTATTAACTGTTGAAATAACCATCCAGACCTATCCAAAGTCGAACCATCTTTGTTATTTATCGTCAAATTTATATCTTTTGGCGATATATTGAGAACCAATTTCTCGTCTATATACTTTAGATTATATTCTTTGCAAAACTGAATGATTTGATCATCCTTGGGAGCTACAATATAAATATCTTTTATGATATTTCTAACATTTTGTTTGATGCCCTCTATGCAAAAGGGTAATACGTCCAAATCTTTCCGTATTACCAGTATTACCACGTCTATTGGTTCTTCTGATGGTGTTATACGGCTAAAATACATATTTGAATATAGTTCAAACAAAGCGTATCTAACTCTATGATGCATATCTGTTATTCTTTTATAATTTTATAGACTTGAGTTATTTAATATTCTCTATAATCTATCTTTCAAACTTTCAAAATACTTAAAGGAGTGCCATATATTTTAGAAGCCATTACAGAAAAAGAACTACCATAACTACCATATATCATATCTGTCTTAGCGAGAGTATACATATCTACGGTTCCGTCTATGATACCATCTGTATTATCTCTACTTGCGACTTTTTCAGAGCATATCACTCTGCCAGGAAAAGTGCTTTTAAAAACATGTTTTACATCTTCATCATCAGTAGCCAAGAAAATCTTTGTCTCAGTATTGTTTTCTACTTCAGATTTAGCTTTATCTATGAACAATTCTATCGGACTATTCTTTATACTATCAATATTATCCGTTCTACGAATGTGCATACCTATAGTATGGTTAGAAAACATACTAACGTTATGTTTTATCCTATCCAGTATAAATTCTTTCGGTTTGAACAGTTTTCTATAAATATCATCCGAAAAGGAACCAAAAGCTATGCAAGATGACATGTAAGATTTTGCATGTGAGGATAGTATCCATTTTTCAAAATCAAATTTACTATCTTTTAGAGCATACATTTCACTATCCCATATAATTTTATCATATCGCATTTTTATAAAAGGTTTTGACAGATAAAGATTACGATGCCGAGGATTACGATTAAATATCCAATCAAGAAACGTACTGTCTCTAAGATTTATGTTTTCTTCCACAATTGGTTCAAATATATCACAGAATCTACATTCCATACCCCATTCCTTAAACCAAATAATATCTAAATGGATATCGGTTCTTTTCGTGAGATTGTAGGCCGATGCTATAGCACGCATTCTGTTTGCCAAACCTCCTTCTGGTACAAAAGTGAGACTTTTCATACTCGACTAGAAAATATATTTGTAAAATCGAAAATGCAGGTGCACATATTAAAAGAATCATATATATAGATGTGTAATAGAATGATATACACTATATTTGAAGAATTAATTTACACCAATTATCGATTCGTTGTTTTGAAATATTATCGTTAACATTTATTTCCCCCCCCCCTAACAAAGAGAAATCGATTTTTGGATTTTGCCTGTCTATGATATGTATTTGTTTATCATTGTAAATGGACAGTTTTTTAATATTCGCATTCGTAGTAAAAATATGTTTTCCTGCTGCCAAAGCCCATATTAATCTTGGTGTTGCACCAGATTGAAATGGATTATCGGTATCTAAAACGGCTTTTGACTTCATCATTATATCAATAAATTCGTGTGTAGAATACACCTTGTCTGTTACTATCTCGTTTTCTCCGAATAAACCCTTTGATATTTTGAGATTTTCAAGTTCGTCCCATTTCCCCAATAGACAATAATAGAATAATCTTGTGATATCCTTTAGACTCCATTTTTTATTATGGAATAAGGATACTGTCTTGATATAAAATGTGTGATTTGTAGAACGACACTGTTCAGCAACTTTCTTATAAATAATATATCTTTTATGATGATTACTTCCTATAGACATTATGTCATATATTACATGAATATTACTAAAGTTATCTATTTCCTTAGGGTAGAAAAGAGGCAGAAAGTTACATTTATATTTAATAGAATCTTCTTCATCAAAAGTATATGCTTTATCAAAATAATCTTTATATTTAAAAAAATTCAGATACTTACAGGAGTCCCAAACGTATAAAATCGATTTTATATTCCTATTAAAACGTTTGAGATTGTCAATTAAAATAGGTCTAAAGATTGTACCTTGTATCATGAAGAGGATATCATAAGATGTGTTTAGACTGTACTTCTTATCATTAATTAACCTTTTCCACTGGACATCGAGCACTTCATCTTTATTTGATCCTTTATAGAAAATGGATATGTCAGAAGAATTTTCTGTTATAATATCTTCTTCTAGACAGTTTACTTCGTAGCCCTGTTCCTTAAGTTCTTTTAATATAATCTTGTCAAGTTCCAAATAGGTTGGTGCTATAAATAATATCTTCATAGTATAAACTATTGATTTTATGTCTGATTTTCAAAATCTTTGTTTTAAAAAAATCCATACATTCCCTTAGAATAGAAACGTGTAGGAATCTCATCAATATGTAGTATATAAGTGCTGCGACAGCAATACGTGATATCAAAAGAATATAGATGTTACTAATAGACAATGTAACTATATATGTTACTATCATAGTAGTTGCAGCAATAACGCCAAATGGTATGATATCCTTTATTACATTTATCCAACTTAATCCCATATATTTGTACGCAACATACTGCCATGCCATCAATATCAGAATATTTACACAAGAAAATGCTATAACCATCGCTTGAAGTCCTAATCTGTAACATGCGAGAACTATCGATATATTCAGTATTATTTGTAGAATATTTATCCACATATACACATTTGATTTCCCCATGCTAATAAGCAGATTTTGGTACAACGTGTGAAAGCAGCCAAATGCACCTCCGATACATAGTATCTGCAGTAAGATGGCGCTTTCTATCCATTTCTCTGAGATTGTTATTACTATAAACTCTTTTGCAATAATTGCAAGTCCGAACATTACAGGAAAAGCTATGAAGGCAGTGAAACGAAGCATTTTCCTGAACACTCGTATCTGTCGTTCATTGTCTTCACGGACAGACACAAATATAGGCTGAGCAACCTGCGAAACCATAGTGTAAACAGTAGAATATGCCATATAATTCCATTTATTTGCCTGGTTAAAATTTCCAACAGCATTGGCATTGTACAATCTACCAAAGATAACCGACAATATATTTCCGTTTAATATGTTTATGATAGAGGTTATTAGTAGTTTACTGCTAAATCCAAACATTTCCTTTATAGGTTTAAATGAGAAATGTAATGTTGGATACCATTTCGTATAATAGAAGCGTCCGACATGAGTCGTAACGACAAAAACAAATGATTGCCACGCAAGACTCCAGTATGCAAATCCATGAAAAGCTAAAACAATGCCAACAATACCAGATAAAACCAATGCTACGAATCCAATAATAGTTTTTTCTCTCACCATCAGTCTCTTCGTCATGATTGATCCTGGAACGATACCTGCCGAACTAAAAAGTAACGTAAGGAATACGAATCGTGAAAGATTGACAAGTGCAGGTTCATGGAAAAAGTCTGCTATCAGTGGAGCACAAAAGAATAATATTGTGTATAGTACCGTACTCACGATAATGTTAAAAGCGAAGACTGAATCATTATCCTCTGCGGTAGCATTTTTCCTATTGACTAATGCGGTACTAAATCCACCGTCATTGAAGGTTCCAGCTATACCCGAAAAAATGGTAATCATACCAAGAACTCCATAATCCGCAGGAGTAAGCAGACGGGCAAGAAATATACCTATCACAAGATTCAGGAACTGTGTGCTACCACTGTTCAGCAGTCCCCAAAATAATCCGTTTGCCGTTTTCTCCTTTAGGTTGTCCACGTTAAAACATTTTCATCTGCCACGTATGCAATCTCTTCAATTCTTATGTCTAAGCAACCATCTGTATGTCCTGACAACAATTCTTCCAACACATTTTGGTATCAATAAGACTATACGGTCTGCGATAGGAATACCTTTACTTCCTAACAATGTACGTAAAGATGCATAATAGTTATCTAATTTATCATCTTTATCTCCGCTCTCCAAATAATTTTCATAATGCTTAGTCTGGTAAAGTCTAAAGAGCGTTTCGTATTTATCTCATTGTGGTTGTAATACTTTATAGACAGTATCGTGATTGGCCTTCACATTTTCTACTTTATTGGACCAATTTAATGATGTACCTATGCTGTACATATAAACCGGCTCCTGTAAAATATATACTTTAGGATTTTTCATGAGAACATTAATCTGTGTCACGATATCTTCACCCAATGAAATTTCTCGAGGCATATCAAAGCATCCTTTTAAGATGGCTCTTTTAAATAATATACCCCAAACAACGCAAAAGGAATTGTTGGTCCTGAGTAAATTTTCAATAAGTATATCAGGGTCTACGAATCCGCTCCATGGAGCTATGTGCTCATCTCCATTTCCTGTTTCAAAACCGCCAATGACTTCATCTGTATCTACTTCCGATATAACGTCATAGAGTTTTCTTAGAGCACCAGGGAGAAGTTTGTCATCTGCATCCACGAAAGTAAGATATTCTCCTATAGAATGTTCCATGCCATACTTACGAGCAGCAGAATGTCCCATGTTCTCATTGTGAAAGACTTTTAGTCTACTGTCTTTCGCAGCCATCTCATCACAGATTTCTCCACATCTGTCAGGGCTACCGTCATCAACGGCGATAACTTCAAAGCCATCAAAGTCTTGACTCAAACAACTCTCTAAACAAGCTTTTATACAAGGTTCTTTT
>Ga0181612_160232_pt1 | contig 11883 bp, 6 predicted proteins | sample HoacroProtozoa21_FD_119630 | JGI IMG/M metagenome (GOLD analysis project Ga0181612, IMG submission 119630) | Hoatzin crop microbial communities from Cojedes, Venezuel. Combined Assembly of Gp0051906, Gp0051904, Gp0051908 | reverse complement strand
TGTGGATTTTTAACTTGCATTTTAAAAGCTATTGATTTGGCATAATTGACCACTGAATATTTCTTGAATAATTTTGAAGCAGAGCAGAAATAGTGAAGTCACAGCAATAGCTTGATAAATGAATCTTGAGTTTATTTAGATAGATCAGAATCTGCACTGCAGTTTAAGACATCATTATGCAGAGATTACAAAATGTCATTAGACCCTGGAAAAGATAAAATTCTAAGACTCACAGATAAAGAATGAAAAAGGCTGAGGAATATGAAAACGGAGACTGTGATTTCCTCTGAGTCAACAAAAGACTTATTTCAGTCACCTTACAGACCAGATATATTTAGTGCTCCTTATATTATGATTAGGGAAGAAATCTTATCAATCAGGGCCTCTTAAAGAAGAAATATATTCATATACATATTTAAAGACACATAGTCTATTCGCAGTATCTGAACTAATTGTGAAATTAAATTATGAAATTAAAAATTATTTTTACGAATGTTAATGAATATGTATAAGGAGTAAGATTTCCAAAAGGAGATAATGCACCTTGTTGTCATAGTAGGTGAAAAATCCAAAATGTTGATTTTCAAAATCTCACTCAACTGTTGCTTGATATTCATGGTGATAGTGGGTTTCTTATGTCTGTCTAGTGAACAGCCTATATATTGTCTATGGGAGCTGACATAGTAGGTGATTTTAGATCGAACATGATTCTAATATATAACATAATATACAAAACATAATATACAAACCTGAGGTAGGTGTGTATTTTACACACTGTAGGCTGGGTATCAGCACTCAGCTGCAATATGGATAATGTGGATTGTTTGGCCTATTAAGTAAGTGAAAATTATAATAAAGTCTTAATTTTTAATTGTGCAGATTTTATCCTAAATTGAGACTCTTTCTTGGTACCTTTAAGAATATCCATTTCTTAAAATTTGTCTGTCTCTAAATGTTTTATTTTCCTTATTGGCAAAATACCAGTGTCCTGTTGTGTGTTTTGCTTTCTACCATTTTGTAGAAGCAACCTCAGCATTTATTGCTCTTCTCAAATGTTTCTGGGAATCCTAATCCACACATGCACAAAAAAAGGAATGGTGCAAACACTATTCACGCTTCCATTGATAAAATATATACATTTGCTTTAAGGAAAGATTCAGAACTCTGACATATCTTGCACACAAAATCTCATCTTTCATTCTCGACCTCCTTGAAGAGATTTTGTGTTTTGGTTGACTGTCAGATCTTAAACTATTGTACGTTAGCAGCAGTATTTTCATGTCGTTGGAGCATAACGCTGTTGCCACCTGGGGAACTAATTATGCAGCCTTAGGGACTGCATTATGAAATGAGTCATAGTGTTATGTCAGAAATACCTGTCTGACAAATAGTGTTTAAACTCAGTTTAAAGTTCTCAGTGTGGCTGTGGAGAATAATCTCCATCTTATTGTTCTCATTAGTTGCAGGGACAACTGTGACACACATAGCTTTCACGGGTTTTGGTGGGGTTTTTGGCTCTTTTAAAATTTTCAAGCATTCAAATACACTAAAAAAGGGGTAAGTAAATTTGAAGTTCTGCCCTATTGTCTGTTTAGAAATCTGTACCCTTTTCAGAATAGTGTGAATTTTGAGAAAGGATCTTCTAAAACACTTCAAATGTCTCACTAAAAATGAAGCTGTTATGTTTTAACTTTAAAGACAGAACAACTTTGCAGAGAAAACAGAAAGTTTCACTTTGACAGAGAAATAATAATCCATGTTGACAATGACACATGTAGAGATACAAACATAGATATTAGTGAATTTTTTACTTCTCTGTCTTAATTATACAATATTGATAGGTTTGCATGTGATAACACTTCCTACTTTAAGTTACAGTGACATTGCTATTTTATGATATAATTTTTTTCTTTTTTAAACAACCTCAACCTTGTTACATATGCTTCTCAACCCAATAAAGACAAAGTTTCTAGATCATGTAGAGTGTACATGTTTGAACTATCACCAGAATCAGTCAAGTGTATTGCTTTTTTCAATAAAAGTTTTAGATATTCGGAAACATCTTCGCATGAGGAAGGCAACAAAATGGTTATCTTGGCAAAACCATCAAATTTGCTTCTAGTTTTACCATTTTTAGTTATAATTTGAGTAAATCCATTGATTTCAGCTAAAATACCACGTATTTACACATTGGTGGGAAATAGCAGGCATTTCCTCACTTTTATGTATTTCTGTATTTTCTTCAATATCTGTCATATGACATTTCAGGGAAGAAAAAACTGGAATACATGTCTTCCTAGCTGGTGGACCTATGGATTACACCATAGAGTCAGTCTCCTTTTTCTTTGTTCCCCCTATAGGGCTACAGCCCTCATTTTAAACCTGAAGTGTTTCTGTGATTTTTTTCTCCTGTTATTAGAGAACATGATGATCCTTCAGAGAAGGATCCAGGCACTGTTTTGGGAAAATATAGTACTCACTTCTCAACCATGTATGACAATGGCAATGTCAAGTGTCTAGATATTCCTTTAAGAGATGAAATACTAATATCTTTCTTGATTTTTGGGAAAGAGCTGCCGTGCACTGCCGTGTTCCCAGTTACCAAAGAAAATCACAGTGTTAAGGATTACTTTCACGGTGTTTTTCTAACACACTACATCATACTAAGCAGACAAAGTTTCCAAGTGAACTTCAGTAAAAATAAGGTCTTAATCCCCTGTGCTGTACTACCATGTTTCCCTAAACGAGAAGAGAAACCTTCCCATTGCGGAGGGAATCACAGCAACGTTACTCAAAGCTTCCTCCCTGCTGGTATGAATCCCTTTTCAGCTTATAGGGTTTTTTTCCCTTGATGTTGAAAAAAATTTAACATGAGACAGTGCTCTGGTACTAGCTGGTGTGTCTGTGTTTAAAAGGTAAGGTCCGTTTACAGTCTGGTGAATGATTGTTGCAGAGAGTAATGCACTTCAGTCACAAGGGAGTAGCAGCAATATATTTTATTGGTATAAGACACCGAGTCAACAAAGTTCAATAGTAAATACAACTGTGGTTCCACAAGATGTGATGGCAATGTGCACTTCCTTACTTACTGCAGAGAAGACAAGGTCAGACAAAACTATTAGGGACACCCTCCCATTGAGTCATGAGGTTCAGAGAGGACTCCTTTGCATTCTAAAATCGTTGTCAGAGAGGACTCTAGGTGTGGCTGGATCCAGACTTAGTTCCAGACTTGGTCAACGGTTTATGTCTAAATGATTATATGTGCAGAATCAACCCTTTATATCACTTAGCTAAGATTAAAAAGTTACAGTGCACTTACTCTGAGTTCACTTACTGAATATCTGACGCAATAACGATTCTCCCAACTTCAAGGAGTAACCTTGAGAGGCATCCCTACTCAATGGAAGGTCCTGGTGTGAAAACTGCTGTCATGCAGAACTCAAAGGGCTCTTGGGCTAGTCACTATTTATAGTGTAAGATGATTGGCTCATAGCCATATTTGCATACTGACTGCAGATGTTAGTTCCTTCCAAATTTGGCTGGAGTCAGACGTTGAGAAGCAATGTGGTTAAGTGGGTGCATTGCCATAAATTAACAATTGCCTGTTGTCTTATCTGTCTTCCCAGAATCCACTTTGAACACACACACATCTATCACGACCACTGCTGGTTGTTATTGCTTGAGTAGGTTTATGTGAAAAGGTCAGGTCAGGTCAGGGGAGGGATGGAAGCACACCGTCACAATGGTACCCATACTTTAAAACCTAGAAGAGTCAGAGCATTTGGCTCAAGCATGGACCTGTGGTTGTGTGTATTCATTAACTGCTGGGAAGCACAGTTTAGGTTTGTACTGGCTAGCAGTCTGCCAGCACATCGGTAAGTTTCAGATTTCAGAAGAGACTGGAGATTGTCTTCCATATGCAGTTTGGTTGAGGTGACCTTGGGTTGGGAGAAAGAGCCTTAAGCACAAAATCTGAACCCTGCACTTCTCACGGAATAAAACTTGCTCTGATACATGGATTCAATTCTCTATGACTGAGAGGAAAGGAGTATTCCCTTCCCAGACTCAGCCAAAAAAATCCACATTTAATTTAATGAACAGACTATACAATCAATACTGAGATGTTTAAACACATTATTATAAAAGCAGGCATATATAAATGTGTCTGATTGCATGTGGGTTCCATGCTTTTGTATCATACGTGTCCAGCAAGAAAAACCCTTACAATACCATTCCAGATAAAATTTTTAAAAATTTTGTTCCCCAAGTGCTCTATTTGTATGTGGTGCACAAACATTAAGATTTGCAATCTCCACACTGATATGAAATCCTACTGAAATAACTACAGCAGCCTGCTTTAGTCAAGAAAAAACGTAGACTGACATTTTTTTTTCACCATATGTTATAACTCTGTACCTGTCTGACTAGCCCTGTTAGAAGAGAGAGTTCTCATAAGAAACTCTTCCCGTGTGTGAAGGGTCATATTCAGAGGCTAAGCATTCCACAGCAAGCCTCTAGGCTTGCTGCTACAAAGGCATGTTCAAATCAGGCAATAATGGAAAAAGAGAAACAAAACAAAAACCTCTGGAGGGAAGAAATAATACCCACCTCTGTGTTCTCAGAGGAAGAGCAGACACGAAGAAAAAATCCAGAGAAAGAAAATATCTTTTGTAGATCTAAGTGTAAGAGCCTGTATCAAGCAAAGTAAATAATTTATATTAAAAAATCCCAAAAAATAACTAACTCTATCCTCCCAGATGATTATTGGAATATATGAAAATTAACCAAAAATTAAACTATAAAAACAGTACTTTTAGAGTAAAAAAATATTAAGGCATAGAAAAGTACAGTGAAATTATCTCTACAAAGTAACTTTGCCCAAGATGAAGTTTTGCAATAATCATAGTATTATTTTTTATTTGTGGTCTTGAGTGTACCTGAGGACTTGCTTTATTTATGAAAACACTACTTCTTACCCCTCCTGCTCTGCGTGGGCAACAGTGACTGAAATACGGTCTAAAAAAGATAACATTTGGACTCTGTGTAGTGCAAAAAAATTACTAACAGCTGATAATGGTCATACATATTTCATTGTAGATGCAAAAATATAAAAATAAATTTTTCTTACATACGAACATGCTGTTTGTCTTTTTTATTTTGATATCAGTTGACTTGTCGCTTCACAGTCCCTCTTTTCTCTCATCCTCTTACCCCAGAGTGTATCATGGCCATTACTTTATGTATTAGAAAACTGGTATTGAAGGATGGTTCTCACTGCTACAGTCAATTATCCAAAGAGAGAAGGCTAGTTTATGTTACTTGCTCCTATGGGGGCTTGAGATGGTTTTTGAACATGATAGGACATGCCCAAGGATTCCTGTGTGTGACAGCTGGGGACCTGCATACTTTAACATCCTGATTAATAATGAAATAGAGAAAAGCCAAAGGAATAACAAGGATAACTAAGTTTACTACATATAAGTTTGCTTACTACTGCAGTTAGCCTATCTACCATCCTAAGGATGACAGCAGCACTAGTCAGAATTTAATTACTGAGAGTATAAACAGCGTAGAAACAGCTGCCACTCAGACTAGCAAGAGCCTGTCCACTGCCTATTACAGAGCTTACTGTTTTACATGTCTAAAGCCACGGTCACTTTACTTTGCCTTATTATGTTAAGAGATATGTATTTTCTTACACTTATAAATGAGAAAGACTTTATAATGGTTGCTCTGAGTGCCATGACTATGTAGGTATGTTGCAGTTAAAAGCAGTCTATAAACAATGTGGTTTATTAATTCCCTAAATATAAGACTGATTTCTATTCACTAGTCAATGTATTCCTCCTCAATGTAGGATATACTTGACAGCTATTAACCTGTACAGTAATTAGCATTGCTCTTGGAAACTAAAGATAATGTAAAAGCTTTTGCTGAAATATGAAATGTTCCAGTGTTTCATAATCAACAAATAACTTCAATTTCTGATAAATAATTGTCCCTATTATTACAGATTGTGCCTAATTACTGTGAATGAATAAAAACTGATTATCCTCTTCAGATCATATTGCAATATTTTTGACACAAACATTTCTCCTGTGTGTTCATTTCATTTTTTTTCCCTTTTTGTCAATAAATTTATGAAATATCCTTCTTTCAACACTGGTAAGAAATTTGAATTTAGTCTAAGCTGTGAACACCTGCACAAAAGGCAGCAAGAGTAATGATATTGCTACTGTTGAAAGAATAAATGAGAGACTTGTAAATATGTTCATATTCTGGAGTATGATACTGAAAACAATCTGAATTATTACATCATTTTCTTATGAAGTAGCATGACTATCATTATGCTGCTATTAAAAGCAGAAAGTGGATGCAAATCACCATGGCTGTTGAAATACACGTTTAAATGGCAATTATTTTTAAGGTGTTCTGTGATGGAAACTAACTTCTCCAGTAATTTATATCTAAATCACTTGCAAGACACTATCTTAATTAAGGATTGCAATCTCTGCTCTATATACTTAGCTTTTATAAACCATATATATTTTTACACATATAAACCATATATATACTTATATATATGATGCTTTTTCCTTTAGTAACAGCTTAACACTTGGAAACTATTGTTTTATATCACTGATCAAGAGTAAATGAAGAAGAAATATGTAACATTGAGAAATAATCTCTACATATGTGAAATCAAATATTGTGTACATGATACAATATATTGAAACCTAAAGCTGAACTATTGTACTTCAGGCTAGTTAAGATTAAACCTTTCACCTTACTACAAAAATGCATTGCAACAAATGGTCATCCTTATAAGTTATTTTGATCAGATCATTTATATGTGGTTACAAGCGTGACAACTGAACACCATGAAAATTTTAGGGCTCCGTGTGTGGAGGTAGAAGGCAAAATAATGAAAGTGCAGATCAGAATAAAGACCTAACTAGTCTGTAACATTTTAGAAGGCAGCACTAATTAGTCCAACTAATGTGGACTGCATAAAGTGTCCTTCTTATACACACTGCCTTCTCAAAAATTTGATTTACCCTATATTGCTTTATTTATACAAAAGATTCAAACCACAGTGAAGGTATTTATATTTCTATATGAACAATGAAATATACCTAAAATTCCTTGTCTCTGACACAACCTTTATCTTCAAAGAAGAACAAGATTGAAAGAATCAAAACTCTTCCAAATAGATAATTTTCTCTCTGAAAAGTCAGTTCATCTGTAAAAGTAAAAAACCCCAAAACCTCGGCTTTAACATCTATGGGAACATTACAGGTTGCCTTTAAAATACAGACTAGTACTTGGTGCCTGTAGTTTGCTTACTGGGTCATGATGGTATTTCTCCCTTGGAACACATCACCTAGACATATAAGTGATAACTTATTTTCTTATTTTAATTCTTAAACAGACAATTAAAATTAATATTTAAATTTATCCTAAACCTCTCATTTCTTATACAGTGAATGGCTTCTATATTAAACCAATTAAATTTGTACCTTTCTTCCTATTCTTCCAATTTTTAATATGATTTCAATCGTCAAACTGTAGATTTATTTCAAAAAATCATCTTCCCACCACTTCTAAAGCCTCTTTGATGAGAGGATGATGTAGTGCAATGTCTGTTAACAAGAACTTGTCCTATTTCTAGAATAATGTGTCATATATCAACCCACAGGTGTTTATACTCTTTTTACTTTTTAAGCCCTTTGTTGTGGGTGTGATTCTATAATTGCCATCAGATGAACATATTCCTGATGGCAGCTAATGGAAAGGCATCTATTTCAATCACCCAGCAGCATCAGTGTTGAGAGTTAGGAAAATACACAAAAATGTAAAATACTGCCTGGCAATTTCAAGCAGCTGATGACACTGAAATAAAAGTATGGGTGTGCTCTGTTTCTTTAGTGGAAGATACTGGAAAAGCTTTGTTTTCCCAGTTTGTCACTATCAACTCTCTTTCCCTCCTTCCCAGATAACCTCAGAACTTACAAGGTCTCCAAAATGAGTATCTACTTCAAAATTCAAAAAACGAAACCCTAAATCCATAGATGATTTAATGTGTCTTTTACTTACTTATGTCGGTTTTATATACCCCAGCATGAAGTTTGAAGAATTGGTCTTTAGAGGAAGTTTTAAATCTAGTTTTCTTCTATTTTGGTTACCTATTTACACCAGCCTACACTGCCATCTGCACGAACCTCCCTTCCTAACCATGGGATGTCACAGTGTAGCTACCATGCAGAGCAAGATAACTAACACCCTTGCCTATGACTACAGAGAGACGTTTCCCCAATTTACTGTCCACATGTTTTCAAGTGACATCTGGACTTTCTTCTACATAAAGACATCAGTACTGCTGACATTCTGCTTCTTGAACCTTAAGATATGACACCTACAGTCTTGAACAAGAACTGAAAGATTGAAACAAAAAGATTCTTTACAGATTGCAACATTATAGAGACGTTATAGGGGACAGAGGAGTGTTCTGATGTAAAATAAGTGTCTCTGTTTCACAGATCAGAGTTATAAGGAATGGCTCTGTTTGGTTTGGTTGCAATATAAGAAATCCTGTACTCATCTTTGGAACAGTTTCAGACAAATGGAATACAAATCATTTCAAGAGAAAGACAGAAGAAAAAGGGAACATACATCTATAAGAGTGTTCATATTTTGAACAGAGATGTATTTTTGGCTGTAATCATATATCCAATCAGCTACAGATATAGAAAATATGTGAGAGCATTTTAATTCTCTTTACAAGTTGCTCCTTCAAGACAATGAATAGTCCTTATGTTTTTGAAACACTTTCAGAATAGATTACAAAATATAAATGTACACAGACAAAGACAGACTGTCAAATTGTTGAAGGAAACTCTTAGAAAAAGGCCCTAATGACAAAGAAATGTTTTAGAGGAAAACGTTTTTGTTTTATTTCAAAAATGGCAAATCGTTCTCCCTTTTATGAGGAAAGATAAACCAATCCCACTTTAGTAAATGAAGTGAGAAAGACATTCAGGACAAAAGTAATCTCTTATTCTATAAATGGAGGTACCTAGCTCCCTCCACTGAATGTACATGGAACTTGTTGTATCAGTAAACATAGTGGCCTGATTTTATATGCCAAAATTGAGTGAAACAGACCATACATTCAGTGATTCTTACGAGGAAATTTTCCTTCTGCAATTTCCATAAAGAAAGGGAAAAAAAAAACCCAAAATTGTTGAAATTACAATGATGGGGGGAAAAAAGATATAAATAAATATGAAGAAATACAGCGTTTTCTGTTTTTTGAACTACTGTTTTGAATATATATACTTGTTACCTTAAATAGCTTTTACATAAAAAAGAGGATAAATTGTCAATGTCATTGCTTCTCAAAACTATATGAAATTTATTGCAGAACCAGGGCTAATATCCTCTTACCTGGTCATTATTATGGTAAAACTTAGGACATTACTTACAAGGACTTTTATTTTTTTTTTTTAGTGAGTTTCTTATACCTAAAACTTAAGGGCATGCAAAAAGTCACAACTGTAAATTACTTTGAAACATTTTGAAACTAGAAAAATGGACAATGAATGTTATGTTCTGACCTTTTGCAATAATTGATGCTTTCAGAAACAGCTCTTAAATATAGTTATACTTTGATGAATATGAAATGCCTTCTAGGATTTCTGAATTTTGATAATTAATTAGACAGAATTTATTCTATGAACTCTCACATCGAGTAAATTGTGTTTCAGATTGTTTTAATATGTAGGTTAAATATGGTTGTCTGTTGAGAATTTCATGTTTTAGGGTGAATCCACTGTAATTTGTAATTAATTGTGTAACGCAGCCTTCTGAGCAGAATACAAACAAGAAACTCGTAAAAGGGGGCTGAAAAAAGAGACAGAACTTATTCTGCAAAATGTAGTGGTGTGGCCACATAGGAAAGGCATTTTATTGTCATCTTCTATCAATTTACAAACTTTATTTTATCAAATTATTTATAAGGTATCAAAATATAATCTTTTTTTTGTTTTATTCTATATTCAGTACTGCTATGGCATGATGATGCTAAGTAACCTCATTTCTTATCAGTAGTGACAGGAGATAAGATCATTTAGCATTAGAGAAAGTAGTCACATTTGTAGGACCTGGAGAAAGGAGAAGCGGGGTAGATGTAAATTTCTTTGGTTTTTTTCCTTTACGTAAGATGGTGGCATAAGAAGCACTACACTGGAGATTCTTAATATTAGGTAAACAGCTGTAGTGGATAGAGAGGAAAGGCAGTAATGAATTATTAATACAGATCCATTTTGAATAGGTCTAGAACACCCATGTGACATCTGCTGAAAATCCAGGTCACTGGGTTAAGCAGCATCTGTGTGAAGCTGAGTATCAGTTCCCACATGTGACTTGAGCTCTTTAGATCCCACTTTTGCCATCAGTCAGTTACGTGAGCAAAGTCTTATCGGTTTGGTTTCAGTTGTGAATAGAACATGACAATAGCCCTTCTGAAAAAATAAATATATTCATTACAGTTTCACCAGATCTTTAGGTTTCAGATTATTTATTTTGAACCGTGTTGCATAGCCATTCTTCTATAAAAGTATAAGATAGCAAAACTGAAGCAGAAGGCAAAAAGCAAAATTTTAAAGTATTATTGATGCTTTATAAAACAAACTCTGAACTTTTTGAGTTTGATAAGTAGAGCAAAGTCTGCACTTATCCATAGTATAACAGAATCATACTACTGTTCTAGAATAATTGGTGTGTTGGGAGCTGCTGTAAAACCACGTTTATTTAGGGATAAGAAGAACTGCACTTCTATAGAGATAAGGAATATTAATTGGCCTGGCAAGGTTTGAAGAGCAAAAAGGATAACAGCGCAGAAATCCAAGGCAATAAATAATCCTTCTATGCAGCTTTCATCACAAAAGCAAATCAGCAAACAGTTAGAGATGCTGGTGAATGTTACAAACACTGGGAAAAGCAGAATTATAGCTGCCACTTTATCCTCAATGAGGCAGTATACGCAAAGTAACTCTAATAAAGTCACATATTTTTATGCTGAAGAGACTAAGTCCATGACTTTACTCTCCATTTTATCATGTGTACTTCTTGAACTTAGTAAGCTACTGAGCCACATGTACACATACATGGATTTGTGTGTAATCACTGTTGTAATGCTCAAGCCAAGTCAGTCTACTACAATAAACTTACCTTTTCAGCTTGTGTAGCTCCCTATACCTTGTACAAAAATAGGTAATAAATACAAACAAGTCAGTACTTGTTTAGTACTTAAAAATTTTCTGTCATCTTGCTCAGCTATTAGATGATAATATAGGTCACTCAACACAAGACAATAAGAATTAAACAATATTGTGTATTTAATATCTATAGTTTCTCACATTTAGCACGAGTTAACACTAAATTGTGCATACAGCCAATTTGTGCTGATTATCTGACATACACCAGAATAGTTCATGAGCCAGACACCAGTTCAAACTCTGGAAGACCCTAACATGTTATTTGCAAAAAACCAGGAGAATATATGAGGAAACGAAACATCTTTCAAGCATGACACTGATTATTTGGGTTTTTAGTTTACCAGGGAATATCATGCAGACCTACAAAGTCACTCGTCCGTGCAGAGCTCAAAGACAGAAAAGTGTACCTGGGATGTAATGAGACATTTATCCAGCAGAACAAAAAAAAAATAAATTGTGAAAATCATAGAACAAAGTCAGGGAAGAGTGGGTGCAAGGCTAATGTTTGCAAGTCTCAATGAAAAAGTGATAGTGCTCACCGTCATGGACTCACAGAATGACAGAATGGTAGGTGTTGGAAGGGACCTCTGTGGGTCATCTAGTC
>Ga0181612_139056_pt1 | contig 11883 bp, 9 predicted proteins | sample HoacroProtozoa21_FD_119630 | JGI IMG/M metagenome (GOLD analysis project Ga0181612, IMG submission 119630) | Hoatzin crop microbial communities from Cojedes, Venezuel. Combined Assembly of Gp0051906, Gp0051904, Gp0051908 | reverse complement strand
GACGGAGATATTACAAACCACCCCCTAGAAAACCGTCACAGCTCGCAATATTATTGTTTCGGCTCTTGCAGGAGCGGCTGGCCCCCTTCCACCCTCATCCAGAATTTCAAACAAGACGAGCCACCCGCCGCCCCCCGCATTATTCTTGTTTCGGCTCTGGCAGGGGCGGCTGCCGCGCTCCGCCCCTCATCCATCCTTCCAAGCAGCCCCCGCCGGCCGCCGCTCTCTCGCAGCCTGCCGGGAGAACGGCACCAATTTGATCCCACTGTTCTTTAGTCTCTTGACAAACATTATTTCCAAATTACAGCTCTGGAAGAAATTTTGCCGGCCCCAGCAGGAGCGGGGGAAAATGAGGAGGAGATTGTGAGCCCAGCCCCACACAACCATAAATACACCACGGGGAAAGCACTAACGGCGAGGCTAAACCCAACACTCGCGTCGGGCGAGTTATTGTGTGCTTTGCACTGGGGGGGCTGGGAAAGCGCTCAGTGAGGGAGCACGTTTTGGGCTTCGTGGAATCTTTTTCGCTGAAAAAACAGTTTTATAGTGTCTGAAAGCCTAAATATTCTCAACAGACGTGTGAAACAATCATGTCTGCTTATTGATCAGACGAAGCCGCGATTCCTTAGGAGAAAACATTCCCTCCCCAGCGCAAACTTCACCGCCACATCCGCAGTCCCGTGTCCCCTTGGATTTCTTTAGGTGAATGGTTATCCGCAGCCCTCCCTATAAAGAAAAGCCAGTGACAGCCGCAAGCACCGGACCAGCGGGGACCGATCCAGCCCAGCTTAGGCACTGGGGGTCGTGTGGGGTCTCCCCAGGGAATCCACCCTACAGGGGAAGGCGACCCCACAGAGGGAGCAGGGATTGATGAGGCAAAACAAAATCCATCCCTCATCTTTTGTTTTAAAGATCGATTTTATCTCCCCTAAGAGATAGGAGATGCTGAGTGGGCTGTGCCTGCTGCTGGCTCATCTGGGTGCCCCGGGGGATGCAGCTCAGGGACCCCGGGGTGCGAGGCAGCCCCTTGCTGCCTTCCCCTTACACCAGCAGTCCTTCTCGCCGAACCAGGTTAACGTTTCCCAGCTTCTCTCTCGGTTCCTGAATAATTAATATAGCTGGAAAATAAATCTTGTAGGTGTTTGTTTTCCATCCTGGGAAACTGCTGTTGCATTTTTTCCCCCCAAGCTCTGCCTGCTACACGTGTGGGATTTGTAACCAGCCCCTCCACACATCCCAGGCTGGACCACAGAGGTGCTCAGTGCTTAATTAGGGGTCTAATTACCTCAAAATCTGGCCTCGTTTCTCTTGATTAACAGTACCCCAATATTAAGGCATTACTTAAGGAAAAGACAAGGCCAAAACATTTTGGTGGCCTGCTGGAAACTGATGGGGAATTGACTGAAATAATATGCTACAATGAACTCAGAATAATCCATCTACATTGTCACTTCCCGACAGACGAAGTCCAGCAGACATCCGTCAGCCCTGGCCCTGCTTTATCGTCAGGATCAGGCGGGCAAGCGCATGTGGTGGGGAGGCAGCGCGGTTCCGTCGGGAGCAGTACCCTCCCAGCCGCTCCTGATGGTCAGATAACTTCTAAAAAGACATTAGCGCTTCCTGGAGCAATGCTGGGGCCATATTTCTGTTTCATTTTCTCTATTAATTGTCATTTATTTGGGCCTGTTGCAGGTTGGCAGGAAGGATGGGAGGGCAATAATGTGGTGGGTTATTAATTGTGTTGCTTTATAAGCTCTCCATCTTATCTACAAGCAGATCTTCACTCTGCTGAGAAGCCTATGCATGCGGGCACAGCAAGTTACAAGGCGTTATTAGTTGAACCACATCACCATTTATATAGATCCAACCTCATTTCCATCTAGAAATGGGTGAAACGAGACCTTTTCCGTAAGTCTGTGTGAAAAATGGACCTAAAATGAAGGCCTCCACGGGGACTGCTATTTTTAAGCTGGAATTGCGTTTTCACCGCTAAACCACCTCAGCCCTGCAACAGGGGCGTTGGGTTAAACAGCAAAATTCAGGCAAATGGCACATTAAAGATGCCCTGAAGTCAGCCAGCTCCCAAAGACCAGATGTCTTCAGGGGGGAGATCACCGGCTTGGTCGCGGCGTGAGCGTCTTTCCCGGATGGGGAAGCTCCTCTGCTCACCCCAGCAAGTCCAGGTCAGGAGAGCTCCATCTGACCCCTTATCCCAGGGGGCAGGGCAAAGCCTTGTCTTTCGCTCTTGACTGCTTAGACAGCCTTTCAACATCGCTAAGCAATTTGACAAATTGGAAATTTCTTTTGCAGACGGCTGTGGCTCAAGGTTCTCAGGTCAGAAATTAGCTGGCAGAGCTTCCACCAGCCCATACCACCTGGCCTGGACCCCATTGCCATCATTTTCTCAGCTTAAAACATCAATCCACAGAGGCTTTACTTCTGCGCTCTTCCGTCAGTTGGCTTTCGCGTAGGCTTGGAAATTTGGCTGAAACACGGGAAGGTCCTCAAGAAACAGAGAACATGACGCTGATAAACCTCTTTGTTCTTATCAGCAGTTTTACCAAGAAATATATCGCCTTTCATCCTCGCAGCCCAAGTTATTTAAAGTTTCTCTGTTTCCCAAAACACTCACGCCAAACAAGCGGCCTCACCTCTGCTCCATCCTCCCCTCCTCGTGCTGCTGCTAAAACACGGACCTTTTTTTGCAGAATAACTTGCCCTTACTGTTGTCAAGTGTCATTAAAATAATATTTTGAGAAAGTTGCTCGCTTTATGGTGGTTTTTTTTTCTATTGCTGGGCATCTTTTTTTTTGTTTTTAAGAAAAGCTATACTTTTGTCTTTTCCTCTTTGAAAAATTCCTTCAACAAATTTCCTTCTCTGAATTGCTGTGACGGAAATCACTTCCCTGACCTTTCTGCTTTTTAAGAAATGGGAAAATCAGAGACAATAAATGAAAAACCTCCGTGTCACGTCATTGACAGAAATACAACTTGGTTCAGGAAAAAAATTTTATTTATGGTTATCATTATTTTCCTAATTTGCTTCAGGTTTTCAGCAGTGTCTCCTGAGCCTGTGATACATCTCTGGGATGGTATTTACGGCTTCTGCTCGTACAGGCACTGCTACATCTGGGAACGACACCTGTACTTTCCAGCCCTGTATCTGGAGGGGATGCTGGTGGTAGGACTTACGGTTTGGAGCTGTTGGCGTAGTTATGTGGAGGGTGGTTTCTGACTATGGTGGTGCTGGGGGAGGCTGGATGCTTGCTAGCTCCTTTGCCAGCACTTCTGCATTTGAAGTTGTCTCTGATTTTAGCAGAACGAACCCGATGGACGGGGCGGTCACCCTGGCCGAGTGTCCCCAGGCCAACACAGAGTCAGGCAGGCTCAGCCCTGAGGGTGCTATCTATGACGATACCTGCATGACCACAGCATCGGGAAACAAACAAAAAAAGGAAAAAAATGATAGCATGTAAGAAAAAAAACGCTAAAATGAGCAACTGAAATGTAATCAGCTTAGTTATCACATGGCAACTGCCTTCCAGACCAAGTCCAAAGAGACACAGGGGAGGCCATTTCAAGATCGTTCCAGGAAAATCAAATGGAGAAATAAGAATTGAAGCCGATGTGATCCACGAGTGAAAGGCAGCACAAGGGCTCAGCCCCAGCAGGCGTTGGGATCCAGACTGGAGAAGGCAGGCAGGGCTCCTCCGACAGAGACCCTGTGCTCAGGCAGGGACCAAAGGACACGTCGGGAAGCGGCAGCCAAACCTCAGAGAAGTCGCTTTGAGCAAGCATTGCACAATGAAGGATTCAGGGTTTGTTTCTCAAAATCATTGATAACTGCCTAATATTCTAGAAATTGCCTCTTCACAGGCAATGGTTGTGAAGCAGCTCTGCCTGCCACTCCTGGAGAGTACAGCCAGGAGCCCGCAGGGCAGGAGATGCTCGAGCCAGTATGGGGTTTTTTTTCCTTTCTATCTATTTTTATCTTGAGAGTGCTTTAAAGATCACAGTTGGGCAGAAATCCTACTTTTTCAGGGAGCGCAGAACAGAAAGTGTCTCTGGCATTTCAGGAGTGACGTCAAAAAGCAAGATTGCACACAAAGCACTGGATATTCAACCACAACCCAAGCAAAGTGAAGTTATAAACTATAAATTACAACCTGGCACGAGGCAGGCACGCTCAGCAGATGGAGACCCCACGTGCCCTTATTTTCCATAAATCCTCCGAATGTGACATGGTGGGCTGTTTCCGTAGAGTGCAAAGTGTCAGTGAGATGCTGGGTGTTGCAGGTGGGACCATGGCGCAGGGGATCAGCCCCAGTGCTGGGAGAGACCCAGCACCCCGCAAACCACACTGGCTTAACCCAGCCATGAGCAAGCAGGAGGCTTGCTATCCAGAGATACCAGACAGGCACTGTATATATGATCACGTCTCAATTTTAAATGCTTTCTTTTGACCATGTTCTCTCACAAAGAGCATCTAACCGGCTGCCTCCGCAGCTGCACAGCCCCGTTTGCGGTGCTGGTGCCCGCACACAGCTGGTGCGTAGCTGAGCCAAGGCAGCAGTCGCTGCTTTCCCCTCCGTGCTTCAGTGTTGCAAGCAGCGAATAAACTCCGTTTGCACTGGCATCCATCCCTGAGCTCACAATAGCTCTTCCTTCCTTTTGGTTTTGGTTTTTTTTTTAAGTATTAATCCTTAAAAATGCAGAGTCCATGAAGATAAGAGACTGCTGCTAACCCATGCATCAGGCAAAGCCCCAAAGACAGCACCCCACGATGAGGTTGAGGCAAATCCAGCTTTTGCTCCGTACAGGAGGGTTAAGGAAGAGCTCTGCATGCTGGCAGATGCAACCATTCCCCGCAAGGAACAACCAAGGATTTCTCCAGGGGAGGGCAAGCAGCATGGAGAGGTGGGCAGAGGTGGGCTGGAGGGAAATCAGTTTATTGCAACGCAGGGATTTGGGCATTGCGGTGCAAGGTGAGGCTGGTGCTCAGCATGAAGAGGGTTCCCACCCGCTCAGCACGGACCTTGCTGATGCTCCCTCTCCTGATCCCATGTCAGTTATTGGCAACGACACCCCACGTCAGTGAGACGGTGTGGCATCTCAAATCCCTATTTACGTGAGTGCTGGAGGTGCCTCTCAGGAATTTTCCCCCTTGCTGTGGCTGCAGATACCAGCAAGTGTTTAACTGGGATCCCGAGCATCTCCAGAGGCTGGAGGATGACTCAGTGTTTGCACGGGGCTGTGAGAACTCAATTGATTTTGTCCTTGTAGGGAATCGGTGTTATCGGCCTGGCTTTGCACGTGACAAGCAGGTTTTTGAATATTTTATGCAAAAGTTCACAGCAGGACAGTTATATTTTTGGATCTCACAATGAGTGAAAATTTGGCAAAGGGAGGCAGAATTTAGATGGGGGAAATCAGATAGGGCTCCACCTCACTTCTTTCCAGTTTGTGGGATTTTTGGATTTGAGCACTGACGCCTTTTTGCTTTGCACACAGTGGGGCTTTATGACTGGAGTCCCAAAGAAGACATCAACAAAAACAACACTTAGGAGGCCTTTGGGAGAGCCACATTTCTTCCCAAAACCCCTCTAACACCCCTCTGGTGTCACTGGGAAGGGAGGATCCCCTCCCTGTCCCTCCCAGCTCACACCAGGGGCGAGATCACCCCAAAACCCACCAAAAAAATACCCCTGCAAGGAGATGATTGCAAAACCTCGGTCCAACCAAGAGCTCTGCTGCCACATCTATACCCATCAGATGCACCTTTTTGGAGGAGAAAATGGCTGTGATTAGATTGCACTGTAACCTTCAAGAAAAACTGGTGTTTGACGGCCAAAATGATAAATTGCCATCCCTTCTGGGCAGATCACATCCATCTCCGGCAGCGGCTGGCAGCTGGAGACGTTCGGTACTCTGAGGCTGAGGGGGATGAATCAGTAGAGTGGAGCCTGTTAGTCATCCGACGGAGGAAAAAAATCTCTCTTAAATATATATATATATGCACATATATGCACATAGAATCATAGAATCATAGGTTGGAAAAGACCTCTACACAGGTATCTTGAGCTTGAAACTCATTTTCTGCTGCCCAAATGGCACTTGTTTTCCCTTCAACGACCCTTTGCGAAACATCCTGAGATCTCGCACACTCCTGCTCGTGCCTTCACTTGTATTTGGTGCGTCCAGGACAGGACGCTGCGTGGATGATGCCAGAAGTTAACGATGCCCCAGATAATGAGGTTTCATTAACTGACTGTTGGTCTGCGGCAGCTCGGTGGCAGATTTTCCCCGGACTGCAGCTGGGTGAAAGCAGGTATAAAACACACAGCCCTTTCCCTGGCCAGCGCTGTCGTTGGGAACTTCAGGGAGAAGCAAGTGCCAATCTATTAAAAGATGAAGTGCTTTTAAAGATAAACCTAGTTCACACTGGAATTTCCAAGGTGAATCTTTTATTCTCAAGCCAGCAGCTGAAAACCGTTTTGAGGTGGGCTGGGTGGGATGCAGGAGGATCTCATTCCTCCTCCTCCTCGTCCCCATGTAGCTGCTCCCCTGCAGAGAGGTTTGGCCTGGGAAGAGAAGGTGCTGCAGCAATATCTGCTAAAGCCTCAGCAGGTTTTAGTGCTGCTCCTCATTTAGGGTGGCATTCAGCCGGCTGCTACAAGAGCGGCTCCGGCCATGCAGTCTGTTTGCTGCCCAGGCACATCGCTGTCTGGGAAGAGGTCACGATATGCAAAATCTCCTCCAGCAGCACTACAAGAGGTTGTAAAATAATTATAGCACCAGCGAGCCATGCAAGACCGGGATCTGTCACGACACAGGCATTTCTCTTTCCCAAACAGAGGAAGAAATCAGCATTTAAAAACTGCAGAGCCTGCTAAGGTTGGCTGTCGGGGCGAGGTGCCATCAGGCGAGCGACGCCAAACTTCAGGTCGTCTCCGCATCGTTATAGCAGCCTGAAATATTGTCTGCAGGTGGTGGTTTCATTTTAAGCCATGTCGTTGATCCCTCAGGCAGAAGTGGCCAGGAGCATCTCCCAGAGGCATGGCAGCCCGCAGCAGTGGGCTCAGGGCACGCTGCACCCACACTCGCAGAGGCACGCCGTTATCCGAACAACCCCACCGAAAGCTCCTGACTCCACCGGGAAGCTGCAGGGCCCGCTCGAGTGGGTAAATGCTGCATATGGTGACGGAAAGCGGCAGCGCTGAGCCCCACGAGGTGAAGGTGCTGCTTTCAGCACCAACACAGACTCTGGTTTTCCAAAGTACACCAACCCCGCTCACACGCGATATGCTAATGTTGGCCACAGCCACAAAACTATTAATATTAATAATTTTCTCCTAGCTAATGCAATTATTATTTATACGAGACTCATAAACACTAATTCTCACACTGATGATTTCACTCTGAATAATTTGTTCGCCAGCATACTCAGAAATGCACCACGCAACAGTTTTCACGTGTGAGATTTTCACAGTGATTTCTTCAGGGCTTGCGATGAGGGCTTGGCCCCGCGTCCAGGTCATGGAACGGAAAACAGGTGCCCTGTGGGTAGCAGAAAATATATATGTGTGTGTGTACATGCGTACAGAATATACTAGAAATCACCACTCTTCTGGCGCTATTTCGAAAGCGTCCTCGCTGACTTCGTGTGTCTCTGGCTCGTCAGGCGGCAGTCCCGTTCCTCCGGGCGCTGTCACAAGACACATCCCGCAGCCGGCGCAAGGGTGGATGCCAGCCTCAACAGCCAGCTCCTGCCCCTTTTCCAGCAGCTTTTCTCCTGCACATGGCCAAAGACTCATTTCCCTCGCTGTCTAGAACACACTGGTGCTGTAATAAATCAGTTGGATGTATTCATTCTACATGGAGTGTCTTACGCTCCCGGATCACTGAGGTGGGAATCGGGATCTGCCCATGCACAAAGCCCGTTTCCATTGGGACGCGGCAGCGCTGGGTGCCCAGCAGCCGGCCTGGCTTCGCTGCGGGCAATGCCGGACCCCAGCAAGGGGGATTCACCTCTGGGTATCCCTCGTGGTCCTCCTGAGGTCACCCCAAGAGCACCGTCCCCATGCTCCTCTCCGTAAGCCAACACATTTTTCTCCTTGCAGATGAGCAGTGGTTGGAGCCGTAGAGGTGCCGCACCGGACACCCCCAGAGCCTATTTTGCACCATGTTCTCCAGATCATCCGCTGGACAATGTCTTTGCTTCCCTCGGAGGGGCTCAGTTTGATCAGGGTTTTGACTTTGAAGCCATCCCCGTCAGTAGATCGGGTAATTCACCGTCATTGAAACACAATAAATTTGGATCTGGGCTGTCTTTTGGTTATAGACCTAACAAAGAGGTTTGGGCGGATAATTTATGAAGGATGGTAATAAAACAGACTACACAGTTTAGATCCTAATAAAACCGCAATGCCTTCTGTCTGATTTTATAGACAATTTTTATTAACTTAGTACCTTTGTACCAGAAAGGTCTGACAGGTTATTACGGCTGAGGGCTCTCCTGAGCAAGCGAGTGTGTTTCAAAGGGGATCAGAAGACTTCAGTGCCCAATGGCGGGAGATCGCAGTCCCCTTGCAAACCCATCCTCCTCGCGCGGCCAGGGCCGGGATGGAGCTGCGGGGAGAGGGGCCATGCCAGGGAAGCGATGCCGGCTGTCCCTGGCTGCTGGCTGGCCGTCCGCCGGCAAAGCCTGGCATCGCGCATGCGGGACAGCTGGCGCCTGAAAGCGCCGGTAATTAGGAACGGTTTGCTAACAAATCTCATTCCAAGCCATAATCAGCAGCACCCCAGTACCTGTCCCAAGCCTCCCTCTGCCCCGGGCTGACCGTCTCACGTCACAAAAAATAAAGAAATACATCCTGGGCTCTGCTTTGTAGCTGTGACAGAGAGGGATTTCCTCGCTGCAGAGAGCGTGGGGACGAGACCACGTCAGCTCCCGGCCGTGCTGCGGGTGGGAACCCCTCAGGGACACCCCCGGCAGTGGCCATGCCTGTGCTGCCCATCCCAGTCTCCCACTCAAAGGAAACAAAGTCCAAGGAAACAAATCCCAGGTGAGAGCAACGGCAGTGGCCTCTCTATCCACACTTCGTGCACAGACGTGTTTATCTGCTACTAATTACCCAAATGATTTGCATCTTCTCTAGGACTTGGCACAGTTCCCCTTCGTGAGCAAACCACTACCTACTTTTGCCTCGCTTGTTAAATTGCTTCAGTGGCTGAATTTCCGTGGTGCTGATTTGGAAGCTGCAGGATGCTCTTGTGTAAGACCCTTCACCCTCCACCGTGGCCACGGGATGGGGGAAATGGCCTTGGAGAGCTCTCCCACCAGGAACGGCCATGGGATTCGTGGTGTTTTTCTTGGAGAACCTTCATCCCGATACCCGGCTCCGGCTGGGGAGGATGGGGTGGCCACGCACATGTGTGGGGTCGGTACGAGGACCACCGGATTGTGGCATCTCCTGGAGCTTCGCTAACAAAAAGCCGGAGGGAGGGATGAAGCAGGGCTGCTTCAGGTGCGCAGTGCCACTGCTACAAACAGCTGCCAGCAAAGGCAAGTTATCCCTACCTCATCAGCCCAGCCTCGTTTTAACGCGTTCACAAAAAAACAAGTATGGATTTAAAAATAATCACGAAGAGCATCAGTGGTGAATATTTAACCCAGAAACCTTGTACTTTCTCCTCCCTCTGTTGCCCCGGCTGCGTGCGCAGTGGAGGTGAGCTGGCAGGAGAAAGCAGAGATTAATGCTGGTCTTAATGGACCATTTTAGTCGCTTTATTAAAGCGTATTTATATCTGATTTATTTATGCCCTGCTTCGGCTGTTTCGCTGCCTGAGCTGGCCCTTGCCCAGTGAGGTGCACTGGTTTTTTTCTTTTACAGCAGGGTTTGTTAAAGGTTTAGCACCCACAGGTAAGGTCAAATTCTCACAGGCTGTGTTTGGGACATGGCATTAGGAGTCTCCTTAAAAACCCACTCCCACACCGACCGCTCAAATCCAAGGCCTGGCTAACAGCAGACTGTAGCTCTGGCTACTTTTCCCAGCAGAAATTAAGAGAATTTGCATTTCTGAGCACTTAGGAGGAGGCCATGACCTGGAAGTAGCTTTTAATGAATGGAGGCAGTCTTGAACAGTCCCTTGCAGACCTTGTCTGCTCTGCGGCTCGCTGATTTTTATTTCCTGCAAGAGCTGCTGGTAAAGTCAAGACAGAGTCCTCTAATTTTTACCCCCAGGTAACACAGAAGAGCTCCGCATTCAAACTACCGGCACAAGTTTTTGCACAACGTGCATGCTCTCAGTCCTGGAGGATTAGATGAAGGAGCACACTCCCGTTGCTGTTGAAAAAAAACCCCACCTAGTCGGCTTCTGGTGGAAGCAGCACAGGAACGGGGATACAAATGATCAAAACAGATCGTGAGGCTGCAAGGGCAATGCGGTGAACAGAGGACGGTGCGGTTCACCAGGCAATTAGATCATCCAGGGGAGGGAAAGCTGTCCAAAGGAGTTTCAGTCTCAGAGGTTCTTGGTGGATGCTTTGAGAGATGCCATCATGTCTGCAGAAATTCTGATTTTCCCCATATAGGTGGAAGCTACTCCTCTGCTGGCCCATGTGGTCCCCATGCCCCGCGGCAGTGGGACAATGTGGGACGCTCGGGCGGGATAAAGGGATTTTCCGGCAGCCAGCGATGAGCAGCTTTTCATTCACCCACTCGGGCATGCTCAGTGGTAAAAAGGTTGCTTCCAGCTCCAAAACCAGAGTGACACGGCCCGTACAAAGAGATCATCTGAGCATTTTGCTTTGCTCTTTCCTGCCTGTGGGACAACATTGGCAGACACTGGAGGACGGTCAGGTTTGATCGCGACCCGAACCCCATCCCAAGGCTTCAACACCATCATTGCCAGCTGCTGGAAGACACAGCCAGCGTCCTTCTCCCTTGTACTCCAGGGTTAAAAAAAGAAAAAAAAAGCGAAGAGAGAGGAACTGAGTTCTCGTTTTGTTGCCATAGCAGCCTTCGGGATTATTTAGACTGATAGCATTTGTAAAAATTCAACAAAGGGTAGAGGATCTCTTGGAAATAGGAGCAGATGTAACGTTGCGTGCCATATGCCACTGGGAAAAAAACCCATTGGCAAAGGCAGCACCATCAGAACGAAAGCCTAACCCATATTGTGCAGTGGAAAATGTCACTTTCCCTAGATTACAGGGTAGAGCCATAAAGTAGAGAAAATTACGTTCACATATATAATTGCTAAAAGACGTCCTCAGCAAAGAGCAGAGCCGCCACGGCGGGAAGGTGGGCTTTTTCTCCCCCCCCGAACTTGATGAACCGCCATGTGATACAAAGAAAAGGTTGTTAGCATTAAAAATTAATTAACCCTCACACGCAGCTTAATGGTACTCACTCCCGAGAAATCCTGCCCGCACAATAGATGAATTATAAGGGTCTCTGTGAGAGCGGTGAGTAATAGCACCCTTGGAAAGCCGCTGGCTTTGTACCCCAAAACCACAGCAACCGCTAGAAGAATGACGGTGCCTCTCAGTGCGCCAGATCTAACCGAAGAGCTGCCAAAAGGCGTTCGAAAGATGACGGCATCCTGACAGGGCTTTGGGGAGTTATCCCGAGCCGGGGTCGGGGCAAAAGCCGAGGAGGAGCGGGAGCCAGAGGACGGTGAGGAGCGGGGATGCTGCAGGCGAGGGGAGGCTGCGCCCTCGCCCCATTGCTCCCGAAAAGCACGGCCCGACGCTCCCCGTGTCTCCGGCTAACACACGGGTCGTGCCAGAAAGGCACGCGAGGGCTGAAATGAGCCCAGCCCTTCCAATACTGGGGAGGGTGGAAGACAGGCGAGGGGAGAGCAGAGGATCGCGGGGGG
>Ga0181612_132942_pt1 | contig 11883 bp, 3 predicted proteins | sample HoacroProtozoa21_FD_119630 | JGI IMG/M metagenome (GOLD analysis project Ga0181612, IMG submission 119630) | Hoatzin crop microbial communities from Cojedes, Venezuel. Combined Assembly of Gp0051906, Gp0051904, Gp0051908 | reverse complement strand
CTTTCTCTTCCTAAGACGTGCTTTCTTGCATCAGGATATTTCCGTGTACTAGTATAGCACTGAAAGAATACCTCTCTGGCTTCTCTTGTAACTATATCACTGAATGGTTGGTGACTACTGATCTACCTCTGCTTCTGGAGTGGAAGATTGACGGGTATTCATTTGCTGTCTCATCAGGGTTCAGGGCGCTGGTGTCCTGCTTTCAAATTTTTTCCTTTGTCAGACAGAGAAATTGTGGAAATTTAAGAAGTGCTGCTAACCTCGTCCACAAAAATTGTTTGTGTTTAAGTAGGACTCTACTTTGCACTTCAGGAAATACCCATTGTATCTATGTCACCTGTCTCTGTTGGCTGCTCTGTAATGTTCGGCTCTGGCTTGGGTAAAAGGGTTCAGATCACCATCAGGATTGTAAGGTATGTGGCAGATTGTCAGCTAAAGGATCAGAATACCCCCTTCCAGCTCAGAAGGCCCAGGAGGACCCTCTGGGGAAACTGTCAAGACAGGGTACAAGACAGACAAAGAAACATATGGAGGACAATATAATTTTGGTATTGTTTGTCAAAGTTTTAGCAAACAATATTTACAGAATTCTGAATTCATTTACTGCTCAGTGATTGCAAGGATGTGCCGGGTGCTTCTGGTATGTTGGTATGTCATGGCATAAAATGGATCACAACAGAAAAAGCAGAAAATCACTGGATGTAAGAACTGTTACCTAGTAATTACTTGGAATTTATTAAGCTTGGAAAGCTTTCAAATTGTGTCGAGATTCAATCCCTGAAAGTGTTCTTAGGTATCCCAACAATTAATATTGTTTCTTAGGTTAAGAAATTAGTATGGTATTTTAACATCATACTGAATTTACGTTAAATTATTTTTCTGATGTGCCTAAAATTCAGGACTGGGGTATCATTTGAATCCACATGATGTAGGTTGATGTGGTAAAAGCTGCCTAGGGTTTTGATTTAGTAGTCAGAGGAAGAGGCCGTCTGTTAGGTTTGCCATTTTTTTGTTCAATTTAGACTTAGGGAATAGCTGCAAGTAATATGGTTTCCTGGTTTTTGAGAACCTTTCAGTTATGCTTTTTTTAATAAAGATTTGTCCATTGAGGGACAGCAAGGTCTGTTAACCTTTCTTGCACCATGCTATTTCTGAGCCAATTATGAAGATGTCTAAAGGCATCGAATGCTCTTTGGAACGGTATCTTGTGATTTGGGAGTATAATGGCCAACTGAAGAACTTTCTTTGTGGTTAGAATATTTGTGCTCACAATATATTAAAAACAAGGGCAGCATTGATTTTTTTATGAGCTAAAATACTGCTTGGATTTTTTTTCTTTTAGTTATGATGATATATTAATAACTACAGTAGCAGTAGAAGTAGCAGAAGATTCGTAAGTGATGTGGATTTTGATAGCGAAGCCTTGAAGGCTGTGTTCAGCTGTCAATCTAGTTCTTTATCAAGATTTTGTTGATGTTCAAAGAAAGAAAAAAGTGTGTTAATCAAAGAAATATGTTCTTCTTGCTGGTACGAGGCAGCTGACAACTCACTCTGAATGAAATCTTCAATATGTTTAACTGCTTTGATATCATAGAGAACTGCAGTGTAAATGTTCTGGGAAAGTGATTTGGGAGCATAAATTTAAATGAAAAATTGTTGTGGACTTTTAAAAATAAAACCTGAGTGGATTGACCTTCCTAAGTAGGGCTTGTGCTTCAAAAAAACCTTGCAGTAGCAAAGCTGCACAGCAGCCACGCCACTGCAGCCACGGGACTGTTTTTATATTGGCTTCATAGTGAGGGCACTCAGCCAGGAAGAGGGCGGTCGGGGTTCAGTTCCGCCTTCTGACGAGAAGCAATCAGACATGCTCTCTTTCTTCCTCAAAAAGTGGTTTAATCACCAAACAACAAAATAGCAGCTGGACTACAATGCAGCTACAAATGCCGTAGTTCGCAACCGTGGCAGGATTGCAGAAAATAAGTAAACAGGTGGGAGTTTGACTCTGTCACCAGTTTGCCAGGGCGTTAACCCTGTGAAGATGCATTTTTGTATTATGCAAAGTCTAGTAAAAGGTAAGCTTTTTAATTACTAACAATATTTATCCACTACTTTATTCACATGAGCAAGATAAATATCAAGGAAACTGGACACACTTGCTACATGGGTGATGGTTTATGTGTAGCATACTAGTATCAGCATACCAGAACAAGAGATTCTCAACTGGTTTTGTTAAATGTAGAATAAGAAAGCTAATCTATTCTAAAGTATTTGCGGTCTGGCATGTTGCATAAGTGGACACAGTAGTCTTCTTTCTGTCTGCCAAAGCTCCTTTGACAGCACCTACAATGCCCAAAGACACTAAAATTGTAGGATAACTGTATATAGGCATGATGCAGAACAGTCCCTGTTGGAGAGACGCCTTAGTCAGACACAGCAAGCATTGCCAAAGAGAGAACTACTTATACAAAGAAGATGCCTGTCAGGGCTACACTGAATCTTCTCTGACTCTGCCAGTTTCTCAGAATCATTCCTGGACAGTCACAGCTGACCACCCGCGTAATGAACCGCAGGTCTTCTTCTAAGCTGGACAGCACTGCAGGGTCTGTGGGGAACACACCACCACGTGTTCTTCTGTGCTTTACAGTAGATTCAGACTACCTCAAGCACAAAGCTGTCTTGCTTGTGTTTCCAGGGCTATCTCAGTTAGTACTAGCTCTGTAGTGCTGGAAGCATCCTCCGTTACACAGTGGAGATGCAGCTGAAGCATGGGATAAAACATGCAGTGTTTTATCCTAGACTGTGTTTTGAGTACACTGGGTCACAAGCTAGTAGTCGCTAGTCTCCCACATTATACCAGCTGCTTGATACTTACCAAATGTTTTCAGCTGTCTCAAGTAAAGGAAGTCGTTGAGATGAAATTTTAACTTATAAGTCTGTTCTTGCTAAAAGGCACATTCATCTTTTGCCTACTTTTTCCTTCCTCTGGCATCTTATGACTTCTCTTGTTTCTCTTTCTGCTTGTGACTCCTTTTTTCCTTGCCTCTCTTGACTTTTCTTTGTTCCTTTAGCCTATAAAAAAAATCAAGGATACAGATTTCAACAGAACTATACTGTTGGTTAAGAAGGATTTCAATTTTTATTATAAAGCTAAATGAAGAGCTGCTTAATGCTCATGGTTTAGTGTTTTAATAAAAAAGGAAACGGAGAAGCTGACAGAGCAAGAGGGAAGTGCTTTTCAGCCATGCCTCTTACTTGAAGTCTTAAGTGTTGCTTTGTTTGGTCTATTTATTATTTTTTGTGAAGTCTTTATTATATGATGTCTGTCTTTTTCATAACATGTTGCTTCTCTATGAAATTATAAGATGGTGTACAGCTGCATGTGGTGTACACTTCTACCAGAATACTCTTTGACAATTTAAAGTTAAATAATCAGAAGTGTGCCAATTTAGTGCCTTGAACAGGTAGCACTCTAAAACCTGTAGCCTGAAGAAGGACATATTATTCAGTTTCTATGCCAAGATTTTGGTGTACAGTGCGAAGTCTGAGAGCACTTCTAAAGTTGCAATCTTTTTTTGAAGCATGTAGAAATGAAAGCCAAATATGTCCTGTAAAAAGTAGGAAAGTGACTTTAAGGTTAGAGAAGTGTTCTTTCCTCACTAAAGTCTGTTCAGAAGTATGAGGCAAACTATCAATGCCACTGCAGGCTGAATAACTGCTGTCCTATTTTGCTAGAATTAATCACCTTTATGCTTTTTTGAGAGTGCTCTGAAATACCTAACCGTGAATATTATCTTGTTCTATTCTCCAAGAATTTAGATTTGGGAATAAGCCCAAACCTATTGGAAAAACATTAGTTCTAAAAGGTCTGCCAGTGTTTCAGTGAAATCCTGATCTATCTGAACTTTTGTATTTTTCACCTTTTATTACAGGGCATGCTTTTGATCTTCACATTTATAAGTTTAAAAATGCAGAGAGGTAGAGTTTGTCATAAAAGCATTGACTTTATGGTTTGTTTCATTATTTCAGGTTCTGTCCTGTACATTAAAATTACGTAACCTTCCAATATTTCAGACCGATTGTCTTATTTTACAGAGTACTGGTAATGTCCCAGGTATAATATCACAGAATGTTGGACATTTTTGATGGCTGGATATACCTTATCCACAAGCCACAGGAGGTCAACATTTAACTGTATCACATAATAGTTAAGGAAAATCAGTATCGTTGTAGATGAGGTTTTTCCTCACAAAGAATATAAATGTTACTGATAACCAGAATGACAGTTTTATGAATGAAATAATTATAGACTCTCATGACTAGTTTGATCCATCTTTCTGATGACAAGACGCACAGGATTTTTAGAATTTTCAAACTTTTATGACAGCTTAAGATTTGATATTTTTATGACTTTTATCCAATCTTATAGGACAGAAGAAAAGAATTATGTAACACATTGAAAGAACAGAAACTTGAGTTCTTTACCTTAGGATATTTGGATTGCTTATGAGGGCAAGGTATCCTGCTTTATGGAAGGAGAAAAGAATATGTAGCTAGTAAGGCTCCCTCAGATGGTAGTGCTGGGCAGAAAATAGTTTGCCTGATATGAAAACATTTTTCCTATGTAAAAGAAAGCTAATTCGGATAAAAGAATCAGAACCTGCTGAAGCCTCAGTGACAGAAAGGGAGCTTTGCCTCTCCCACAGTTGCTATTGTCCTCAGAGCTGCAGTGCTTTCTTGAAGTGAGAGTCCCAGCTTCAATATCCTGACAGACTCCTCTTCTCCCTCTGTGCTTCTGAAGTAAAGTACAAGTTGCCTCAAGAATAAGTTAGCCTATGAGAGAAGGTTTGAGCTTTTGTCTGTTTGTTTAAGTCTGCTGTGGTGAATGTTTATTTATGTGGAGTACTTGGACAGCTTTAAACTGGTGGATACAGTATAGTTTCATCCAAGGGCTTCAGTCTGCTGTCCTGCTGCCAGGGTGAAAACTCCAGCCGGTAGCACTGAAAACTGTGGCTAGAATTGCAAAGGAAAGAGCACTTGCCTGAGATGTTGGAGACTAAGTTCGAGCCTTTAGTGCAAATGTACACACAAACTGTTCTGCCTAAATCCCAGGTGATGTGCATTGACTCACCAAACATAGTTAAAAAAGGGTAGCTAAGTATGTTTTTATACGTAGCTTTAAGCTGATACTCCATCTGTTAGCTAACAACTCTTTCTAGATGAAAATTCCATTAAAATTGGCTTCGTTTCATGTAGGTTTTGGTTTCACTGAATGTTCTAGCCTAATCAAAGATAGCTAAAAATAAGACAGGTTAGCTGTACGTGGAAGTCATAATATATACACTGAGAGGGGAAAAAACAAAGGCAACAACTTGCACCATAGTTTTTTACTGCAATGACCAGTGAAAGAAAATCTTTAGTTATTGGTGAGCCCAGTAGGATTTCTTCATTACAGGGCAGACAAGTATGACCCTGTACTTGCTTACAAGCTGGATTCCTGTATGTATTCACAATCTGTGACATTCTGCGACTACTGTACAGAACGCCTTTGAAGATTTGGAGGTGAAATTTCGGTCTTAGGTAGAATGATACCTTAAATAATGATGTATTAAAAATTTCTGACAAGATTTCCACTTTGCATGCCATAGGTCAGTCTAAAGATTGCTTCCAGGGGCAGCTTTGGCAACTCTTAAGATTGTGTTCGGGGTTCTTTGTCTTCTGGGTTGAGATATAGAATGCGAATTGTCTGCTTTACAGAAAAAGAAATAGACATAGAGAGATGACAGTTTTGTCCACACAGCTTATGATTTAGATCAAAAAGAGGAAAAAAAATTACATTATCTACTTTGTACTTAGTATACGCTTTCTACATTGGAAACTAGTGAAAATAGTTTACATGTTTGCTAAATTATAACTCACAGTAATAAAAAACGCACATAGAACATATTTGTTTCTTACAGTTTTAGAAACAGTTGATATCCTCATTTGTACTTCATAATCCACCACAGTGAAGGCTTAATAGCCCATTAAAGAAACGGTGGGATGTTAATTTTAATATGTAATGGTGTGAGGGGTTTTATTTTTTCCTTAACACAATGAAGCTTCTAACAATTTTATTTGCAAAGAAGATGATTATTTAATAAAGTGACAAACTGTCCCACTGATAGGATACATTAATTTTCTTCTAAAGCTGTTCCTTGTACTCCATAAGAAGGTGATAATTAGGTTTGCAGATTAGAATAACATAATCAGACCACTTGTGTGGATGCTTGTTAAAATATATTTTCCTCTTCATATAAGCCTCATAATAATTAAAAACTGTTTAAAAAGAGAACCATTCTTTTTTGGCATGGACTTTTAAAATGAATCCTAATAATATATGAAGTTATTCTTAAGCTAATTCAACTTTTTAAAAGGTTAATATTTGAAAAAGAGTATGGGAAGTGATTAACTGATGAGTTTGAGTATTAGCATTAGGTTTTTCAGGAACACCTACAGTATAAAACAGTGCTCATTCATATCCTGATTTAATTTCTTCCACTGTCACTCCTGATTGTTCCATTTAATCTTTCTTAAGTCACATAAAATTATCTTGTATGTGTAAATTAACAATCATTTTCTAATTCCACTGCAAACTTGAAGCACTGTCAGAGAAAAAAAAAGATGTTGGCAGTGATTAATTCTCTATTTTAAACAAAACTAAATGCACTTACTGTTGAGGTAGAGTGCACACAGACTAGGGTTTTTGGCGATTTTAGACTCAAACAAAGGCAACAGAAAAATAACAATGAATGTGAAATGAGTGGTTCACATCTAAACAATAGTGTCTCGTGTCTATCAGACTGGATCAGTGCAATATCCACTGACCTTAAGTTTTAAAACACTGAAGCCAATTTCCTTTGCTTGGGATTCATGTAGTATTAAATTCTTCTTAAAACTAACTTCCTGGCCTAAGCCCAAGGTGGGAAGTGTGCAGGCTAAGATCATTTCAAGTGCCTTCAAGTGTTCCAATTCCATCACTTTTAATAAGATTGAGATTTTTTTCAGTTTAGTTGAATGAAGTCTTACTCTAGGGAAGAGGGGAAGGGGATTGTTTGTTATTTTGGTTTTGTTTACAATAGATGTGAAGGTAGTCTTATGCTAAAGAAGAAAAACTGTTTTCGCAAATATATCTCATATTTCATCAGTGTTACAAACTTTCAAGGTCTGAGGTGTTTTGTTACAGCAGTTATGATCATTGTGTTGATAAAGAAGGCCTGATTTAAACACTAAAAGAACGGCATGCTCTGGCTAGAAATGATTTCAACTTCAAATAACTGAATACATAAAAAAAAGTGTTACATTAGCAAGGGTTCACTGAGTTATTAAATATTGCAGTCATCTAATTTGTACATATGTTCTTGTAAGCCCTACTTCATGTATACAGTTCCATATATATATTTGATATACCAGCTTAATCAAATTCAGGTTGCTGTGGGGACATTTTTATGGACGAGGGAAAAATAATCAGTTTCTTTTTATTACCATTATGGAAAAAGTGGAGGAATATTTTTTCTGGTGTGCTAAATATACATTCTTAAAAGGACAAGTGTTCAGTCATTTACAGAAGGGAATGCAACACTGACTGATGTAACAGCACTAGATTAATAGTATATACTCAGTCATGAAGGGATTTATAAAATACATTTTTAATATTGTTAAGTCTTTTTTTAATCATCCTTGGATATTAGCCAAATTTTCTTATCATTTAAAGTAAATCGTGTAACAAAGATTACCCTGTGCTCTTGCCCAGAAACTCATCAATAATGGCTCTATAAGCCTATAGGTCAGCAATTTAGAAACAATTGACCACAGTTTTCCCTTTTTAAATAGACCATTCACAACAATCATCATGGTAAATAGCTACTTTGAATGGCATTTTGTGTAACGTTTAATTCTAGATATTTTTGGTTGGACAAGAAGTGCTTATAAGGCATCCAAAAAATGGTATTTTTTAAAATATCTCTGAACTGCATAATTCTTCAAGGTATTAGTCAGTAGCTGAAGGTCCTGCTTTGCTCATGTTAAGGGAAAAGCTAATATAGGTGGGGTGTTCTAAGGATAAATATTCAACCTTGCTCTCCAGAATCCAAAGCCCGATGAGGTGTACGCCTCTTAGAGCTTTAGACTTTTGTAAGTATGCAAACAGCATAAAGACAGCAGCAGTATCCTGTCAAATTCTGTCTAATGGATTCTGAACCCAAGCCAGCTGCAGAATACCATAACTGAAACGTTACCAGAGAAGCATGATGGTCTCTTATCAACTTGTGGGCTCCAAGCCTTTCCGTACATAGCAAGCTCTCCACAGTTTATAAGAGGGACCTGCAGGTGCAAGTAAGTGGAGAAATCCTGTCACAGCTCTGTATAGGACTGCCTGTACTGACCTTCCTTACGTAGGAACCATTGCCATGTTGTAAGCAGGTGGTTTATAGAGACCCAGCTTCAACTCCAAAGCATTTCTGGGTAGTAGGAAATTGAAAGAGAAAATGCTTATTATTCTGCCCCATCTCTAGTTTTAATGTTACCTTTAGAGGCCGAGCTTTGTCTTCTCAATAATAATCTGTGCTTAAACACCCTGGAAATCATTGCAAAATTACTAAGGAAGAGAATTTAAATTTCAATGATATTTACATCATTAGCTCTATGTGTATTTATAATTAATCTCTCACAGCCCATGAATATATAAGACCTCAGATGAGGTCTGCAAGGATAGTGAAACAGGTATATAGAGATGTAAATGATTTTCCAGGGTGTCTAGGACTGAAATTATGTCCTCTGAAATTCAGCCCAAGGCATGAATATCAAAGGATGTTTCATCCTTTTTATGTGTGCTAGAAACACATGCACTAGTGAAAAATGTGGTGTAACTTGGGAAAAGAGTTGATGAAATAGAAATATATAGTAAGCATTCTCCCTTGTCCCCCTTTGCAACAAGCTTACTAATTATTGCAGTGTTTCCTCTGTTGATTACGTTGCTATCCTGAGTCTTCATCTTGCCACAGAGGTGAGCAGAGTGTGCTTTCCTAAATAGAAAAATATTAAGCATTAGCAAAATTATTATGGGACTTTAAATGTTAAAAATGTCTTAGAGAGTAATAAAGGTTAGAAAGTTTAGCAGGTCACCACATCTTTTTCTTATTACTCAGTTTTTAAAGCATTCAAGTGTTAACCTTTTGAGAATGAGAAAAAAAACAGTCTAGATGACTGGGAGACACTTAATTAACTGTTTCTTTAAAGATATAGTCAGTTCCAACCACATTCAGCTGCCAACACTTGCATAAAGCTTGCTGGACGGAGCTACTATGAATACCCAATTGCCTGGCCCTAATCTGGGATAAAATAATGCATCTAACTATACTGTTATCTATAATTGATGGGCACTTAGGAGTGTAATTCATTGAAATCTCACCTCTGGCCCAACCTCTGCCACTCCAGGAAGGCAAGATTCATAGCACTTTTTTTTCTGGTTTTATCCAAATCATTGTGTGAGCTTTATAGGGGGTTTAAGCTGTAAATTGTACACAATAAACATATAGAAGGAGCCTAGCATAAAGTAGAGCTTTTCAATAACAGAGCCTGCATTTGTTTGTTTTCTTTTTCCTCCTTTAAGAATATATATATATATATATATATATAGATAAAAGTCACTTTGTTTGGTCCCCTGCTAAGACTAAGCTTTTCTTTGAATGTCATCTATTTTCTAGAACTGTAAAAAATTGAAGAGCTTTGCCCTTTTGACCTGCTAATACATCTCAGTCACGGCTCACCGAGAAGCTGTGACAACGTACACACCGATAACAAGGCAGACTGTTACATCCCCATTTTTTTAATCTTGGCTATATCGGCATTACTGTGATACAGCTCATCAGATTTGGAATAATGTAATTAATTTATGAGATTTCACATAATTAAACTAGTCACTTGTGAATATATCCAAAGGGATCTTTTTATGTTGCTAATCTGCATTTTTCATTCCAATTTTGTGTATAACAAATTATTTCATCTGTGTATTATTGGAGGACTTCATACAATATTATTTCTAGATTAAGCAAGCCTCCTCTCTCATTTGTAGAGAGCAACAAATGTGGTGATATACCAGTATGACTTCCTATACCATGTTCTTCTCCTACCTTAGTTTCTTAGAGTCTAGAGTCCGAAAAAGCAGCATCAGTGCTGTGGTTCTCTTGCACAGAGGTACATATTTGAACAAGGCCCAAGAGGGAATCATATGCATTCTGTGACATTTGCTCTTTTCATGGATGTACAAAGTTCAGAGGGAGCAAGCTTGTGGGTAGTATTTCACCTGGCAGCAATCATTAATCAGAAGTCTTATACAGTTGTCTAGGTTGAAAAACCACTTGAATTTAACTGTTCATTCTATTTTCTATAAATTTAAAAATTATATAATCTAACATTTTAATTTTACTAATTAAAAATCAGTTTACCTTGATGTAGTTTATCCTAATTGAAAAAAAAAAATGTCATTTGCATTAAGGGCATTTCCATTGAATCAAAAGAAGTCTTTATGTACTGACTTGCAGAAAAGCCCCTCTTACAACACATGCAACAAATATAGTCTTGGTCACTAGTTTAAGTAAAAAGGTATAAAGTCAGCTGTCAGTAAAATCAAGGCAAGAGCTGAGCAATATATTGTTAACTTTCTACTGAACAGCCACCGCTTGATCAGCTGTTGACTAGAACAGTTGATTCGTTTCTGTCGCTAGACTATGAGAAGGGATTCTGTCTTTTCTATATCCTGTTAGTTCAGGTCTTGTATTTAAGAATTCCCTGAAAACTAATTTTTTTTTATATCTATCTCACTGAAAATCCATTTTGTATTCCATTTTTTAATTGTATTAGAGTTAGAAGATTCGAGCTTTTTTGATTTTACTTTTTTTCTAGTCAATATTAATATTGAAGATAATTATTACAACTCTGTGTGTGAATTTCTTTTGATTCAGCAGGAATAACCTTGATAAAATGCTCAGTTTTGCAAAGGTGCCCTTTGAAGATGCAAATTAACACAATTACCTTAGTTGAAAACATATTTTGGAGGTATGCAATCAAAATAATAAACTAGTTAAATAAAGCTTGCATGTGCAATTACATTTGGTAAATAAAAAATATTTTCTAATGAGAAACTTGACAAAATCTGCTTAGTGCACTTTTTAATTTGGGTTATACGTAGTTCCAGCTTTATGCCATTGTAAAGGTAGGTGCTTCTCTCCTCTACGTGGCAAGATAGGAGATAGAGAGACAGCAATTCCAGAAATGGCCTGAACAGCATGTCTGGAGAGGAAAAACAGCAATGCACAACATCTAGGTCTTCCTCTTCACCCACACTCTACAAAATAATTACGTGGGACAGCAGTATAGGGGGGGATTAAGTCAGCACTCCGCAAACAACAGATGCACAGGCTCAGCTTCGTTCTTCATAATGCCCAGTCTGAGATGCAGAGCAAATAATGCTTCTTAAGAGGGGAAAAAGTGCATAATTATTGTGATTAACCTCACAGCAGTTGATCTTCAGATGGCAAAGAGTCTTCACAGTGGCTCCCAGACAGCCGCGGGAAGAGGAACATTCCTTCAGATTCGCACACAGATTCGTATGGCAGTGATGCCATGACTCTCTGCTTTCTGTGTGGGTGCCAATCTGTCCCTTTATGCCTTCTGAGGAGTCACAAAGCAATTGGGAAATATTAAGAAGAAAACGCATTTGTTGTGAATTTTCCAGCAAATATTATAAGCTATACCAGAAAAGCTGTGTGAATATAGCGAATGTTCTGTTGTACGACCTGCATGACCTGCCTTGATAGGTATTTTCTGTTGGTTTTTTTTTTTTTTTTT
>Ga0181612_122694_pt1 | contig 11883 bp, 13 predicted proteins | sample HoacroProtozoa21_FD_119630 | JGI IMG/M metagenome (GOLD analysis project Ga0181612, IMG submission 119630) | Hoatzin crop microbial communities from Cojedes, Venezuel. Combined Assembly of Gp0051906, Gp0051904, Gp0051908 | reverse complement strand
CTTGACATTTTGTTTAAAGCTAAGCAGAGCTTCAGGAACCTATTGCAAAGCATAGCTGCATCTAAATGAAAGCATTTGCTCACTTAGGCCCAAAAAATGTTGTGTTAAAGGGCAAGACAAGGCCTTGTGGCAAAGGTCAAAGATCGGTGGGATCCTTGGGTGCTTGTTACAAAGGGTTCGCTTCCCACTTCCCAGGTTTGTTTCATGAACTGGTAGTTAATAGATGAATAAATTGAAAATTATTCTGACCGATTCGTGTGAGCAAGGCTGCTCCACATGGAGGGATGAGCCAGGAGCTGAAGGTGACCTGGTGTGGGCAGTGCTCTCCTCGACTGTGCACAGTCCCTCTGGAGAGAGACCTGGGTGGGCAGACCAGCAGGCTCGATTGACAGTCCCAGACGTGGTGAGGTCATGAACTCAGCCTGGGGTCTGCCCACGGAGTCCAGCCAGGAGCAAAAGTGGATGGGGCCAGAAGCAGGGCTGGAGCCTGGTATCCTGTGGCATCACTGGAGCGGGACTGAGGGCCCTGACTGGGCTGAAATGGGGTCCTGGGCCCAAGGCAGAGTGTTGGGAGGCCCAGGTGAGGCCAGTCCAGGCCATTAAGGGTCACGGGTGCCCTTAGGGCCATGATATCTTGTGGCCTTTTAGGGCTTTTTCATTCTGCTTGTTTAGTAATAACATATCTTGGATTTTTTTTTTTTTATATAAGGCATTGAGTGACATTTTTGTATGGTTAAAGAATGCACAAAAGGAATAATGATTTTCAGGTATAGTGATACCAAAACACTCCTTTCCTTTCTGTAGAAGAGAGTTTCATAGAAGTCGTAGAGGAATGTTAAATGTGCCCTTGGAAGTCCCCAAACAGCAGGGGATTATTAAACGCTTGGAGGCAGCTGAGATGGGAAGCCACCAGGTCTGGTAGTGTGCTCATAGACTTAAGTGGCAGATGTTCAAAATAAAATGACAGCAGAAAATTACAGATACATATCTGTAGTTGTAGAAAAAGATTGGGAAGGTTTGAAAATTTCAGTGTGTGTCATACGCTATGCTTTGAAGTAAACCTTTTTACTTTCTCCCTTTGTAGGATTGCTATGTACATTTAACTTCAGTGGAAAGAGGGATCACTTTAAAAATACTTTTTCTTTTCGTATTTGTTACACTTCTGATAAGAGCCAGCACACTGCAAAAGGAGCTGTAAATGCCTCATATGCATTTGTTAGCTCAGACACTGTTCGGTCAAGTGTTTTTTTATAGCAAGGGACTGTTGATTTCCACTTAGATATAGTTAACTAGAAACCTTGGTATCAGCAGGTATAATCAAAGAGCACTGTCCTGAAGTGGTAGCAAACACACATGGATGTACTTACAAGCGCTTTATGAAACTATTTGCAGATGAAGAAAATGTAATATTTAAGAAGCTGATAAACTTAATGAGTGATTTTGTCAACAGGTCAGAAATAGGTGAGTAAAACAGTTCATCACAGACTTGTAGTATCTGTATGGTAAGATGCTTTTTGCTTAGCAGTTCAGGAGAGGGGCAAGGAGAAAGTGAAGCTTTATGCAAAATTGCATTTGTAATGCAGGCTCCCCACATGGGCACCTCTATACACGTACTCTGTTGATAATGGTGAAAATCTAAACACTGGAATTCTCTTACTGGTCTAGATAAATCACCAGAATCTGTGATTTTGGTGTTCTTTGGCAGGACTTTGTCCCTCTGGAACTGTTCAGCAGATGAATAATCAGATTTTGCTATCATGTAATTACAGCTATTTTAATAAATAATCAATACCTGATTATAATTAGGACACACACTACAAAAAACAGGAATTAAAACATCAGACTGATTTTATAAGTGCCAAAAAATCCAAAACCTAGATGACTAGATATAAAAAAGTATAACACTACTTCCATAAGAACGAAATTGGGAGGGGGTGAAACGGGTTGATTTCTATGGGTGTTGGGGGAGGAAAGGCTCCGCTGCTATTTGGTAGGGCTGCCCTCTAGTGCACTGCAGGCTACAGGCAGCAATTTTTTGACTGCAGTAAGAGGGTTCACTTTGTAGGATAAAAGGGCATCTGCACAAATTATTATGCCTGAGATAGATATAGATATGTATACATACATAAATATATATTTCAAACATATTGGAGTGTCACCTGGAGTTGCTTCTGTTTATGTGCAGATAGCTGATGAAAAATTAACTTCAGTTTTCACTATTTTTCTTTTACAAAAGAAGATTTCTACCAAAACACATTTGCCAAAACATTTATTGCTATTTAGAAAGTCTTTAGGTTAATGGTAATATTCAAATCAAGTCTATCACTCTTTGTAATGTTGCCTGTTACTAACTGCAACATGCTAACAGCCATGAGCTGCAGCTGTAGTTCACTGGAGTGAGAAGGGGCTGTATCCTGAGCTAGTTACAGCAGCATTGCTCTCAGCAACTAGCAGGAAGGAGCTGTCATCCCCGTGTGTTCAGCTCCTTCCTTTGGGCAGGGTTTTCCAAATGTCCTGGATCTGCCATAGCAGCTCTTGATGCAGTTGACCTTTCCAGGCTTTGCTGCTCAGGTTGTGTTTTTGAAGTATGGGAGTTTATTTTCATACACGTCTTGATCCTCTGGGACGTGGATCTGCAGGATCCACTGCGACGTCAGAGAGGAACACTGAGACTGCTCCAGTTTGTAACAAAGCCTGTCGTAAGTGCTGGTGACTCCAGGATCCGGGAGCTGCCAGAGAGGCTGGCCGAGGGTAGCCTCGGCTCACTGCCTGTGAGTACGCGGAGCAGTGCTCTCTGTGCTGCACTGCACACACAGGAACGCCGAGCTGTACGCACTTCACATGGAGTTAAGGGGCAGTGATGGTGCAAGGAGGAAGGCAGACATTTGAAACCAATTTGTGTGTTTCCCAGATTAGTGAAAGAGGGGATTATTTTACCCAGATGTTAAATGCTTATATTCTTAACTTAGTAGAGTATAAGCACTAAAGGTCTCTTGGTGTACCCACAAATCAAAAATATACTTATGTCTCTGAAGTCCATTTAAGTTTACAAGTTAATTTTATGCTGGGAACACTGCACTGCAGATATTTTTCTTCTAAAGTGATTTTGTATTGTCCTCCCACGTTGGCGGTCACCACCTGTCTAGGAGTACCTAGTTTAGTATTAGTACATTACAGCTAGTGACTCTCTTAATGATTTTTAAATTACATATTGATTTGCTCCTTAATGCCTTTTCTCCCCCATGCTTTGTTTCTACTCATTGGCATTCCTGAATGACTATCTTAGTTCACCGACATTTTAGTTCAGCATTTTCATAATCTTTGCAGACAGGTCAATATTTGTTTCCCACAAACCTTTTGCTAAATAACAACCTTTTAAATCTTGTGAACAAGACATGTCTTGTTCAGAGGGTAAGGAAGTGGAATCATTCACGTGGTAAGGGTGGGATCTGAGTTAAGAAATGAGTTGACATCAACAAATCTCTTAATATGTCTTCCTTTGCTTTTGAAGGTACTAATGTAGATTCTTAAAAACAGTAATATTTGAGCATCTCTCCCATATTGTGCTTCCTTCATGCTTGATTCTTAATCTTTGTACAAGGGAAGGATGTAAGGTTATGTCCTGTTCTGCTTTTATTTGCTGCCCAGTGTCAGCAATGTAAAAGAAAACTGAAGAAAAAGAGGTAGATAAAGAGGATGTATGATAGGGAGAAAGCTTTGGGGTTTTTATACTTTGACTTTCACTCTGTTTCGTAAACAGATATAAAGATATAATAAATCCACAGTTAGACGAGCAGTGACACAAAGGCTGTTTTTTAGTTATATATAAATATGGGGCTGCTATTACCTTACTGTCAAAATACACAGCCCAAGTATTTAAAAATGAGATATATAGAGAATTCATCACCTATATTTTCCATTTACATATTTTTGCATGTGTCTGATCATTAATAGCAGCCTGGATTTATGTGACTGAAGCAATGAACTGTGAACAGTAGTAAGATGCTACGGTTTGGCCACAAGAGCATGCATAGGATTATGCCCCAGTTTTAAAAGGTGATTACACTGCTTCTTACTACCACTTTCCAGAAGGTTACTACCCTATTCCTAACCTGTGGTTAGGGATTGTACTCATATGCTGCATCCATTTCTATGCAAAGTCCAGTTTATTGGTGTTTTAAGCAGAAACCACCAGGTATAGAGTAATCTTCAATAATTTAGCTGTGCAAAATCATGTCTGTCTATGTCTTCGGCCTCCAGTAATGACAGAAGCCCAATACCTCTCTAAATGTTACCTTTTTTCCCCGAAGTCCCTCAGTGATGAGAACATGAAAACTGTTTGCCTGAATCTGTCAGGGAATGCTGAACACTACTCACTGTTAAGTCTTCGACGAAGAAAAATGAATCAAGGACCTTCACTACAGGGGCACAGGTTTTGGGGGTGGGGTGTGGCAGATCATGCCCATGATCTCTTGAGCTATTCACAGAAAATATACAATGTGCTTTCTTTCTGTGCTCTAACAAAATAAGGTTTAGGCTATATTCCATCATTGGTGGTGATGCTTTTTGCCGGAAAATCAGTGAATATAACTTTTTGGTATATTTAAGTGCCCGTAATATATAAAGAGAAATCATGCCAGTTGAAGGAGATAACACATGAATTTCTTCAACATGTCTCTAAAAAAATCTCTACTTATTCTATTTGGAATTTCCACTTCAGCCAAAAAAAAATCCATTCCAATGTCGTCTGCATGTTTTGTGTGTAAACCTTCTGCCTGTAAAAATTCCTGTTCTTCTTTTAGCAGTTATTGATCATAAATATTTGTGATGAATTCATGAGGCTTGATCACCTGTCTGTAATGACAGTTTTGCTCTCTGAAATGCGCTTGCTGCAGCTGCATAATGAGAAGACCTGTGGTGATTCTTATGGGTAACTTTCATTTTGTTAAAAGTGGAAATATTTAAGTTTGAACTCTACTAAAATAAATAGTGGCTGCTATAGTATTCAGGAAGAGATGGACCAGGAAGAAAAGCACATGGAGCTGTTCTGTCTAGTTATGACTGAAACATTTGGTGCGTATTCGATCGGTTTGGCTAAGGTTTATAAGGTACAATTGTGCATAAACTTTTCTTAGAGGAAAGATAAGTTAGAGAGGCAAAGGCTTTCTATCCTACTTTATGTTTTGATTTGTATTCCTGTGTATTTTGTACTCGTCCATGTATCTTGAAAAATAGGTGTGCTAAGTAGGATGACTGAGTCATTTTCTATAGCAGAGGATGTAATATATTGTCTTTGAACACGATTACACTGTTCAATACCTTATGTCACAGATTTTCAGGCACTAAGGTCACATAAGGGTATTCAAAAGATAACAAAAACTGCACATGATGATTCTCCCCAGCCCCCACTGAGCAAACAGGAGAGTGTGATCTCTTCATGCTATGCCAAAGAAAAAAGACCAGATATGGCTGTGGATTTGCAGGTGCACAGAGAGAGATTGATTAAAAAATAAATGAAGAAATGCAGAAAAAAGGCTGGGTTATTCCAGAAATGTCACCTGCTTCGTGGAGGTGATCCTAAGCATCCATATCATGGGAAGAAGAAGCTGCAAAATTATGTGTTATCTTCAGTGAAGTATAGGGTCGTTACACCAGATGGAAACTCACTACAAAAGGTGTCTTCTCTGTGTGTATGCAGTTTGTAAAAGGTTGTATCTCACTAGAAAACTTATGGGGTCTACAAACAAAGTTTCTGATTTATACAGTTGTAAGATGTATGCATGTAGCATTGTATCACATTTCTCCTATCATACTGGAGATTATTTGAAATATTCCATCCCTAAATGCCTAGGATTTCTGTACTCATAGCTATATTGTGTGTGCTTCAAGTAAAGTAATTTCTCATCTTTTCTTTGAGGTAGAATGGCTGTGAATCGAGTCTTACAGTGTGAGATTGCTGTATGATGCTGGTTTCTTTGCCACAGTGATATATTGCTTCAGAGTGGAGTTTCTGGGACCAAGATGGAACAAAGAAAGTATAGCTTATCTTAAAAGCACAATGTCACTTTAAAGAGTTGTGAGAAACAAGATTGTTTATGTAAAATACTCCTGGGTATTAAATTCTCAGATGAAATAAAGTATTTTCTTGCAAAAAGGTCAAGAAATGGAAATTATAAGATTCAGTGCCTGTAATTCCATGCAAAAATGCTAATCTGTTTGAATTTGAGTGTTTTTCCAATATGTTTTGATTTGAATGCTGTCCTAGTTTGAATTGTGTAGTAGTCACTTTTTGATGATCCAGTTGTCTCTTTGAAAACCTGAAGATCAGAGAAAAACCATTTCCAGACTTGAATTGCAGACCTTTCAGTAGAACACAGTGCATTGACTATTCAGGCATTTACTACGTGGACTTGTAACATATATATATATATATGTATAGGCATGTATTATACTGTTATTTCCTCTGATGAGGTATGGATGAATATTTTAAATAATTGTGTAATATAGCATACTATCCAGTATCAGCATATTGCATTTACAGCATGAAGAGCTGTGACAACAGGTAGAGGCATCATTATATAGACTTTGAGTACCTGTGATTGTGTGGGGTTACCTAAGAGATGCAGAGCACCCATATTCCCCCAGAGCTCTGGCACACATTCTGCTTTAAGGTGAAAAAAATATGCTCTTCATTTGTGGATCAGTAAAGTCACCCTTGTGTGCTGAAGGCATATGATGCTTCTTATTTGTTCTGAAAAAAAATCCAGAAAATTTGATCTATGTTATCCATATGCACAAAACAATGGAAATAGTAGTATGAAAAAAATGAATAAATCTGTTCTCAGTAGAATTCAAGCTATGAAGATGGCTGTGCAGGAAAAAAATGGAAACCAATTTTATTAGTAGAATAAAGATTGTGATTTAGAGACATATGTTTATTTTTTTCAAAAGAACGTACAAATAAATTTTCTGGAACTCTCTGTGAGATAATTTTGACAAAAAATGGGTTTCTGACAACTTGTTACAGTCAGAATGAATGCCTTTTGAGTAACCTGTGATGCTGGTTGAGTTTCTAAATATTCGCGGCTCCTGATGCATGGGGCAATATGTCACTGAGAGCCACATGCATCTGACTGCTGCATCTACCTTAGTGCCAGCTTGCACAATCCCACACAGCCTGGTGTTTGGGTGAAGTTGCAACTTTCACACAAGCAGGTACCCGTGAATGTATATATACATATATAGGTGTGAAAGTATACATATGTGCATACACACACTACTACATCAGTGAAACTGGGCTTTTGAAGCTTGTTTTTGACAGCATACACATCAGTTCGAAGAACACCATCTTAGGCTCTGATGAGGTGTTGATACTAGTCTGGCATTATATTTTCCCTTTATTTATTGTGTATTAGAGATAACAAACACTGTCAAGCAACATTCATTTTAGGAAATTAGCAAAGCCGTGTTGCAGCCCACTGCTTGAGAAGCAGGTGTAATGAAAATCTCTGCTTTGTTTACTTCTGTCACTGTTCTTCTGCAGAATTTCCTTCTCTTGGTCTGTGTCACATGAATATTTTTTTTTTTTTAAACTTTGACACCTTCCCCTTGTGTGCTAGTTTTGTGGGGTGGTAATGGAATTGAGAGCCAAGAGAGACCGTGAGTGGCAAATAGGCTTCCTAATAAGGAAGGAATGGTTGGGTAGAGTTTGAAAAAAAAAGAAATTGTGAATGCATCTATAATTTTGTTTGAACTTCAGAACTAAACTCTTAATTGTGTTTTGCAGGATATGAATGATTATTCACCAGTATTTAGCAAAACGCTCTACAGGGGAATGGTTGCTCCTGATGCAGTCAAGGGCACCGTTATCACTACTGTTTCAGCTGAGGATCAAGATCCTCTGGTAAGCAAAAAGATTCTATTAATACTTGGCGCCCAAGAGCAAAAAATCTTTAACCCCTCATAAATGACCTAACTATCTCAACAACAAAGGTGATTATTATGAGTTTCACAGAGTAGTAACTTATATATTTTTTATGTCAGCCTGTGCTTTGTCATTCTGGATGGAGGCTTCATTTACAATGATTGTTCCTGAAGCTGGCAAATCAATGATACAGCTCTGTCATGAAGATTTTTGGAAAGCTCTTTATCCAGCTTCACAGTGTAGATGAAGAAGAGGAATAGGCAGGAAGGGAACACGTGTCTGTCTTTGGTACAGTTCTGCAGCTTAAAGAGGAGACAAATCACAACTTTGTAATATTGTTGCTTTCTTGGTTTTGCAGTCATTGTGCATTTCCAGTCTGAGACATCACAGGGTCATGTGGAACTCGGCTCACCAGCCAGCCCTGTTGGATGTGCAGCTTTTGAACCAAATGCACTTGTTTTGGGATAAAGTATACTTCTGCCACTGGCTTTTATTGCTGTTCCCTGGTGAAGCACTTGATTGACAGAACTGGGCACATATTTCTGACTTATTAGCTATTCTGAAGGGTGATATCAATTTTTGTAATCAGAGGTTGATGAACATTGATGTCCAGATGATACACTGAGGACAATAAAAGTCAAAGATGTTCTTCCAGCCAGGTTTAATTTTTAATTGTTGGTGTTTGGCATATTAGGGAGAATAATCCTCAGGGAGAAGAGTTCAGAGAGAATGTGCTACACACATTAAAAGGTGATGGCAGTGCTTTGACACAAATCGACTGTAGCTTTGCAAAATATGCTACATAGTAATTTATTTGTCACCCAAAAACAGAAATGCTAAAGCAGTATTTTTGTAAGGACAGTCCTGCTGTAAGAAAAAAAGTCCTAACACACAAAGGTAGGTAACTTCTCTGCAGGTGCACTGTATCAATGGGGTATTGCCGAACTTGTAGGCATTTTAGGTAGTTTAGAACAGCTGAAGGTCTAGACTGTTGTTTAAAGTATACAAATGACAGTAGTATCCTCAGGTAGGTAATGAATAGCAGTACTTGTTAATTAATAGTGCTACAGGGTATTTAAGGAATGCAGCAGCAGAGGACAGACATTTTTTGAGCAGTAAACAAAAGAAATGAACAGAAATATGCCTTAATGGCTAGTCTTGGATAATTTGAAGGGGAGTATTAAGAGATGTTGGTGCCTGATTTTGAGTGCTGTGCTTGCAGAATGGAGCCCGAGGTGTGTGTTAAGCTCCTTTCATAGAGCACAGGACCATTGGAGTAGGGTCCCAAGCAGCCAACACATTAATCGCAAATCTGCTTAATTAAAAGCAAAATAGTCAGCACGTGTATGTGTTAGACCGATCAGTAGTGGCAAATGGGAATTTCTAGGACAGATGCTTTTAAAAATGCATAGCCTAGGACTATTCTCTTTGTGGCAGGCACCTACGCTCTCCTTCAAAGACACCTCTGGGTGTACTCATATCTTTTTACATGCAGCAGGAGAAAGACAATGCAGTGGTAGTGCCTGCTCTACTCCCTTTGCATTTTATTATATTAATCTTGCTAGGAGAAGCCTTTCCTTGGGATGTTAGAGGCCTAGGCTGCCTTCCCTCCACTGACTGAAGAATTCAAACCTTTAGCTCTCTTTCCGTGTAAAATATCTTAACTCCCAGGAGAAGAGGCTGGCCAGAGTTCCTGACAAACTTCCGCTGCGTCTGCAGGTGTGTGGAATTCTTCCAAGCCAGGAAGTTGCTATAAAGGTAACAAGCTGCAGCACCCATGAAGATCAGGGACATGCAAAGTTGACCAGACTTGTACCCATGTCACCTGGTCCTTTTCTGGACTTGAACTTTTACGCCTCAGCAAGGGGTATATATCTGTAGTAGCATTGCAGCAGTCTAAAATGCAGAACAGCCTTCTATAACCCTTCAGGGGTCTTAGTAAGTGTTCATGTTTTTGTGGAGTACCTTTACATTTACTCCCACTGCGTTTTTGCTCTGTGGATGTCTAGTGCTTTTGTCTGATCTCCTTCACTCTTTCTTGGCACACATCAGGCCTGGATTTCCACCATCATCTTAGTCACTGTTTAAAGCAGTGATTGGTGGGGGAAAGTAGGCTTGATTGCTCAGATCTCACAGTCATTTGCTGGAAAACTGTTTTAAAATTTATTTAAGACTATTTGACTCTACTCTGTGAATGACTTTTACTGTCACATTTCATGAATGTCTTATTCTTCCATATGTTAGGTAAAATAACCTGGGGATTACAGAATAGAAATTGAAATCAAAGTGGGCAAAGTTTCTGGGTGGCTTTAGAAGCCTGCAAGGGTTATTTTTACATTATATATTGCACAATGGTACCAGCTCATTTTACTAGCATTTCCTCCTGAATAAAGCACTTGTACTGATGGAATACTACCACCAAATTAGTAAACCTTCCCTGCGCATAAATGGATCTGTATTGCATTCAGCATTTCAGGGAGTTCAGCAGATGCTGCTCACTGGAGAAGATTCTCTGTTCCTCCTAGGAATGACCTGGGAACCAGGGAGGCAGGAAACGCCATTTCTCTTCAAGAGCTCTTATCCTCAGCAGTTAGCAGCAAATGATTCAAAAGGAAATACTCTGCCCAGATCACAAGTGGCATTGCTTTGGAGTGATCTGCCAGTGGAGACTGGGGAAAACTAACTGTGCATGACTGTTCATATTGCGATTTTTTGATTGTCACAGTCTAAAATATGAAGTTCATTAGACATGGTCCTATGGTCTTGTCTCTGCTCCTTGCACAAGTACATATTTGTTCCTAGCCGTTTTATCATACTGACCTTTGAGAAAATGTAGAAAAAGATGTTAAGAATCAATGAAGCTGGGCAAGAAGATGGATTTCTATTACATGAAAATTTGAACATAAATGGGTTAGTGAGGATAGCAAAAAAATTTTGTTCATTGGTGCTAGAGAATCACTTCTTAATTTAGTTTTTGTGCAGCTTTTATTTAATAACATCTGTTGCCTTACAACAAGATACTTTGGTCTCATTAAAGTATTTGTCCATTCTGATACAAGCTCCATTTTGTAATCCTTGGTTTTAATGTGTCTAAATTTTAAAGAATAAGGTATCACTGAGATCCTGGGGGAAAAAATAGTTCAGAAACTGCTTAATATATATTTATAACAATTCTAAGACTTGTGGAATTAGCATTTCCTAATGCAAAGTTATTTCACAATTTCATTTAAACAAACCCAAACTCTTCTGAAATCTCTCCTTTTCTGACATTTCTGTCACTAGCACTTGAACAGAGAAATGTAGAAATTCGCCATGGATAAGCTTGCGTGCTATTTTGTACCGTGGGTAAGAACAGCCATCTCTACGTGGTATGAGAATGGCAGAATAAAAGCCTGACAAAAGTGTTTGTGTCTCCCAGATTCCTTTCTTGTGATTTGCTCACATATTTCAATGGATTTCTTTTATGTGGCTTTGAGTGTTTTACATTTGAAAGATGCGGGGATCACTTCTACTTCTGTGGAGAAATCGATGCACATACACGAGAGAGATATCAAAATAACTGAATATGGGATCCTGTTTGTTACCATCATAACAGGCATAAATGCATATGACAGTAACGTTCTTCAAAATCAACTGTTGCATTTCTTTGATTTTTATGAAGCCTTAAAAATAAAGCTATCCTTAGGCATTTAATGAATACAACAGACATAAAAGTTACCTAACTATGGAGGAAAGCTTTTAAAATAGTTCTTGAAAGTTGGCATTTTATTTCAGACTAATGGCTGATAGTTTTAACTTTTAAAATAAAAGACAAGATAGAGAAAGTTATCAGGCATAAATAACTTTGTTTCTTTTTCTGGATGAGCCAAACTGTTTAGATGAACTGTTTAGATGTTTTGTGGCAAATCTGTATTTATTTGGAGCTGGATTTGACGTGGTGTCATGAAGTATTTGATATG
>Ga0181612_103241_pt1 | contig 11883 bp, 5 predicted proteins | sample HoacroProtozoa21_FD_119630 | JGI IMG/M metagenome (GOLD analysis project Ga0181612, IMG submission 119630) | Hoatzin crop microbial communities from Cojedes, Venezuel. Combined Assembly of Gp0051906, Gp0051904, Gp0051908 | reverse complement strand
TGAAGTGTATTTCAGCAACACTGAATATGAAAACTAAAATTTAATAGGCCATTTTTATGATGCTAGAGCAATGTGAAGAGATATCTGTAATGTGACTTAGTTTTTAATATTCAGTAATGTAGTTTTAGTTGGAATAAATAAGGCTCCCAATAAAGACTCACTTGACTATTTTCTTCAATTTCTTATTTCACACGTACTTTGAGACCTGGAGCAACTTTTTCCATGAATTTATGCCAATCCTTTTGGGACTCTTCCAGTGTTACATTTTAATGTTTTCTTTCTCTCTCTCTTTTTTTTTTTTTTGGTATATCTTAGTACCTTGCTATAATTATTTTACTTTTATACATTTAGCTGCACAATGTGATAATTTATATTATCTGATAAATTTGTCTGCATCCACCATCATTAAATAATCTTTCATCTATCACTTCTTAATTGTTTCTCACAAATAAACAGTTATGGATGTGCTTTTTCTAAGACAACATGTCTGATCTTCCCATTTGTGGAAGACAGGAAAGCATACCCTTTGCAATGTATAGAAGTATACTTAAATAGTTATATAGTTTTATATTTATAAAATTTGTATTTGTATATATTTAAATACATTAGAGATTGCTTCATGATAAGAAGTTTGGAAAGAATCCAAGCAAAAATTCAAATAAATCATGGGAAATTTCCATTTGCTTTCAGCATTTTAGTTCAATCTTGCAGAGTCAAAAGTAGTTTTTCTTCTGACACTCATCAAGCTTTGATGATGCAATTTCTCTTTTCAGCTTAGTCAGGCACTTAAGCCATTACTCTTGACTCACATACTGTACTTGCCCACATGATGTTAGTTACGCATATTTATTCAACTTTTCAGTAGATAAATCTTTGTTAGCTTTTGTGTCTAGGCCTTTTAGCCATACCTCCTGGGAAAACAATTAAACTCCTTGCACTTGAAAAGCTCACACAACTCAAGCTATGAAAGCAGCAGCAGGTCTGTCTGGACCCCGGAAGCAGTCCCCTGGCTTCCACAAGAGATGGTATTGTGAAAAGCTACACAATCTAAACCAACTTCTCTGAAAACACTTCTTGCAGCAAAATTGAACCTGCCCTCGTCTTACTGTTTTGCCAGAGACTTGCTTTCTTCCAGAAAGTACAGCTTTCCTGTGAAGGCTTCATATTTTCATTCTTGCCCCAGCCATCCCACAGTTGCACATCGTTCTCAGAAAGCCACGGAGGCAGCAGTGCCCCGCTGCTGCTCTGGACCCCAGTCAGTGCCAAGGAAATGCTGAGCACAGCAGGAGCCTTAGAAGTGCCACCCGCTATGGGGCAACACCCTCACACTGAGCTTCCTTAAACACTGCCTCAAGCCAACAGGGGCACAGCTTATCCCACCCTCATCATCATTACATAGTTACTACCAAGCATCAGTAAAGAACTGTATTATGTGGGTCACATCTCAAATGAATTTCATTAATCAAAAAAAACCAAAACAAACCCACCAGATTTTGCCATGATTGCTTCAGCTTCTTTTCATCTTTACGGGGAGTATAGTACATCTAAAAATGTATTTTATCCTCTTTCCTGTTAAGTATACTCAATCATAATGCCACCAGGACTGGCATATTCACATAAATGTTCACATGTGTTTATAATAAACTTGTGCCAACACAAGTCACATTTAAGCTGTCTCAGTTTTTTTAATAAAGAAAAACCAAAAACACAAGAAAAAGAAAATAGACATTGATAAATATTCTTTAATGTTGCATATAAGAGGTTGTGTTATTTGATTATGTGCGATTTGAGAACAACAGATTATTGTTAAAAATTATATACTGCATTATATATATATACTTTTTTACATCGGTAGTTCTATTTATTTTCCCCCAAATCTGGTGGAATTTCCTTCATTCCCCTCATTTGTTCTCAGATTGCCCCACGTATTAGTCAATGTCTCAGCTGCAAACACTGCCACAAAGAAAGAAACTAAGCTACCCTGGTAGCTCCATCCTTCACTGAGGCTGGCAAGGGCCCACTTGGTGAGACTATATCCACTTGGTGAGACTATATTACTTGAAATAATATTTCCCTGGAAACAGAAGTACACAATTAAGTGGCTTGCTGTGTTTCATTTACAGGGAGAGAAGATAAAGATGGCCAGATCAGCTGCTAGAACTGGAAATGTCTGGGAACTTCAAGTACTGAGGCAGATACCGCATGTAACCCCAGTTTGATGGTAAGTCAAAGTCAGAAGGGGCTTCACTATAATTGTTACCATATTTATTGTTTAGACACTTGCCTCTAAAATCTGCCAGCTTCTTTCTGACAAGACAGGGAGAATCCTGTCCCCAAATGAGATCAGTCTAGGAAAAATAAAGCAGGAAAAAAACCCAAACATTTAACATATGAAGTACCTGGTTAGACAAATACACACAAGAAGAAATGTCTCCAAATCTTTCCTCGGGACTCTGCGCTATTTTAACCTTCAAAAAAAACTTGGCAACCTTTAAAGGTTGAATTGAATGATAGTCAGTTGTGTGTGCTTTCTGGAAGTATTTCATGAGGCTCGAGGGGTAAATGATGTTCTACAAGGACATTAACCATACATCTTTCGTGTGGCCTTCTCTCTCTCAGCGCATCACATTCACTTGTCCTATCTTGCTTCAGATTAAATGGCAAACCTGCCAAGAGAGGGGGAGGTGTTTCCCCGAATTGTTTATGAAATTACTATCACCGTCAGCTTTGGTCCTGCCTGAATCCTTTCAAGCGCACGAAACGCAATAACAAAGTGTCTCAGACAAAGAGGTCCTACCCATGAAAAGGGCAAGCAACCTCCAGACGTGGTGAGTAATGATGCTACAGGAAACTAACAAAAGACAGAAGATTTCTGTCGGGTATGGTTGCTCTCGGGGTGATTAGTAGTAGAGATTTCAAAAGGTCATATTTTTCTAAGAAGCCCCGTTACACTCGGATCACAAAACAGGGGATTTTCTCTATCCAGAGACAGCAAAGATAAGCCATCTGTCCACCACTTCCCAAGTTTCAAAGCATGAGAGTCTGTCACAGACCCACGAGACCATACCAGGAGAGCCTTGAGGAGACAGCAGGGAGGCAAGCTAGGACCTGTTAGTTTGTTAGATACGCCAGGATCAGTGCTGGGGTGTGTATCAGAAGGTTTCCAAAACCAGCTTACCTGACATCGTTAATTCTGCCATGGCAAGCTCTTCCCTAGCAAATCGCAAGGGAAAAACCATTGCAAAGATGTTCTCCCCAATATTGTTTTGGGGGAATCCAGAATAAAAATGCATTCACTAAAAAGTTATGTCGTCTAAGCCAAATATTTTGAAATTTTTGTTCAAGCAGAAACTGAAAATCTTGCTTCTGTTTTGAAAATTCCTGATTAGAAACAATTTCTGCAGGTAAAAAAAATCTTCTTATCTTTTTGTTCTAGAAATGTTGAGATGAAGAGCTTCAACCTTCTCAGCAATTTTTCATGGCTAAAACAATTTTCCATATTTAGCTGTGAATAGTTTTGGCTATCGTCTGCTGCTTTTTTTACTGAATGAACTATATACATCCAAAGCCGATCACCCAGTCCTCTTTCTAACAGACTGGAGATACAACTCTGGCAGGTGACTCCTGTGACAAGGCGAACCTGTTGGGGAAGGGAGGCTGAGGAAGGGAAAAACCAGATTAATTAAAAAAAGCAGAAGTTGTTCATGTTCTGGTTATGCTCTACAGTGCATAGTTAGCTCACACCCTGAGTGAGACTGCTCTGTCCCTAGCTGTGCCTGTCTCATCCAGGGAAAAAGGTTTGGCTTAATAAACTGGGCCGGGGAGCAAAGTGCTTGAAATGCCCCACCTTGCGCTGGGGAGGCTGGGATGGGGCCACAGCATCTGAAGCAGGCAGCGGGAAGAGCTTGTGCACTTTGCAGAGCCCTTCTTGTTGAGCTGAGCTGCAGAACACCTGGCACCCTGATGGTCACCCCACCTACAGTCACTGAGTTGCTCAGGCAGGAAGGGAAGGAATGATTTATGGAAAATGGATGGAGGCAGATGTCTGGAAGAGGAAAGCAAGGACAATGACAGGAAGCCACAGCTTCTGGTCCCCTGTGCTTTGTCCAGTGCTACCCTGACCTCAGGCCCATCCTCTCTCTGCCTCTCCCAGCACTCATCCCACAAACACTTGTTTTGGCATGACGAGGATGGCTGTGCCACTCTGCACCTGCCCAGCATGGCCACCACCTGCACTGCCCCAGCAGACCCCCCTGAAGGCTGTCCCAAGTGGGACATCCCTTCCACCTCCCTGCTTCCACGGGAGACAACTGGTGTCCAGGGCTGCTGGTAATGCCCTGTATGGGCCTTCTGAGCAAGCTTTGCTCCTCTGGCGTTCTCGCTCATGGAACAAGTTGGGTCTGGAGGAGAAAGAAGAGGTGTCACCTATGTTTTCATCCATATTTCATTTGATAACCTGATTTTAACATTTTTACTAATAAAAAAACCCAATATCCAACTTGCTACTCTTAAATAAAAAGCTACTCTTTCACCTTCCTTAATACATGCCCACAAAAGTCTCAGTGTTTTTTAATGCTTCAGCAGACAGTTAAATATTTTTAAGTTGCCATAAATCAAGATGTTTTTAGCCAAAATAGGTCTTGAGCAATGTTTTCAAGAGAAATTCTCTGGATCCCCAATGCAGGAAATGTCTGAGATTCCTGAGGAAGAGTGGTATTAGCAGGGCAAGGTGATGATACTCAGTCTGTACCTCCAGCTTTTGTTGCTGGGATGACAAAGGTTTCAAGACAGCTTAAGTTTTAGGTATTCTGGCCTTTGACGTTAAGTTTAGTAGCTCACATGCTTCAAGAGCTAAACTCTAATAATTTACCAGAAATGTTTTTTAGTTAGGACAGACTAACTGTCTAAAAGTAAAGTGGGACTGGAAATAACAACCCTGACTTAAATCCTTGTATATTTTTTCCCTTCTTTTTTTTTTCAAGTATATACTTTGTAAGTTGCAAAGTGATATGGTAGGATTAGGGAGGAGAGGAAATGAAAAAAAGCCAAAATGCAGGAGGACAAACCAAAACCTTCTCACCAATTGGATCTTTCTGTGTCATTTACAAGGCAAATTCCTCAGGTCAGAGTCTCATCCATGGGGATTTTCCACTTCCCCACTCTTCAGGAGCGCAGAGGCTATTGCACATCAGCACATGCTGACACCCATAGAGAACAGAACTATCTGATAAGAAATTGCTTTTGTTTCCCTCAAGCTTCCACAAAGGTACTCAGTGCACAGAACAGTATTTGTATTATGCCGTGAAGGGAAGGATTTAGGCCAAAAGAAGCTGGCAGCCATGTCTTTTTAATGAGCCGTGTGCTGACAGGCCTGGTTGTGAGCTGTTACAGATGTGCGCCGGACAGTCTAATGAGATGCAGGAAATTCAGGAGGCCAAAAAACCTCTTTAGATTTTCTGGTTGCACTGGTAGGATCAAAACTGATTGTGTTCTACCTGGCATCACCGAGCAAGATATATGCTCAATGTCCTTAATAAAAACATTGCCGTTTGGGGTAAAGGCACTGATGCACATTGATTGCCATAAGGGGGAATAAAAGTAGGGCTGAGTCATTAGCCAAGAATGAGAGCACAGGCAGGACAGGATCCTGCAGTGGCACACTAATTATAGTAACATTTTCTGTGATTCCCCTGCTACGTAACCAGAGATGCAGGAGCGTAAGTGGGGGCCACAGCATGAAAGGAGACGGCTAGAATGAATGACCTGGCAAGTAAGGAAAAGCAAACCTCTGGTGAGAGAATAAAACCCCCTAAAAAATTCTCCTCCCTTCAGAGCAGAGCCTCCAGCTGATGCTTCCAGTGCGGAAGAGGCGCCTTTTCCCAGCGCTTTAGCAGAGGAGTGTTCTGGTATTTCTCTCAGAGCATGAGTCAGATGCAGGGGTTGCCAAAAAGCCGTGCCAAGTCCTGCTTTCGGCTACATGTGCCCGCAACAACATGGCACGTGAGCAGATACCATCTCAGCTCAGTGCCGACTGAGCCATCGGAGCAGCTGTGGGCTGCTGTGGGCGGCTCTGTGGTGCCTCAGTTTCACCTCTGTTATCTCTGTGAAGTCCGATTATCAACTCTGTTGAAGATGGTATTGCTAATTGCCAGGCCTGCAAATTCAAACAGATCAATGGTAAAGGTCTGCTTTCATCATTACGTGACAGATGAAACTTATTTTTAACAATCTAGCTGATGAAACACTAGCCAGCGGATGCCCCGGTTTACTTGCTCTTTGTCATATGGACAGGCTTATATGTACAAAAGCATAGACAAGAGCCTATGAAACGGAATAGGACTCATAATACAGGCCTTTCCCAGCACATTGGTAGCATTTGCCAGAACTATAAAGCTGCATAAGATACGCAACAGTGACATCTATTGGCACACAGACTTTGCACAGATCCCTGCTTGTGTATTCTCCTGCAATATTTTTAGCTGCAGTAGCAATGCCGTGAGTGCGCGTCCCATGCTGTCGTGATAGCATCCTGCCGCTCTCGGGTGCAGGCCCTGCAAGCTGGCAGGGCTGCTAGGTACAGAGCTTCTTGGATAATTTGCCCTTAGGATGCAAAGAAATCTAGTCGTCTTGACTATGAACGACCTATTGTTCTGCACATTATAAACTGCAGATAGTTCATGCTTCTGCAATCCCCACTCAGACTGGACTCCCTCTTTTTGGTGTGTTTTGTATTTTTTTCTTTCTAAAGGCATTTCCACTTGTGTAAACATTCATTTGTAGCAAAATCATTGTCCTGTGACATGTCAGCTTGTGGGAGAGAGAGGGAAGAGATTTCTTTCTTGGCAACAAATGGTTCTCCAAGACAGGCAGAAGGAAGACTGCTAGTAAAACTTCTTCTTGTCAAGTCCTTGAGGCTGGATGTCCACTCCAGCCCCAGAGAAATACAAGGATCTCCAAGCTCCAGATTTGCCAGCCTGTAAGGCAATTGCAGAGTTAGGTGTTTTGGAAGTCCTGGGTTAAATCACTTCTTGGTGTTTTTAGATCACTTGACTTGCCAGGCCCATCTCTTTCAATGTGACAAGATTTACACCATAGGAGTAATTTTCCTGAGGAAGATGATAACTAATTCTCCTCAGAGTCCCAGCGAGTTTCAGAGTCAGTTTCTCTGCTACATCTATTTTTCAACAAGCCTGTGCCTTAGGAGGCTAGGTGAGATGCTGTCAAGGAAACAGTAAACGTGTGGGCACTAGAGACTTTATCACCTTCTCCTCACCTGGCTGTGAACATTGAATAGGTGGTTTACTCCCTTTCTTATTGGCCATTACACTGTGCTCTCATCGTTTCTGATTTGGGTGGCATAGTTTAAGTGTTCTGAGGGTCGCTTCTAACTAAAGCTGCCTGCTTACTCCGTGGCCAGAATAATGGTTCTAGATGAGTATGTGGTTCAATAGCTATTTTTAACTCCCAGTAATCTTTTCCTATTTCCATAATTGTACCCGAAACTGTGCAGCTCAATGCAAGAGGATAAACTGAGTTCCTAGAACATAGAGTGCTCAAGTATTTCAGGAGCATTGTTAAGTCAAGTCTCGTCTCCAATACAGTTAGTTTTGTTAGTTTTTTTAAGCTTTCTTCCAGTGAAACTCTTTCTGTTTGTTTCAGTTGCAAGCAATTTACCTAGCACCGCATGGCTCTAAAGAGGGGTGGGGAATGGCTTAAAGGATGAGGTATTTTAACCAAGAGACATTGGTTTGCTTTCCTTGTCCCATTAGAGAAGCCTGGGAAAAAACAGAAGACATCCTATAAAATCAATTTTAAAAGTGGTTTTTCATTTCTATTTTACCCATTTCTTGTAATAAAGTGGTGTCTAGTGAAGTTTTATTATATGAATGAGTTATGAACCTTCGCACATGTAAATCAGCTATTTTTAAAGAAACCTAAACTGAGTAAGATCACGCATCATGAACATTATGAAATTTTGTGTAAAAAAGCAGAGAAGGAAGGGACTGCGAGGCGAATGGATTTCCCTTGTGGTCGCAGTCACTGCTGTTGCCTGGGGAGAAGTGGTAACTGATATATTGACTGCTAATGACTAATAGAGCACAAGCAGAGCCAAACTTTAGAAGAGAGTAGCTTTCCTTCATAACAATGCAAGAAAATCCCCTGTGAGCAGTCAGGTCAGTAAACTTGTGTCATCAGAGCTAACTCGGGTGAACAGTTTTATACATGCACTGCATGATAATGCCCCCAGGATTACAAGGTTGTCCCGCTTTTCACAAGTAATCATCCTGCTAGGCGTCATTCTCACCAAGGAGTCCCTAGAGCCAGCGCTGAAGACAAGGGAAAGTAAATTCACAGATGTTATCACAAAGCTTAATTCCCTGCTTCCTTTTTTTCTTTTAAAAATTGAAATATTGCTTTTATATGAGTGTTTTCTACGTGTCTCGTATATTGGTTGTATTTGTGAATCCAGACATGTATCTTTAAAAGCTACCTCCAAGCTGGAGGTTTCCCTATCATCTAAAACTTTCTGTTAAAGTAAGAAGCTGATTTTTATGGTGCATAGCCTCAGTTTTGTATTCAATTTTGGCAGCAGGGGAATGTTTATTTCCATCAGAATTCTCTTGTAAATTCACTAAGCCATAGGAAAAAGAAAAAAAAAAAAGATGTTAATCTAGAAAAGCTTCTGTATAAAATTGAGAAGTTATCCCACTGAACTTATATTTTGGCAAACTATTGATCATATGCTCAGGGCCAAACACCTCACCAAGATACACAGCTCAGATGCTAATCAGAAAATCCTTTCAACATATTAATTGGAGAGTTGCCAGAATTTTTAAATGCTGTATGAGTCAAGAGTATTAATCTTGGGGAAAGGAAAGTTTATAGAATCTGTTCAGAAAAGAAATATTATTTGTTTGTATTTAAAAAAAAAATTACAAAAAGACAATAATGTTCATAACCCTAAAGCAAGACTGTAAGCATCCAATTACACAACATGGAAAAAATGACCACAGATCTGTTTGTAAACAAGTTATACTCTAAAAGCAAGAATTTAATTAATTCATTAAGAAAATACCATATACTGACTCATATTTCTAGACTCTTTCTGCAGAAGCACATACATATCCAGCCAGACAAAAATACAAATTTTACAACACACACAGTGTATTTCACATGTTATGGTGCATATAATACATTTAATATATTACATGTGATCTAAGTATATAATAGCAAAATATATTACAAATATGTAGTAGTATTTACTTTGTTATAAATATATAAAAATGTATAAGTGGGGCCATCACTTCAACTGAAAAAAAAAAATTAATGTAATTTACAGAATTCTGCTCCCCATGGCAGAATTTGCTCTGTGTAAGGCATCACTAAACCCCACAAAATAGACAGACATCTGTCCTGAAATGCATACAGTTAGTATATTTTGTGGAAAAATTAGACTTTTTTTCTCTCGGTTTTCTTCTTTCTCATTTTTTTTTTAACTGTCAGCTTCTCTCTCAACAGAGGATAAAGACTCAATTGCAAAAGAAATTAATGAGAAACGTCCTTGCTTCAGGGGACTGCTGCTTTGAATGGATCAGAGGTTGCAGACTGCATAGCCGTTGCCACTTTTATTTGTTGCTTGAACATCTATACCCTTCCTCTGTGAATACAGAGAGCGGCATTTTGCACAAACCAGCTCGCACCACTGCTAGTTGAAATAAGAGCAGACAGCAACAGTCTTAGCTGGAAGAACCAAAAGACAAAAGATACTAACCATAGAGTAGTATTTATAAAATCTATGTGTTATACCAAATCTGCTGAGTGTAACTACAGAAAAAAAGTGAAGGGGGAGAGATCTGTCAAACAAAAGTATTTTTCAGAAGAGCGTATTTCTAACCATAGCTCTATCTTTGCAAATCAGGTTCTGTGCCCCGAGCCTCATGTTTGCTGTGTCACTTACAATGCTGTCTTTCGATATGTGTAATTTATAAATTTACAGCCCTAAAAGTGCTCGAATACCATGTAAAGGCAGCCAAGAAATAAGAATATCTGGTCTGAGCCTCTGCTTTATATGCAATAGTAGTGGCACAAATGGTCAGTCTTAAACACAAACTTCATACACTGTAATGCACCATCTGAACTTGAAGCAGTTACAGATTTTATTCTGAAATGTGTTTTAAACAGAATATTCTAGTGGAGGTGACCCTGTTGCCTTGTATTACAGCAGTTAAAGTTTGGGGTTTTCTTCTGGATTTGCAGGTCATATTAATCCCTGGGGTAACAAGGAAAATTTGCACCAGAAACTTTAAACGAGTCCTTGGTTTTGTACTGAAAGATTCTCTTTATTTAACCTGCTGATTTAAAATTCAATTTTTTCTGATATGGGAAGAGTTCACTGAATTAAATTACTGATTGTCAAATTGAATACAAATCACACTTTTCCCTGATTCCTCTTATATACACCATCAATTCAGTAAAATAAATTGAAGATCACCTAAACTGTTCACACAAGTATAGAAGATGCTAGAATCATTTCCAGTCAGATTCTTCACATCCAAAAATATTCATAATATCTATTTTCTGCCAAGTAAAGCACGCAACATGCTTCTGATGCATCCAGAAAGTCTTAGACTGGCTGCCTCCGGGCAGGACCACAGATGCCATTTCCTTTCTGGAACAGAGATTGTCTGAGCTGAGCCCATGAGCTCTGTGACCGTGGTCATTTCCATTTCCGTGCTGTCTGCCCCTTTTGTGATTCTGCCTTTCCCACATATGTGACATCATCAGCTTCCTGGAAAGCTAAGGCAAGGTATTGACTTAGCAGCTTAGGTCATGCCTACATTATGCAATCATGATGGAGGCAATTATACACAACGGCCTTAGTGCTTATTTCATTTTCCTCCTGTGTGTCTTGAGAATTACCTGATATTAGTCTTCTTTTTTTGCAGCATCCAGATCTGCTTGATTTGACGTTATTCTCACTTCATCCTTATGATTCTGTTACCCTTTCTCTCTCCCATATCTCTGACTGCTCTTGTCAGCAGTCTGTGAAGCTCCTTGTGAAAGTTATGGTTGCTACAGGCATTCTCACAGGTGTATCAGCTGGGGCATCACCAGGCCTCCTAGCACGCTTTTGATAAAAGTACTCTTTAAAACGATGCTGTATGGTTGTATTGTGGTTTTATTTGCCTCTGCAGGCAAAACACAGAGGTAAGAAACTGCAGATCTGATGGTGTGAGAGGTCTCAAGAGGTTGATTTCAGAGGAACATTCAACCCCCAAACTTCCAATGTCACAGGACATCTCCAGCAGTGCTGGTGGGACCCTGGACACCTGCCAGTAGCAAAGGCTCAGGTCCAAAGGAGCAATCATTGCAAATGCCCACTTGTCCATCACACACAAAGTCAGCTTTCCTGGAGGACTTTGTTTAAAGCTCGGAGCTTCTGAAGTGGTTACCACAACAAGCAACATCTTCCATGGAAGCTGGCAGGCAGATGGTCTTTCTCTTTGTTTTTATTACTGGTCCCTGAGACCTTAATTTCATAATGTTTTACACCAGTGCTTTCAATATCTTTTGCTATGATTTTTTCTTCTAAAATAAATGGCAGGAGTATTATTTCTGCCTTTACGTACTATCTGAAAAAATCCATCTGTCCAAGTTAATATTTGCTTCGATAAATTGAGAACAGTGCTTCTATAGCTGACACAACATAGTAAAGAAATAAGAACCCAAGTTAAAAATAGGCTCGTGCAAAACAGTCTCCCATGGCAAAGGGCAGGAAATTGGTTGCAGTTGAAATAATATTTCTCTTGAAATTGTCTGTAGCTGCTATTTGCTATGCAGCTTCTGCACACCCCCAGGCAATTCCGGATGCCTTCAGAAAAC
>Ga0181612_174242_pt1 | contig 11884 bp, 7 predicted proteins | sample HoacroProtozoa21_FD_119630 | JGI IMG/M metagenome (GOLD analysis project Ga0181612, IMG submission 119630) | Hoatzin crop microbial communities from Cojedes, Venezuel. Combined Assembly of Gp0051906, Gp0051904, Gp0051908 | reverse complement strand
TTCTTTGTAGAGCTGTCCCACTGTTCGGAACATACCCTTCCTGGTTTTAAAGGCCCCTGGCAATGCTGTATCTGACATACCAGCTACCTGATCCAGTCCAACAATACGGTCAACTAGAAAGAGCACAAGAGAGGGTTAAAATTCTGTCACAAACAAAGGCAGCATTGGAATGTACAAATAACATCTGGGTAGAACAGGATAAATGAGAGGAGCTGCAGGATCCTTTTTGCTTCATCTCTACACAGATGTCGACTCCTGTACAGAATTTGTGCAGGGATAGGAGCAGGAAGGAAAAAAAAGCAACAGCTCACTACAGGCAGTTTGAGTGATGGAGTCAAACCTACTCCCAAACATATTCTACTGATGCTCTGGATGGCAGCTCTGGAAGAGCAATCTAGAAGTGAGTTTCAGATGCTTCTACTTGCTTAGGTTACAATGAAAAACAATAAACCAAGATTTCTAGCTGCTAACCCAGGAGAGTCAACTATTAGTTAACTCTGACCCAGAAGGGATCACACTTAGAGAAAAAGCCCAGCTTTGCTCTTCCATTCCAGGCACTACTGGCATGACCGGTGATCAGAAAAGCCGCATCTACTTGTAAACTGAGCAAACATAGTAAAAGGCATGACAGAAACCAAAGGCCAAGATACCACTGCTTGAGTTATTTTTGGAGTACAAGTATTCTAGGACAGACACATGAACAATACCTCCAGAAGAAAGTCAGAACTCCCTGCCTCAACAGTTTCTCCACTATGCCGCAGTGACATCCAAGCACTGATGAAGCTATCACCTTGACGGGTGTACTCCACAGATCCTTTCTTTCAACGGAAGCCAGCTATATCTGAGATTAGCAGGAGCAAGAAGAAACTAAAGCATTACTTTTCCCATTGCTCTTGTACATGGAGATAAAAATTTACCCTCTCAATCAAAACCAACTGTATCACTATAAATTTCCACACCACTGGCACATTTTTATTAGCGGCTTCAAGCTACTACTTGACTTTATCTTTAGTGGTTGGCTGATACCTATACTCAGGCTCCCAACACTCACTTCAGAAAATACATCAACTTGTGCTCAACTGGCTTCTGATTAAAAAAAAAAAAATGCTAAGAGAAACACCTACAAAAGAAGAAACAAGAAAGGATACTCTAATTTATGGCTAATATTAGTTTGGAACTGCTCACTTCTAGAGCAGCTGTTAGTAGAATAGGGTCAAGGTTATCTTATCAGAAAGAAAAGAAGGTTATGTTACTAGACGACGTCACAGGGAAATCCACAGAAGAGCGTCCCAGATTGTGGCTGGAACAATCCTCTTAAAAATCTTGAGCCTTGCAGTCCGCATCAAGACAGCAAAAAGGACAGTCATTTGCAACAGAAGATCCAGCTAAGAACAACAAATGAGAACTGATAAGCTGTGGTTCAGCTGACATTTCAAGTCCAAAAGGAGTCTCACACAGCAAAGGCCTTGTTAGGCACAAGTTTCCGACAGCCATTTTTCATGCAGTGCAAGTTTCTTTGCCCAACTAACTTTATTTTAAACGATCAGCAGCTGAAGTCAAATCCCAGCACTAGCATCAATGTTAAACTGGATTTCAGTTTGAAGGCAGTCTCAGAAATCTTCCTTCGAAACCTCGCAAGAAATACAGCCTTGCTAGCGCTACATTCAAACAGTTGTCAGGGATTTGCTTTTAGCTGTTCCTACGCAAGTCTTGCAAGAGCAACCTTTAGCACCTGAATATGTCCATATTTTTCTTTTATCCACTTGCAAGGTGAGTTTTGCTTTTGTTTTAAAGTCCGTGAGGAGCTACTAGCACAAAGCAGAGGAAATGAACAAGAACGACAAGCAGGTATGACAAAGGGACAAAGAGAAGTGAACGGAAGCGTTTCTTGCATGGCTCTAGGATGCATTACACACACGACACGACAGCTGGGTTTCTCAGTCACCTGGTTCTAGATGAAGAATAGGAAAGTGTTGATAGAAATAGGCTCTCTGAACGTTCTGCATCTCTGCAACAGACAGAGACATCAAGGAAAACCCACCACAGAAAGTGACAGCAACAGTAAGACTCAAAAGCAGATAAACCCAGAGAAGATAGAGTAAAATACTGAACAACACTGTAGAAAGAACACACTAGTTCCAGGACTGAAAACAGAGATTCAACCTCAGATCTTGTGTTTGTTGTAGCTATGCAAGCTGCTGGGACATAATGATGCATTCATATTTTATCCTGGCATTCTTGGTTTCAAGAAATAATTGCTATATATGCAGCTAGCTTAAGGTGAGTTGATGCAAGTGAACCTTTCTCTTGAGTTACAGTGAACTGTTAATGCAATTCCATGATCTAAGCAAAAGATGTTCCAGATAATGCTCATCTTGGTGGCTTAATATTCAGGGAAAAGCACAACACAGCTCATCACAGACTTCTGATGATCAAACAAACTCTTCCACATAAAACAAGAGAGAACAAATGAGATTAAGCTTAATTACATACCATCTTTCCACAGCTCAGACACAAACTTATCCGATGACTGGTGGAGAAGAGTAGCAATGTTGTCATTCAGCGGATCCATGTTCTTCATCAACCACTCATCTGCTTTATAATCCACCTGGAGAAGATAAACATGTCAAGAAATGAGGGGGGGGGGAATTTTCTGCAGCACAAGATGCAACAAGATCCTGCAAAGTCTATAAAAGTAGCACTGAGGTTTGTGCAATCAACAACAGATTACCTAATCACTCATGGATTTGCCATCTAAGCAAGCATACCTACAAATTTCAAACCCTAACAAACAGCTGCATGTTCTGCTCTGTCAGTAAGGAGAATGGATTTGCAATGCCAGCTTGCACCACCCAGAGTGTGACACAAAAAAACTACTGCATCATCATTTTTGGTGATGAAGTCTTGATGCAAGGTTTCTGAAAAGTACCTCCGATCTCACCAAGTCACAGAGAACAAATTTAAATTGGTGTCAGTTTGACATGTCTTCAACTATACATACATAACTTGCAGGCAAATCCCCTCAGGCCCGCTAAGGTCCACAGCAAGGCAACAACTTGTGAAATCTTCTACGGGTTTCCCATAGGCAGCCATTCTGGAAAGTAGCTATTTCTAAGAAGCAGTCGTTATGCATCAGAAAATGCAGCAGACATTCCAATGTTCACATTTTAGCTTCTAATTCTTTACCTTGCCAGCATAATGTATGATACAGAAGTCGGCTTTGTCTTTCAGCTGTTTTGGCTTCTGAAATTTGGGGTGGGTGCCTTGTTCTTGTACAACTTTTTCCACAAAGCTTTTGTCTGTTGCTTTTGGGAACCAGCACTCTTCATCCAGTAGGGCCAGTATACCGGGAGGCCCAGCCTTAAAGAAAAGAAATGTCAAAACATCATTAAACACATGACTACACCAATAGTTAACACCTTTAGATGGCTAGGAAAAAAAAAAGAAAAGGATACCTAAGCCTGGTCCCCATCACCTTCACCTGTTGTGTGGTATCAGTTCAACTACTTCCAAACTAACAGAAATTGCTAATAATTCTTCAAAATCCTCATCTGAATTCTGAACATTTGTGAGAAGGTCTGTTCCATGACATTTGTGTAGGTTCTTTTACACAGCCAAAAAAAAAAAAAATCTTTTTAATAGAATGAACACTATCACACTGTTCTCCAAACACCCAGGTGTCTAAATGCAGAAGACCATAGCAGAACATTTCACAAACTAGTCCTTACTATTTGAACATCTACTACGAAATTTACAAATTTCCAAGTTTCATTACAGCAGAATTAAAGCAACACAGATTCACAGCTTCTCATCACACTTACAGTTACGTAAGAAAGTTCACACTACTTATGGTAAGACACACACATGTCTAGCACCACACAGATCTACAGAAACCAAGACAAATTTTATGAGAGGAAAAAGTGGCTGACTAGATCTATTTTTATGCAATATTTCCTACAGAACTGATACTAACAGATATATTGGTGACTTTCAGACAAAGAGGAAACTGTTTCTTCTAAGCATACCACAGTGTCAGTAGAAGATTATAAAAGCCAGAAAGCTAGTTACCAGTCTACAGGTAGAGGTTACATGCTCAGTGACAAAATCAGTGCAGCCATTTTTTGCTGCTCAATGGTAGAGGAACAAGCTTACCGGCTTCTCTATGAGGTCAATACAGGGCTGCAGATCCAGGCCAAAGTCAATGAAATTCCACTCTATGCCCTCCCTCTGGTACTCCTCTTGCTCCAGAATGAACATGGTGTGGTTAAAGAGCTGCTGCAACTTTTCATTTGTGTAGTTAATACACAACTGCTCAAAGGAGTTCAGCTAATGAAGAAAAAGGTAGAAAGATGTTTGAACAACTGCTTTTGAAGACACACTTACTATTCTCTCAGCACAAAAGCTCACATTTATAACTCAGGAATTTAAGCTAGTGTTCTGTGTGGGGTGCACAGCCCTTTGTCAGTAACCCCCAATTGCTTATGAACTGCCTTTCCTCTCATGTGCCACTGCATCACTGCTGCAATCCCCAGGGAAGTTCATACACACCGTTCCTCAGACTTTGTAAAAGAACGTTCAGTAGTAAACAGCAGAAGAATTACTGAAACTACTTAAGCCAGGAACAGAAAAGACTCCGGTTTTCTCAGACTCAGAGCTGGCAAGTCCTCTTCATAGCAAAATGAAGCAACAGAAGCCTGAAGACAAATTCCTAAAAGCGTGTGGACTGGACAGTCCCTTTTTAATCCTCATATATAAAATCAGACCAATGAAAGGGAGGGAAATTTCATCAACATCTCCAGATTCCTTCAGATTGTAAGGACAAGGCTAATAACCCACAGTGCATTTTCATGTTAGACTACACTAAATATAATGCAGCTGCTAGAGAGAAAGGTCCTGTTCTACTTCCTCCATGTTTCAGTAACTCCTAATCACGTACTTCCACTCCCCTCCTTTACGTAAGATCCAGCAATCACGAAACTAAAGGTAGACTGATCAGAGGGGGGAAAGGAAAAAAGGAAAAAAAAAAAACAAACCAAAACAAAAAAAAAACAAAACCAGAACAACTCTTCTGTATCTTAGTTTTCCATTTCATGAAGGAATTGGTCCAATTCACTTTGCAGCTGCATGTGAGCTAGATCCAGCACAACACAAGTTGATAAAACCTGCCTGGCTGGGATAATGGAAGGATAGTTCTTTTCTGATGGCAGCCTGTGGTTGCTTCAGACTAAGTACAATGCAAAGCCAGACTCTAAAATTGTGGTTTCACAGACATAATGGTTTGGTCTAACAGTTCGCTGCCACCTCTTTTCCATCTCTCCCTCAACTTCCCTTCAGCTCTTCCTCTCCTGTGTTGATCTTGCATCAGTTTTAATTCTCAGATTCCCATTTGCAGACTGATTCAACTATAAAACACCCTAAGAAAATATTTTCCACAAGGCTAGAAGAGGTGAACAGCGCAAACACTTGCAGCTGGGAGCAGCAGAGGGCAAAAGGAGTAAGTTCACTGCTTTTCTGCATCAAGGAGCTGCTGTTACATCTGCTTAGCTGTATGTGAAACCACACTCCGATCCCTGATTTTTCAGGCTTCTTGCAGAAAGGAGTATACATAGGTTAGAATTTATGTTGGATCTGATTTGGTCTACCCTGCCTTTGTCTTCTCCAAAACTCATCAGCAGGAAGAAGAAACCATTTCTAATAATTTTTAATGACACTAATAGGTTTCGGTGGGTCACTCCTTGAATGTTTTGCGACAGACTAATGGGACACAAAATTTTAAGTCCAGTGGTGATCCATAACTCTTTACAAAAATTTCAAAGACTTTTTTGTAGGTTAGCAAACTCTTAAGATGTGACCTATAAAGAATCAAGAACATTTGGAACTGTGAAATTAACATAATTCTAATGCACACGCCAGAAGGGATGTAAGCACCAGAATATACAGCAATGAGATAAAACATTTGCAGAATATGTAAAATACTAAAGAATGAACCACTTAAGTTACTAACTTATCTGACAGCTCACAGCAGCAGAGACGTCAAATAACTAAAGTGGAATACAAATCCTTTCCAAAACGACACTGTTCTTTTCCCATGTCAAAGCGATATCCTTCAGCAGTCTTTGTTCCCAGTAAACTGTGCTGAGTGCAAGGACCTGATATCTCCTTACCTCAAAAATCTCAAAGCCAGCAATATCAAGGATTCCAATGAAGGATGCACCCTGTCGCTTGGTCTTATCCAATGCCTTGTTGATACGCATAACCAGCCACCGGAACATGCGTTCATAAGTGGCTTTAGCCAGCGCTTCAATGGCAAAGTCAGCCTAAACAGAAAAAAGACAAAGATCAGGAGTTACATTATAATCAAAGGAAGGCACAGATTAGAATGCTTCAGCATCTAATGGCCCAACTGTAGTTCGAGATTTTCTTTCCACCACCAAATTCAGTGAACAAAGCTCATTTCAGAGGTTATTCCCAATGAAAAGTAGCTGGCACAGCGATAATTCATAAACAACAGCAAAGAATTTGTCTAACTAAATTAGTGTGTCAAAGCCACATTTCAGGATCCTGCCTGCTGGAGAAACCAATGCCTGGTATTCAAGAAAGAAAAATTATGCCCAGTCACCTCCAAAGACTGTAGTAACATAGCATGTTTCATAGGCCTAAAGAAAAGCATTTAAATTCTTTTGTGATTTAGGATTTATGAAGCCAAATTCCTCTCTCCCATGCCACTACCCTACCTGTGATTGACACAAAAATACTATATACGGTAAGGAATTAAATATCAAAATTGAAAGGCAGCACGTGACTATTTCTAGACTTCACTCTCTTCCTAATGCCTTCCATATTATGGGGGCATGTTTATTTACACTGAGAATAAGGATGTGTTCATAAAGAAGTTGTGCAGTGAGTAAACACAGGGGCTTTGCTTTGCTCCATTCAGGAAGCCATTAGCTCCTAGGTCAGGTTTCATTTAGAGCACAACCTGATTCAAGAGCGTTACAAAATTTACAGTTTCAAGGGTGAGCAGCAAATTCTTCCACCCTAGTAGCCGACCTACTCAAAAATGGTGCTTTCTTTATCACAGCAGCTTGAAAATGTTATCCTCGCATACAGCACTGAAGGAACTTACTCCCTTGGGACAGCCAGTCACCAAAATTAGGGGAGTTGTGTTGTCTCTCTCTTTTTTTTTTTTTTTTAGATAAGAAAAGGTGCAATAGGGTCAGGGTGATTTTTATCTTAATGTATATGAAGTGAGCAAATACTAGAAGCAGTATGAATGCTACATCATTCAAACGGGTTGCCATACACTGCAGTCAAAGATGGTTATTAAATGCTACAGAAACCTCCAATACATTTGTTAGCGTTGTGGTGGCATGATTAAAGACTAAACTACTTGTTCATTTTTACAGAATGCATACCTGCTCTTTGGTCTGAGCTTTCTGGACATAATCTCGCCCAACTTTGATGCGAGGAGTCAGGATACCTCTAGTGAAATCTGTCACGTTGATACCCAAAAGGTGAGACACTTTCTGAGCAGCTAAAGACAGTAAGAGGAAATAACAAAGAGGTTAATGTTCTTTTGGGTTTCCCACAGAAAGCAATAGAAAAAAAGTCAACATTCCTGCAACTGCCTTCCCAAGAGAGTCATGAAACAGCTTATAAAAATGTTAAATGAAGAACAGGTTGATGAAAGGTATCTTCAAAACAAAAAAAAATCCCTCAGAAACTTTTGCAAACCATACTACAGGTTAACGAGCTTCTCCAGAAGCCACAAAAGTAAATTTGAAGCAATACTCTCATACCACTAAGTCATAATACGGAAGCTTTACAAAGCTCACAGTCTGTAATCAACTTAAAGATATGTCAAGTAACAGATTTCTTAATCAGGCTAATTGTTCTGTCTTCATCTACTGGTCAGTCTTTGAGGTAACTCTCTATTTCAGATTCAGGATCCAAACCCAAATGGTTTACCCTTCTCCCCAAAATGCCATTTAGAGCCTATTTTCCATAATAATAATAGTCAAAAATATAAACACTTAAAGATAAATTAGCAACCTCTTATATTTCTGCAGTACATCTATAATGAAGGTCTAAGAGTCTTCCAACAGACAGCCTTCTATCATGTGAGACATGGTACTATTTACACATGCAACAATGGGCAGTGCAATTAAAATACGTACACATACTTTATACCCACCACAAAACTACCCACCCTACTCTTACAGTTACCAGCCTACCTACAAAGTCAGCAAAGAACATTCCTTAAAGTCTGATAATATACGTTTGTAGGAGCAACCATTCCCAGCTTGGTTAACACACACACACACACTACATATTCTAGCAGAATAATGATTTTCAGCTGGTTGTCATGTGTACTCCCTGTCACAAGAACAGTGCCACATTCCCGCCCATGGGTGGCTGCAAACCCACACCTGGCAGAACAGAGTGTATTTGTATGAAGCAGAATGTCAGCTCCTTTGACAAGTAATTCACCTTATAGAAAAACAGGACTCCAGCATTCTCTACATACTGCAATATATTCTTCCACTTGCAAGAACTTCCTGTATTCTTTTTTCTGCATTTTTCTTTGTGGTGGGAAAAAAAGATTGGTTACCTGTATTGTCTGGCATAGAGGCTTGGTCTGTATTGCGCTCCTTCTTGAAGACTATGTTGCCAAGTTGAAGAACACCTGAGATAACCTTCAGCAGACCTTTTAAAGTAATAAAAGCAGCTTAGTGTCAGACACCACCAAAAGCCTTGATACGACCCAGTTACCTTTCCTAACATGGTTAATAGGCCCTTCCCAACATCCCAAAGATCCTTCTGCAATTTATGAAAAAGCACCACAGGTAATTCCTCTGCATGGCTCTCTTTCAGGACACAGGACTTTCCCCATCCCTCCTATGCAAGACTACACAGCCTGGAAATTTACTCATTCTCGATATCACTATAGTAAAGTGGAAGACAGAACTGAGGGTAACGTGCCATCCTACAACATCTATGTTTTTTGATAAAGCATTTGTTCTCTGTCAGAGGGCCAAATATCACTACTTTCCTCAGTCACTACTGTTAAACACAGGAAAGAGACAAGAGTACAAAGCAATGAAGAGAAGTAAGAGTTCCTTTAGCCCCGTATCACTTTCAGCTCCCTGTCCAAGGTCTGTAGTCCATACAGACACACATCATAATGCATGAAGGGCAGCAGGATTTGGGCGAAAGTGCCTGTACGGTAACTATTACTAATTACATACTGAAGCACCCCACCCATTGCTCATGATATATTCATACTCTTCAAGTGGTGTGCATCACAAAAGCAGCATCAAATGCTAGGACAGGAAAGACATTTTTCAATGCCATAGCATCAATTCAGTTTTCACTACGTAGCAACCAAAGCTCATTGTACAATAGCTTCTAGTTGCGTTAAGCAGAGAAAACTGACAGTCACTTGCAAACGGGATCTCGTACCAAAGATTTTTTTCGTCCCCTAATTTCTACCTGTTACAGAAACATTTGTTTTAAAACAATATCCTTTTAATAACAGAGCAAACAAAGGCTCCATATATGCTACATCAGGACTACAGAAAAGAGACACAGATGTTCCTAGTGGCATGTTATGAAATCCAGCGGTTTGACAGCTGAATCTGGAGTCTTGGCACTTGGACAGACAGCGTGTTTTGATGTTGTCTCATAAATCATGAATAGTTGTTGTTTAGACTTTACATCAAAACTAAGTAAGCCTACCATCCAATCAGCTACTGTATGTATCATTCTTCTAAGCCTACAAGGAACATTAATGCACTTCACACTTTGAACAGCAAGTGCAAAACACTAAAGCTATCTTTGCTGCAGTGGCTGGAACCAATAGCTCATCTACGTGACAGCAAAGACATGCCCTGGAGCATACATTAAAAATCCAGCTCAAAAAAACGAGCATAAAAGGACATCCTGACAATAAATTAGACTGTCAATTCTTTTATTCAGTTTAGGTAAACTTCTCTTCACTTCCATTTAGCAGTTCCAGCCTCAGATGATGCAGGATATCAAGAAGTGTATTAAACTGTGGATAATGACAGCCTGGATTTATAGCAGGCTGGACTATGAAAAGCAGTAGCTAAGGCACAGACACATATTCCCTACAGCCACAAGAGCTGCAGGCTCTATCAGAGGAGGTGGTGACCTCAACCCACCACAGATGCTTGCTTCAGCATAGAGAAAAAAATGTTCTCGTTTCAGAAGACCTTATAAATTCAGAAACTGAGATTCTGCAGAACATTGGTCCCAGCCAGTGAGGCAGATCACGAAGGAGAAAGCACAGAGCTCTGGTGAATATGTATCACTGCGCTTTGTGCCGGCTGCACGCAATTCTAGCTTCACTGTCATGGTACTGTGCTTCCAGAATCAGACAACGTTAATTTCTGATCAGCAGTTCAGTGTTAAGCTGGAAAGAAAGGAACTGTGACCAGGCCATTCTCAAAGTACTAATCCAGCAGTGGCTGGATTAGATACTTCAAAGCCACTGCTTAGGGATAGGGGGAGCACACAAGCCATGCATTGCACAAGAGAATGAGCAGATTCTTGTATCTTGCATGAGTTATTTATAAACTGGATATATAGCCCTCAGATTGGGAACAAAAACAGCAAGCAGAAGCATGTTTTCATTAGCTGCTTGACTTCTAACCTTAACTGTATAAACTGAAACTGTGCTGGTAGATCCTGAGATGGGTCACTCTAAAGCCACTATGTTTATTACTTGCACATTGTTCACTTGGGGCCGGGGTGTGTGAGTGCATGTGTGTGAGTGCACAGCCACCAGACAAAACAAAACCAACAAAAAATCCAAACCAAACTAACCAACCAAAAAAAGAACCCCAGAACACAAAACCTCCAGAAAGATATGATCCGTTTCCTCTTTCATCTCCTTGCATTTTCAAACCCTTCAGAAGATTCATACCTATTTGCTCCTCATCTGGGATGCCCATGATCTTCATTGCCTCCATGGTCTCCTGAAACATATCTTTGTCTTGCTGACCCGGGATCGTAACATGCCCATTAGAAAGGAAGCGATATTTGTTGTAAGGCTCCAGCAGCAGATCAGCTTAGGAAAGAATTGAGAAAGAAGTTACTATGACTGTGTGTCTTTTGTTTGTTTGTTTTTTGTTTGTTTTTTTGTTTTTTTGTTTTGTTTTTAAGACAGACAACAAGCTTCCACCAAGATCTAATTTCTGACTTGCATATGCTAGCAGTTGCTGGATGAATCTGGGAGTAAGCCCACTTTTGTTGCAGGCTAAACATTTAATGTATTTTAGATAAAATTGGAGGGGTTTCTGCCTTATTATTTCTTCCTCCAGACTACTCCACCAAAGCAGTACTGATCATCATTATGCTCTACATCTCTAAGAAGCAGGGATTAAAGGCACATTCACTTTCAATTTCAGACACCTCATTTGTTTCAAGTCAGGTGAAAGTTAATACATAGCTCTTGAAACAGTAGCAACTATGAGAAAAGTCCTCTCCATCTGTCCTTCCTCCAGATCAATTTGCAGCTCTCACACAACACGGACCCTGATTACTAGGCTGAGCTAGTTGCACTAGGATCCTAGGCTTCTAGAGCTGCTCAGGGGCCAGCAGCTTTGCTCCGTTCGGTTAAATGCCAAGCACACCACAGCAGGACCATTCCTGCACTAGAAGAGTTTACATCATGCAAGACGAGACTAAACACAGGACAGCGATTTTAGATAAGGAAGGGTGTAGAGTCATTGCTGGCAAGGAGACAAGTGCAGGAAGGAACCAGAGAAGTAACTCTTCGGGAACTGAGAGGTGCAGGGGGACAGCAGAGGGATGTATGAGTGTATGGAAGAAGTGGAGGAGGGGTGACCATATCTAAGAG
>Ga0181612_178544_pt1 | contig 11885 bp, 6 predicted proteins | sample HoacroProtozoa21_FD_119630 | JGI IMG/M metagenome (GOLD analysis project Ga0181612, IMG submission 119630) | Hoatzin crop microbial communities from Cojedes, Venezuel. Combined Assembly of Gp0051906, Gp0051904, Gp0051908 | reverse complement strand
CCTGTAGTGATAGGACAAGAGGTAATGGCTTTAAACTGAAAGAGGGTAGACTTAGATTAAATCTAAGGAAGAAATTCTTTACCCTGAGGGTGGTGAGGCACTGGCACAGGTTGCCCAAAGAAGTTGTGGATGTCCCCTGCTTGGAAGTGTTCAAGGTCAGATTGGACGGGGCTTTGAGCAACCTGGTCTAGTGGAAAGTGTCCCTGCCCATGGCAGGGGGGCTGGAATAAGATGATATATAAAGTCACTTCCAACCCATATCATTCTATAGTTCCATGACGATAAAGGTAGGGACTGAATCCAAGCAGGTGCTGCAGCATTTGTGATTGATGAAAAAATTAAACAGACAGGATTAGACAGTGGTAAAGTGAAACGAGATTGCAACAGAAGGAGAATATCAGTTTTAGCATACAGACTGATCAATGTAAATTAAACGGGTATCAGTCATGTACTGTTGGGTCGAGAGGAGGCTATTGGCTAAGTGCCTTGTAAGGCATATGGAGCCATAAACCATGTTAACAAATTAAGTCCACACAGAAATGCTTTCTAAGAAGACATAGTTTAGTAAAAGACATCAAACCAATCTATGGAGTTATAAATGTCACTGATATACTTCTTGAAGCTTACCTTGTTTTTCACTAGACTCCCTGAAAAGCCATTTGTATTTAAATGACTGTAGAAAAGGTGAATTTTTTCATTCGGGAGTTTAATATATGGTTTGCCCTAGTTTGTCAGAGTTTTCCGTAATTTTACGTGACTGTCCACATAAATTTGCTGGAAATGATCAGATAGCAGGAGACTGGCACAGCAGAGGAATTCCAACAGAAGCACAGAGTTAATGAATCTCCACCCATGTCCAGACATGCAGATGGGGTGAAGTCCAGCCAGCAGCACTCAGCTGGGTTCATCCAAGCCAAGAACACTGACTGAAAATCACGTGTAGTGGATACAGACTGCTGTGTTTTATCTCCTAGTGTTAAAAAGCAAGTTCATTCTGGCAACCAAGACACTGCAGCAGATCCCATGTATCCCAGAGGACCCCAGCTTCTACTGAAAACTCAAGTGCATCTTCAGCTGTGTGGGGACAATGCTGCTGGGTTGAGTGGGCGTCCTGGCCTCCACGCAGCCCTCACTTCATGTGCTGGGGCTCAGCAAGGTGTGCTTCACCTCTCCATGGGCAGTGGCTTGTCCTTCTTCCTGTTACAATCAATCCAAACTGAAAGCATTTGCTTAGTTCCTGGGTTTTAAAGCATCTCATTGACTGTCTCAGCAAAGAGGTAACTTCTTTTTAAGTTCACAGGTCTACTGTTCCCCTTAAGTTATCAACACAGAAATTCTTCCTGAAGCTAACGGATTCAAAAGGAAAAATATGCCCTGAAGTGCCTATGACTTCTGGTTATCCAGATTGTCTGTGCTCTGTGCGTTAATGCACTTGAATCTGGTCAAATCTGTAGCCAAACAGGCTGAGAAAAAATAAATCCAGCAGAGGTTTAAACTTCTTTCATATATCTGAGTAGGGATATTAAGGTTAAACACCTTCATAACCATTTGAGGGATAAGACTACTAAAAATCACTGGCAAAAACAGCCCTCATCATGAAAACACATTTGAAGTGTCAAGTGGATACTGTGTTAATCTTAACTTTCAGCACCCTTGCAAACAAATTCACAAAATTAGGAAAAATGCATTGCTGGCCCCAGCTTACTATCTGGGGACAATTTATGGTTTTTCCTAGTTAGTTTTGGTGAAATGAAAAGGCTTCTACAAGGACAAGAATTCACAGACAAATGGAATATAACAGATATTTTTTTTCCTTTTTCCTGCTGTATATTTGGATTTCTGCTGCTCAGTCTATGACTTTCTGCTACAGGCTATGACTGATCCCCTGACAACTCTAGTCTCTGCAATAAATTGTTCAAAGTCAGACCCGGGGCTGTGTCAGTTCCTAGAATATCTGGGTTTTATATCTTCTCTAGCCTCATTTTAAATTTAAATGATAACAAATGCAGTCTGACCCCAGATGGAACAGAACATGTTTTTACATCAGATTGGTGTTTTTACTAATCTGACTTTGGTAAGCATCTTAAGCCCCACAATCATTTATGGTGAACCCCTGTACGCTTTCTAAGAGGAAGATGGGCCATGTGCCACCATGGAAATGATGCTCAATGCCAACTAGAGGCTGGCATTGCCTTGCAGGGAAGCAGTGTCACGGTCTTCTGGGCATACCCATTCCCACTTTTGTCCCTGGTTCTTCTGTTTCTTTCTGAGCTGGTGTTAGCATATGATTTATGTGTTGGTTGTGTGTGTTGGCAGGGGATTTTAAATAGATTTTTTTAAATGTTTTCTTTTGTTTGCGGATGTATTTATTGCACTTACCTGTGCTTTTGAAAACATACTGTATAATCTATGCTCTTCCTTGAATTCCACTGTGACAGGATTTGGGCTATTCCCTTTTCCTTCGCCCACATCCCTTTTTTAAAAAAATAAATAAATCTGTAAAATACTTTATACCAGGCAGGCCCCACATGTCTGTTGTTTGGAAGAGGTGGTCAAGGAGAGCTTGAGGCTGGAGAGGACAAGCCACACACAACGAGGAGAACAAACCTGACCACACCGTTACATGGCAAAAAGGCTCCTCTTTTTTTGTGGGCAAAGGCAAACGGCTTGGGCTTTGTGATGACAGAGCTAATGATCTGAACTGGCAAGGCACTTCTTTTAAATACTGGTTGAATTCGCAAACCTTTTGCTCTGGTATTTAAACCTAGTTCTCACCTGTCAGTAATCCCTTTCCTGTTTTCAAGCAAAGAAAAGACTTGTGCCATGAACAAAGGGGAAAGAAATGCCACATATTAGTAGCCAAGATAAGGTGCCAGTATTTAAACAACACCAAATGCTCAGTTCAGACAAAGAGGGATATCTTTGAGTCCAGTGCAAATACAAGTCTTCACATTCACTGTGGTCATCTACAGTACCTATTTTGGTTGGAGTTTTTTTCCCTCTTTGACCCCTCATCACCTCTTTATTCAGCCTACCCCAAGCAGAGCGTGATGTCTGAGTCAAGCTTTTGAACCCTCTGCATGTAAGTAGGTTTGAAAGTAAGCAAACAAGCTCATACATCCCTTGTCTGTGTAGGTGTGTTCGCATTTTCATTTATTAAAAACAAAATAAAAACATAATCTGATACAATTAGAGATGTATTTCAGAGAGTAGTCTGTGCTGAGAAATGCTTGCACCTGGTATCGTAATTTATAATGTTTAAGAAATAAGTTGGCATTAAAAAGAATCAAATGACAATGCAGAAAATAGGATCCAAAAGTCCCTCCCAAATTACCAAACAGTAGAGAATTGGATAAGATCACTCTGGCTATGTTTCTAATATTTTAGAGTAGTGGTTGCCTGCTATGCTCAAGCCTTTGATCTCAGAACTTCACCAGCTGACAATGAGATAATAAGTGTTAAGGACAGTATAGCAAGAATAAAAATCAGTACATTTTCTAGGGAGGCACTGAGATGTGACATGATTGGAGAAGCAAAGTGTATATGAAAGGCAAACTTTGCTCTCAGTTGTCTAATGTACATGCAGAGTTCTGAACATAGCCCATTGCAGGAGGATCTGTTCAAAATGTTAATTCAGCAAATAAAGGAAAAAGCAGTTATTCAACCTTTTTTTTTTTAATTCCCTGAGCTGATGGGACATTTATTATGCACAACTTCTGCTGCATCTGTTTGTTAATCACATAATGTAGTTAACACTGCCAAAGGACAGCAACTATATTACAAAGCAACGGAAAAACTATCCTCACCCAGAAGAAAGAGATGGAAAACCAGACTCCCATTTTATATCTGTTTTCTGGTTTGAGTGCAACAAAAGCTCATCGGGTCTGTAAGATATCATCTTAGAGTTTGAGAAGGCAGAGTTCTGTGAGTTCTTCTAGGTCAAGGCAGGGATCATCTCATGGAGATGCCACTTAGTTCATCTGCTGCTCCTTTTCTGGGGCTGTAAGCCTGCCTAAGGACTCCCAAACCCACCAGATTTTTGTGAAGTGACGGGAATCAGCAAGAGCACAGCTGGTAAAACCAACTTTGGTCTCCTGCTTCACTGGCTGGTATACTAACTGCAGGCAACTGGCTAAAATCGAACTGATATCACTCGCCCTTTGGCTTGGTCAGTAGAGGAATACATTCTGCTTCTGACCAATCTGCTCAAACACAGTCTGCTGTAGGTGGTACTGTACATATTAAGATGAATTAGAATAGGCTGAAAGGGATTCACACATACATTTTTAGCAGTATTACAGGAAAACAAACTTTCATTTTTCTCACACCAAATAAACACTAATGACACTCAGAGATGACATTCGATAAAAGCAGAATGAGCTCCAAATACCAAAGTCCTAAGACCCTGGTTTGCCACCCCTATGGGATTTTCCAGTGGCATGTGACCGAAGTTCAGCCAAGAACTTGGCTCTGGATCAAACCCAAGGCCAGCAGAGCCTGCATTTGTAGTATTTTTAAGAGATCCAATCCTGCCATATGTTTACCAGAGATATCATAATTGTCTGTGCAGTACTCGGTCTGCTATGGATTTTGCAGCAGCTGTCAATAGCACTCATTCATCACGGGCCCAAGATAATTGAAGCGCTCCATCTGCTGCAGGGCCACTATTATCAACAGTGATACTTGTGTCAGTAACTTACTGAAGAAGGGCCTGAACTTACTGCTAGTAAAAAATCAATGGGAGGATTCCTGTCGGCAGAAGGGGAGGCAGCCCTAACCCTTTCGGTACTGAAACCCCAAGCGGCTTCTCAGCATCCGATGGCACGGCACCCATTTCCATTCTGCCCCTGGATCGCTGGGAGGGTGCAAACGCAGGTGAAGCTCTCCCTGGTCACACAGCCTTTGTGAACTAGCCCTGCAAAGCATGCTGGAGAGCAAATCCCCGCTGAGGGAAAGGGCAGGCAAAGCAGAAAGATCAGAAATGGGCTGAAGAAACAGATGATGTCAGCTCACATGGACAAGTGAGGCAGAATTCAAGTTATGCATTCAGTTTAAAGCCCCTGACCGTATAAACAGTCAGGCATGTTTACAGGAAAGTGCTAAAGGAATTAATCTGTTACTCAGCAACACTAATCAAGACTCCTACCCCATGCAGTTCATAAAGTCCTACCTCCATGCATACCTTTATATTCATGCTCGCAGTCAGCCCCATTCCATCTTCTGTCTGCTGTACAAAGAGAAGGAAAAGAACAAGGTCTGTGAAATAAAACTGGTTATTGTAATAAAGCATTATTTTTTCTCAGATAAAACAATTATTTTCTATCATTTGCAGTTCTCTTTTCTCCTATTTTTATCTACTTGTAAAAAAGAAAACCACCTTCCTTTTCTTCTTGATTTTTTTTCCAAGAAAAGAACAAACTTTTGAAAACCAAGGCAAGTTATGACCTCTTTAACAAAGAGGGAAAAACAGAAGTTGTTGTCCTACAGTTGCAAGTGCAGATGAGATCAAACTAGAACTTTAAATCAGAACACCCTTGAACTTTCCAGGTCAGGTTCACGTCTAAACTTTGCTGCTAAGGTGAGTCAAAGCCTGTGCTCAGATGGATGTGGATAGCTCCCACTGAGTTCAGTCAGCATTCGTTGATTGTAACGGTAATATTTTTGTTGCATTTGTTTACTCTAGTGCAGATTCTCAAGGATCTGACTTCATTTTCATTCTTTGTTCATACATTGTTCATACTCTGTATAAGAAAGGCCACTGGCTTGAATACATTTAGGTCCTCTTTATGCACAGAGCGATGTAAAAACAGGAAAACGAGAACTGCAGAGAGGACAGACATGCTTGCAGTATCACTTCGACAGCGAAAAACAAAGAGTGCTGAAGGTTCAAACAAGATAACGCTGGAAGGTTCAAAATACAAAGCAAAACCATGATTTCACTTTTCATCAGAGGAGCACAGAAAGTGAGGCACTTTTCCGCTGGGCAATAATTCAGAAGTTTTTTGAAATGTTTCGTTGCTTGGTACATTCTAGACCTGCAAGGTTTTAAGGAATAGGTAACATTTTTTATTTGAGCCATTGGAATAGCTGGGAAGGGCAGTGTGTCTTTGAATTCCCTGCCAGTGAAGGGACTGAGCCCCCCAGACTGTTTTACAACACCACAAGACGGAGGAATGTCGTAGAAGATCTCTGTTGTTGAGGTGACTAGGAAAACCGGAAATTTCCCATGTTATTATCTTTGCCTTCTGTGGATGCCTCCGTACTTCCTGCAATACACAAGGAGATAAGGTAGCTTTTTTCTAAGCAAAATGGACCAGGGGAAAGGAGAGAAGAAAAAGCAACAATGAGGAATAGTTTGATGAGTGACTGAAGTCAAACAAGAGATGGCCCAAGAAACACAGGCGTATTGCTTTGCTAAAGGCAATCATTTCATACCAGAAGGAAGAGATGAGAGTTTTTTTAATAAACTTTGATTTTTAGAAGAGGCTTAAATATTCTGACTAAAAAAGATACCTTTCTTTTCAATATTTAATGAGCCTTTATTTTTGTCCATCTACTTTCCGCACATGAAAACAAGCCTCTAACGTGGGAACACACTCTCCAGCTGCAGTGTAACAGATGTGCAAACCATTAGTATCTGCTACCCATTCCAAGTCATTAAATCCGAAACCCTGCAGGAGGACTCAGTGGTACCATCAGGGGACCTGGGGCGGTTATGCTGTTTCTATTTAGCTGATTTCGCTGGAAGGGCCAGGGTTTTACCTTGAGGCATAGAGGGGAGTACGGAACTCAGAGCTGGATTAACTGTGGACAAAGCGACTATGAAAATGTATAGCTTGAGTCTTAAGATCAGTTTCCTGGGCCCTTCACCATGGTGAAGGGGAAATGAATGGTGTTTCACTGACAAGGGAAGGTGTAAATAGGATCCTGTGAACTTAAAAACAGAGTGAAAACAGAGAAGACCCCAGATTAAAATGCCCCAGTATTAGAGGAAAAGAGCAGTGCCAGGATTTTGATTCATGAGAAGTCCGCTGCAGTAGTGAAGTAAATAGTTCAGGTTGGACAATCCAACTGGGCAGCAAGGGAAACCAATACAGAAAGTGTCCAAGTGTCCGGGCAGTCTTTATCCACAGGGTGTGGAGATCCAGAATTTGGGAACCACCCTGTCTTTTGCATTCAGTGCTCCTGAAACAATCGCCTCGTCACAAGCTAACCAGTACGACAAAGGTACAGTCCAAGCACTGAATGGAAAGATGCACCTGCCTATGAAACCACTGAATGTGCATACCAGGGAGTTGAGGCATCTTCTTCAGAAACTGTCCTGGCCCCTGCCTGCTGAGGACACAGACAGCCCTGGTGGGTGCTGAAGCTGGACCTGGACAGAACCTGACTTGCCAAACAAGAGCAGAAATTTCATGTATCTTCCAGAAACCCAGGCATCCCCAACTGCCTCAGGCATCCAAATCCCCTTCCCCATTCAGAAGACGCTGCTTCTGCTGGGACAGAATGTCTTGGCCTTGGAACGCCCCAAATTCACAGCATTTTTGCAGACTGCGTGGCATTCCGGCAGCCGGCTGACTTTCTGATGTTGCACGTGGGTGAGCTTTTGCTCACTCTCTTGCCATCTCTCTGCGAGCAGCAGGAGCTGGAGTGGGCCAAGTGTCACAGACAATATTCAGAAGCAATTCCGGAAACTTTATTGCTCAGAAGTGGCACCCGGCCAGCAGAGGAGAAAGAGAAGAGCTCACAGTTGTGTGGTTGCACACACTGACAAAACTGCTACTGATGAATCAGAGAGAGAAATTTGGAGAGGTGACCTTGGGAGGTCACAGAAGATTCTTTTTTGCCAACAAATATGAACATTTGCAATCAGACTGTGGCATGGTGCCAGTCACTGTTTTATGTGCTATCTCATCAAAACATGAATTTTCAATAGCTGGTTTAGAGGCCTACTTGCTGCAGTATTATATCTCTCCAACTCCTACAGGTTTTGAATTGTACAGATACAAAAGCAGGGTATTGAGGAAAGCTGGCACTTGGATTTGCATTGTTCTCCATGAACATTTTCCTGCATTCTGAAAATTGCCAACTGGTCAAGTGCCGGAAGGTCACTAAGCAGCGTGGCAAAACTGATGACAGAAGGGAGGCAAAAAATCTCTGGAAAATAAAACTCCTCCATTGTCCGGCCTGGAAGGTCAAAAATTGCCATTTTAAGATTGCTTGTGCTAACGGAGGCTCACCCACCCTAGGTGTCAGCCCTTCAGAGAGAACGACTGTAAATACCGCCATCTGTGATGTTCCTGGTGAAGGACTCTGCTGATGTAAAGGTTATTACTCATTTATAAACATATGGCTGTTCTAATCATTCAGTCCTCTGTTCATAACGAGATTTGTGTTTTGATGGAGCTCAGCTTTGAAACAAAGATATTTTTTCACTGCTCAGCACTGAGGGGACATTATAAATTTAATTTATATTAACAAAAACAACAGCAACCCACTGTAGGAAATTCTTCAATCAATAGATGTGACTTGACATTAAAAAAAGAAAACAATGCATTGAAAGCAGTCAGTCTGAATGAGCACCACCCAGTGCAGTCTGAAATCAAATCTACAGCGACTGTGAGAAAGATTATGAACAAAAAGACAGAGGATTCTGCTGTTCATCATTGTCCCAACTAAACAAAATTAGAAAAACTAACAGAAAAAGTGTGCCTTTTTAACACTATTTCAATTTTGAAAATCTAGAGAAATAAAATACTGAGGTTTACTGCACTTGAGCCGACAGCAACTTTTTAGTGACGCTGTTGTAGCGAAAGCTCTGGAATTGTGTTTTCAAACTATGGATTTTATTGTCTCTGTGTGTGATGTGTGAATATTTGAGCATGTGCATTTGTACATATAACATGCCTTTCAAGCGAGTGCTTTAGATCTAAGATCCCATTTCCTCCATGTAGTCAACAAAGACCATAAAGCAATTTCTGCAGGAGCAAGAGTTCACGCAGAAGACCTGAAAGCTAAAAATTCCCACCAAACCAGTTTAGACACAATGTGTAGCTTACCTCTTGTCTGTCTGCTTCCAGAAGCAAAGGGACCGGTTCATCTGACTTATTGTAAATGTCTAGCTCAGGCTGAGATTAATTGCTTCCTAAACTCCATTGACCTTGTGGAGAGTTTTTATTAGGTCCTTGATTAAGACTTTTGATGACAGTAGAGCCTGTGTTTGCATGGCTGCCCTTAATATTATGCAAACTCTGAAAGAAAAAAAGTATTTTATTCACTGCTGTATTGAGATATCTTGCAGTAAACCACACCCCCATGCACAAATAGGCATGGTTGGATCCCACGTACCAAGACATCTCTCTCCATACTTTTCACCAGGAGACCAAATAAAGTAACAACTACCATTACATGCTACTCGCTCCCAATAAACATTTTTCCTAGTGGGAGACTCATCTGCCATACTACAGATGGTGTCTAAAAAACCTCATCATTGATATTCTCTTGGATTAATCTAACATAATACTTTAACACCCAGCCCACATTTCATCATTAATAATATTTATGTAATGCAGCTGCAAGTCTAAGCAGCACGTTACGTCATCTCAGCTGCATGAAGGGTAAGCTGCACTTTCTAGATCGCAGCACAGTGATGTTTGCATTACATATGTTGAAATTCAATAATGAAAATAACCAAAAATAATGGAAATAGCTATGCTGGCTTTGAGATCTTTTAAATTAAGCTTGAGGAATGAAGAAGAAGATATATTTCAGCATCAGGGTTTTTTAACTTTTTTTGTGTTAAAGTTAACTTAAAAATAATTTAGTTTTTCAGAATGCTAAGGTAGTTCTTTTTATACGCAGTCTTAGGTTAGGACTAATGCTTGAGCCCCTGCAATACAGTGAAAATCTATTGGAATTCATTGGAGAATCCTCATGTCCATGAGAAAGGTTCGGATATGGAGATCTGGACTGTTGTTATGTGAAAGTGTGAGAATATCCCCGATTTATGGCATCTGAACACCAGACAGCCATGGTCCTTCCAGGTGAGCTGTGGGACAACATTTACACCACAACATTTACACTACTGCACTTTCTTGTAGTGGAACATCAACGATATCGATGCAGTTAGAAACTTCGTTTCTAACAGACTGTACAAAATTTCCAGGATTTGGATTTTTTTCAAACAGTAACAGCTAGTATATTGAAAAACTTCACCTGCCCATGTTCATATTTTTCCTCTAATGCACATAATTTAGCCTCTGAGCAAATACAGTTTCTACCTTGCTATATGCCTGGGCAAAGATACATTGATTATGGCCATTTGAACAGTAAAGAATAGAAGCACATAGAGGATCAGTGCCTTGACACAACCAGAAATAGAATCAAGATTTCCTAAAACCCCTTCCAGTGCCTCAACCACAAGCCCATTCCTGGGAAAAGAACAGAAACTTTATCATACTTCTTTCCCCCCATTTATTCTGTTAAATCACTGCAAAAGGTCTGTGGACATTTTTGCTACAATTTAAACTGTACCTTAATTTGGTTTATCTCAAACCTGCTCCCAATAGGCTTGAGATAAATTAAAAACTCTGGGTAATGCAGGTACAAGTTTTTTTTTTAAGCCAACTCTTTAACTGCTGATGAGCTCTCATAGCCCTGAGACATGGGTCAGAAGAACTCAGAATTGCTTCTCACACTTTGCAAAATTCAGAGATACTCAGATTTAGGGACTTCTGTTCAATTAATAATTACAATCAGAGCATTTGTTGCAGATCTGCTGCTCTATGAGCTTTAAGGTTAAGCTCCTAGCTACAGCCATTCTCCCAAAGCTCAGAAAACCATCTATTGTTTAAAAAAAGTTGCTTAAACTGATTGTTTAGGAGTTTTAACAAAAGAGCTCCAGAGGCGATTTCATCACTGCAAAGCACCATGACTGGGGAAAATACCTGCAGTACTTCTACTTTTCTCCAGAAAAATTCCATAATAAACATTAGAAGCGAGTTTGCTGAGTCTGTACTTACAGGCGTAATCTCCTATTGACACATGTATAAACTACAAGGGAATGAGCCCTATCCAGTCACAGTGTAACGCTCTATCAGTGAGATTTCTGGGATTTTTGAGCAGTGTACTCTGTATATGGCAACTGCTGCCTAGTGTTTGCCTATTCTTCACTTGCTTAAAGCCTCTGGTTTTGTCTTGAGGGTCCACGTAAGGTCAACTTCCCACCCCCCAACAGTGGCATAGAAAACTGCACTGAAGGTGGAAGAAAATGCCTCTCCTTACCAAGCAGCCAGTGTTGATAAAACAGCTCTCTGTTACAATAGCTTTAAGGGCAAACAGTAAGGAGGTTTACCCATTCAAACAAAGTTAAGAGGGAGCAAATTCTCTTAAAGATGTACCTATGTCTGAGATCTTTGTTTCGTTTTCAGTTACTTGATAGAAAATAAAGATAAAGCCAAGAGCAGGCTGCATTGAAAAAATCCTCTGTGCTCCTGAAAATATTTCCTTTGTGTTCAAGAGAGAAACATAAGAGAAGGCCACTTTAGTCAAATTGGCATTTATATTTTTTAAAATTAAATAACAAACTCTTATAGCATTTTTTTTTTAGTGCTTTTTAGTCTTTGCTTTCTTTTCATTTCTGGAACAGAATGAGCATGGGAAATGCACATGTTTTGCTGTATCTAATTCACTTGCTTTTGTGTGCTCAGAGCTTAAGAGAAAGCGATCAAAGGTGAGGCTGCGCCATTTGTAAACATGAGACTGTGGGTATGTCATGAAATTTGCATATAATTCTGTCATCCCCTTCCATTTGCTCATCGTCTCCTGGAGCTTCAGATGGCATCTTAAGGACATCCCTAAAAACACATCCCTTAATAAAGTAGCTT
>Ga0181612_173321_pt1 | contig 11886 bp, 5 predicted proteins | sample HoacroProtozoa21_FD_119630 | JGI IMG/M metagenome (GOLD analysis project Ga0181612, IMG submission 119630) | Hoatzin crop microbial communities from Cojedes, Venezuel. Combined Assembly of Gp0051906, Gp0051904, Gp0051908 | reverse complement strand
TAAACAAAGTCCTAGTTTGACAGGGCTCAATTTCATCATTAAAGCTGATAGCTATTGGCAAGAAATTAAAACACAGCAAATAATCAAAACATGAAATGGCTAGTAAAATTCAACCTTTTTGCTGACTATACTTTTCAGAACCCCTCTCCCCAGCTTCTTGGGTTTTTCCATCTATCAGTATGTTCATGGAATTTGCTGTATGAAAGGATGTGGAAACAAGAACATAGTTTAAAATTATAGGAGTTGGATTTTGCTGAAAAAAAGTCTTAGAGAAAGCTGAACTGAGGTGATTTATTATCTAGACACTAGACTTTGTTGAATTAATGTCAGTCTTTGATTAATATTGGTAGTTATGGAAAGAATATTTCATTCATTTTACCCAGTTTAGCTCAGTTAAATAGTGTATACACTGTTTAGAAACCTGTTTGAGCCTGTAAAACTATGAAAAGCCCCCTTTCCAATTTCTAAGTAAAAATTTGGCTTGGTTGATCTAAATGCTTTTTTCCAGTTCACTACCTACTCCCATACTTGTTTGGTTGTTTTAAATAACTTTTGTTATTTTAAATGATTACTCGTGCATTTAAATTAAGCATTTTAACGAATCAAGACATTTTGAAAGCATTTTTTCTATACATGAATAGAGTTTCAATTTCTAAACAAGATCAAGTAGAAGACCCAAGTAAAAAGTTAGTCTTATAAATAATACATTGCAGTCAGCCTTTTGACAGACTGTGTAAAACTTAAAACCTACTAAATACCAAGCAACAACTGCTGAAAACAAATAAAAAAAATGTAAAATCAGAAACATTCCAAGTCAGTTTCAATCCAACATTTAGGGAAATCGTGGCACATACTGTGCAGGAAAATATCCTTCAAATGAAATAACACAGTACGTTCACAATGCCCGTTTAGTAAGTTACCATTAAAAATAACAGTTCCCACTTACAATGTTAGGTAGTAGATGTCTGAATGAATAGCTATAATAATGAAACATTTCTAGTCCCTGCTTCTTGTCACACTTACCTGACCAACCAATTTGGCCCAGACTGATTTCTGACCTCTGACAATGGAGGGGTGAGTTGGGGGTGTGTGTGTGTTTAAAGAGTGATGGATAATGGATATCTGCTTGGGAACAAAGAAATAAATAGCAAAGTAGTGAACAATATTTATTTCTTAGTGGTTAAATAAATTGAGTTTTGGAGTGGATGAAAAACTTTGGGAAGAATATTTTGGAAATAATTTCTCTGCAAGAAGCTTTTAATTAACTTAAAAGTTTGTACTGAAGTTTGAAATTGTGAGAAGTAAGAAAATATCAGTGCTGAGGAAAGGATTTGCTGTCTGTTAATGCAATGACCTTTGTAGAGTTCAGAAACCTTTCAATATCCTGTTCAGGAGAATGAATGAGAAAGAAAAACTGCAGAAGGAAATGGAGGAAAGATGTTATTAGCAGCGGCTTCCTGGGAGTGGCTGCCCATGTTTGGATTGGCTGTGGCAGGGAGGGAAGAAGCTTTTATCCACAAATGGCTGGAGCATTATCTTGATGTGGGCTATAAGGGAATGTGCTGCAGGAGAAGACACTGAACTAAATTTAAAAAATACAGGTGAAAAAGCTATACAGGCTTGCCAATTCTTTCATCAAAACAGAATGTTGGAGCTGGTGTGTTGTGAGAGACAGGAGACCTATAATGATTCACAAGTTAAGGGGGAAGCTCTAGTCTGGAAAAGGAACAAAACATCTCTTGAGAACAGAGTAAGGAGAAAAAAATGCGTCTCGATCATTCAATCTGAATTCTTGCTCGAGAGCAGATTACAACGTTCGGTGGCTTGGGGAGGCTTTATCTGAAGTAAATCAACATCTACAATCACGGAAACTTGTGAACTTGCAGAAACACTGCCCTCAGACTAATATGGAAAACGTTCCTCTGTCATTGTATGTTACAAAAATGATGAGAGAAACAGGTGACAGAATATTTGGAAAGCACCCTTGAGGTTGCATATAGCAAACTTGGAAACAAAGTGGTTTGCATTATGGTTGGAGTAAAAGCACTCTTTTGGCACCGAAGAACAACAGGAGATTATAATAAGGAAACATATGCTAGCAAATGGCTTAGTTTCATTCAATGTTGGGCTCCTGTGAAACCATCTTACTTCCTGAAAACTGTGAGACCTTGGCAGCCACAGAACTTACTGTCTTCTGCTTGTCCTGACGATGCCCAGCATGTCTACAACAAGCAACTTGCAGAAGTGCTAACCCTTATCCCCATTTTATCGGCCGGCAGTCACAGAAGCGAGTGGGTGTAAAAGCTGACAGAAGACCTCTTGAGCTGTGCTCTTACAGTACTGAATTCAGGTGGCTGGTGATCACTACGGCAGCAAGGAAAGTGTGTTACTCCAACTGGAGACAGTGGGCTTGAATAGACATCAGACCATACAGAAGTGGCAAAGACAAGAAAAGGACGGCTAGAGATTGGTTAATTGCTTTAAACCTGGTTGGGGCCATTACTGCTCTGTCAGATTTAGCCAATTTGGATCACCACCTCTAAGTTTTAATTAAAACTGGTGCTGCTGCCGTTAATTGTATATTCTAATAACTTTAAATAATGCAGATGATTTTTATTCAGTTGTCCTCTCCTGGCCTGGCCCCACGGAGACCACTGTTAATTAGATACTACATTACATCTAGCAATGTCTTTATTGCTGTTAATGTTGCTCTCTATATTATGTGGATGGCTCTAGAGTGAGAACATGCTGAGAATTTAATAAGATGACTGGTAGTTGAGAAGCAGGTATTAATGTGTTGTAAAACACCTCATTTGACACGTTCTTTAATAAGTGACCATGTCACTCATAAAAGGGAGTGATGCAATTTGCAGTCAAAGCAAAGAGTTAACTAATTCAGCTGCTCAGAACACTTATTTTTCTTCAGGAGCCGTAAAATGAAGTAAGGAATGCAACCGATGTACACAGACAGATTTCAAAATGTCTCTTGCACACATTTGCCTTGTGTTGTGCACGATGTGGACAAGCACTATTAAAAAGCTATCTGTGACTAATTTGGTTTTGATGCTGCTGGATTGCAAAAGCTGTGATTGCTGTATTCTTGGGGGAGGAATAGTCTGCTTGACAATGTCTGCTGCTGGTTCCCAGATCCCAATGTCTGTTGGTTCCCAGATCCAGCTTGGCTGGATGCTGCCAGGCTGGTCCCTGACCTGCCACCTTTGGGAGCAGAGCAATAGCTCAAGTTAACCCATCAGGCTCCACTGGACAGAAGTGTGTATATTCGTATTTACACTTTTCTGCACTCTTCCCATGAGCATCAGCCAGAAATTAAAATTTGGAAGAAAACATTTGGTAAATCGTGGAACTTCTGACATTTTGAAGGTTGAAATGTATTTCAATCAGTACAATTCCTCTGGTTTTCACAGTGAACCTGCTTTTTTTTTTTTTTTTCTTTTTTGAAAGAAATGGTTCTCTGGAATTCCTCAGAAAGAAAAAAGGATAGTCTCCATTAAAATAAATTTAAAACGAGATTTTAAACAAGGGTTAAACTTTGTTCAAATCTATTTTTGCTCCCTGTGTATGATGGTTTCCATTTGTGTGAGCCTTCTTGGAAGCAGGGACTTCACTAAATCCTGCAGGCTGCCCTCACGCACTGCTCCAGTGTCTTCTGTGCTGCGGGTGGCCTCATTGTAGATAAAGTTGGTCATTAAGAAGCTGGTTTCAGAGCAGCAGTGCCAGTCTTTCCACTAATAAAGCTTTCCTTTGAAGCTCTTGAGCTGTATTTTGTCTCACTGTGTATTTTTGAAGAGCATTGTGTGTTTAACAGCATAAATAAATAAATAAAGCCTTGCACATTTATCTCTGATGAAAGCTTGCTATAAATTTGTATGCAAATTAGGTCCAGCTCCAAGCAAGTTGCCAGTGTAGTCTTCAGGGTTATGCACTGCAGATCTTACCCTTAGGAATTCTTTCCTTATACCCAGACCAAACTTTTTTCCCCTTCATTTAATCTCTTTCATTTATAGCAATTATCAGCCACGGAGATTGCAGTATATTTTAATGGTATTTTAATCTTGTAATTGCAATGGGAAAGATGTGTTTACCCCTAGTTTTGTGGTGTTGTGTTGAACTGGAGATGAAAGTGAACTGAAGTATTTTGTTCTTGAGCAATAGTAATGCAAGGTAGATGCATTCCTTCAGGTCCTATAGATGTACAAGAGGAACTGCAAGGTATTTTTGTAGAACCTGCTCATGTACGGTGATTCTCTACATGCTGTAGATGCTGAAGAGTGTTGTGAACTATTTTTCTTAAACAAAGTCCTTTCAGTATATGCAGCGTACACTTCAGTGATCTGCTGCATACAGGGATTAAATTACAAACTGTTTTCAACATTGCTTATGAATTTAAAGTCTGGAAGAGATCCTCCTTTGGGTTATGGTTTTTGATTATATCTTTCTAATTATACACATCTAGTGAGATTACATCACCTATGCCGCAGACATGACCAAAGTGTATGGCTCAAGATTTAAGAGATAAACATTAAAGTGCAAACGCATAGCTGTACAGTAATGTAATGTCAGTTAGGAAAATTGGGTTGAGACTTCCAGACTAACCACAAGTAGATTCAAAGCAGAGGGGGAAATAAAATGTGATTTTTCCTTCATCTGCTGTATATTAGGGACTGCATTTTACAGATGACTCTGTGGGCATTGTGCTGCTCTTTACCAGCATGTGAACATAGAATGATCTTTGTTGGAATCATCTTAACAGAAGAACTAACTGCAGAGAATTGCTGTAGGATTTGGGGAAAAAAATATATTCAATGGCTATACTTTTCTTATTATGGTTAGTGGATTCCATAATCCTGGAAGGTCACACTCTTGCTGCCCAACTATTGAACTGTAGGTCTAATATATTTCTTGTTCTGGTGACGTTGAGCAAGACATATTTAGTCTTAATTTGATCATGATTGTGTTGCTTGAGCTGTCAACAGTGTGAGCTATGACTTCACTTGAGGAAAGAAAAAGAAAGGAAGGTATGCTTCCTATGCCTCAAAACTTCTCTGGAGTCTGGGCAGGACAAGGTACCATCCATCAGCTGATCAGTAATGTCACACCTTGTTAGAAACAGTGCTCTGGCTCCTGCAGAGCAAAGTGCAGAGCAGGAAAACAGATCTCTGCTGCACAAAGAAGAAAGATTATGCCAGTCTGTAGCTTTTCCTGACTGAGGTTTCCAGTTCTTATCATTTCCTGTTGTGGTATGGGGGCAATTTGCCTTGCGTTTCAGCAAATTAGTGCACCTGCTGGAATATTGCTTCTGCAGTTCCCGCCGAGCCATTTCAAGCACTCATAATGCTGTGTTTTGTATCAGAAAGGTGGCAGAATGGTGCTTTTTAGCTTGCAAACCTGCTGGAATGTACCACTGTATTTCAGACACTGAGGGCAAGCTGTCTAGGTAGTAAAGCCATAAAATATTGCAAATAAGAAAAAAAGACAACTGAGTATTGGCAGAAAGAAATACAAAAAGTCTGAAGCATCTAGTTCCATTTTAATATTAATTTAATTATGAATGTCAAAGGTAATGCAATATTGTTTAATCATTTTAATCTATTTTTTAAAAAAATATCTGAAATCATGAAGTTAAGTATCTAAAACTATATTTAGACATCTTAGTGAAAGTGGCCTGATTTTCAAAGGTGCCGAGCTATTGCAGGGACAGGAGAAGTGTGATAGGTTTTGTCCTGGATTCCTAGGCTTAAAAATTAACATAAGTTTGTTTTTGGAGACGATCAGACTACAAGCTATTTTAAAAAGCTAAAATCATATGGCATTGCCTGCTAATGGCAATTCATCCTTTTTGAGCAGAAAATAAGAAAATTACTGTAAATGTTCAAATTAAAACTCATAAATGTCTCTGAGCATTAAAAGGAAAGAAAGGAAGAAGAACTCAGTTGAAATAAATTATTTTACACTGCCTTGGAATATAGACAGCCAAGCCAGCATAACAAGCATTAAAAAAAAACAACCACCAAACAAACAAAAAAGAAACTTGATAGTCCAAGTCCAACCTGAGGTATTTTGTTTTAATAGTAGTTATAAAAAGTGGAAATTAAAGCATAGATGGAAACTCTGATACCACTTTAAGTTTAATGGTATAATGGCACTACTTAAACAATACAGTTAATGCAGTAAACCCAGCAAATTTCCTTAACTGCAGTAAACCCAGTAAATTTCCTTAACTGCAGGGGGTCCTCCTTATTTGGTTAACTCTCGAGATTGTATGTTTTAGATGACTACGTCTATTTCCAGATAAAGGTTACTGCTGGGCATTTAGTTTTCATAATGTTGACTTTAGCATTCTTCAATGGTCTCTGCATATTTTTAATTTATGGCCATTTTATGACTGCAATGAATTGCCACAAATTGAGGAAAAAAAATCTTATAAAAATGACAAAGAAAATAACTTTTTCCTCACAATATGTTCAGAACCTCAGATATTTGCTATTAGCCTCTTGTTTTGTTTGCTTTCACTTTCCTGGAGGAACATTAACACTCCCCAGTGTAAAGGGTCTGGTTTTCAGGTATGCCAAATGTTGGTTGACTTGGTTTTGCGTCTTGCTCTTTCATAATAACAGTAAGTGGCCATAAATAGAGCAGAAACAACTGCCTGAGAGTACATTCTGTGGAGAAGCTCCCTAGAAGTTTTTCAGCCCAGACTAGGGATGTGACATTTTTAGGAAAATAGTATTTGTAAGGGTTATGCTTTTGTTGGGCATAGGATTGGGATGGATGAAGCTTCTGAGCACTGTAAATAAGTGAAGTTCAACATTGCATGCCCAGCTGGGGCTATGGGAAGTTGTGGAGCGCATGAGTCCATAACTCATGTTATGGTGGACAATCCCCATCAACAGAATTTGGATGAGTATTCCATACCCACCTTGAGCCATGGTCCTGTATGTGTGTATGTATGTGACTTACTCTCATATTTAATTCTAAGCACACAGTGTTTGTGTTTACAGGATCAAGGCTGTAAGTATCTTGAGTTGTATATTGTAAGTATTAATATACAACTCAGTGTATATTGAGAAAATACTATACTAGAGGGGAACAGTATAAACTTGGCTTTATTATTAGTTCTTAATGAGTTGTGTTTATAAGACAAGTTGAAGTTGTAGGTACTAATAAAAATGATTGCTACAGGCCTCATTGTAGTTATGAAATATAAATCATTGAACGACTGACTTGGAAGCTTTTAGTTTTCCAGGTCTCTAGAGTATGGTTTACAGGAGTGATGGAGCATTGACAGTTGACAGGCTTGGAACATGATGGACCACCAGGGATAGTTTGGTACAAGGCCCACTTAGGAAATAGCTTACCAGTAGTCCCTTCTCTTTTATTCCAGACGGTTGATAACTAAAGCCTGTTGGTAGACAGTATCTGAGACAGTAATGCACAATAGAAGTATTTGGCAGGAAAACAGGTCCCAGAGTATGCAGGGCCTTGCCACTTCAGTCTCGCAAATGTGAGGACAATGGTGGGATAGGGCTGGCATCTGTTTCTTGGTGTGATTTTTCCATGGTTGAGGGAGTGCTTGTAGCAAGGCTACCACTCCTAATGTGTGTGTGAGAGCCAACCCGGTGAAAGAGGAGATCCATGCTGAGTTGGTGGTACCTCATTGCTGCTGTTCTATTACAAACTGTTTGTGAGTCTGGGTGTAAGATTTAGCTTAAAAACAAGTGCAACTACTGAACCACCTCTTGCTTAAGAGGGCAGGTAATACAATGTACCACTCTATGGGCTTGAGGAAAAGGAGTAGTGGATGACTTGTGTGGTCTCTGGTCATGTTCTCTGGATGACAGTGAGTCAAAAGGTTGATAGTCACTGAGAGGTGTGGAGAAACAGTATTTGCATTCAGTAATTAACTTTGGGGAAGATATGTATTTTATTAAAATATTAGACTAAAGCAGACTTTTATTCCAAGAGAAAAAGAGCTGAATCCAGCATGAATGAGGCTGCATAGCTGCTGACTTGTATGAACTCCCTCGCACCTTGGGAACAGATGTAGCAGCCCATTGCTGTTGCTCAGCAGTCTAGCAAGGATTGTGCCATGTGTAGAACATGCAATGCCACAGCTTAATATAAGAGGAGAATTTTTTCAGGTGTTCCTAGAGCGTGGCCAGACCGGGAAAAGATTTGAAGAAATTAATAGTCATGGTTGGTAGGGGTTTTTGTCTGACATATCCATTCTAAAGTTAAACCAAAAGAGGTGAAAAAAGTCATTAAATTGCTTGAAGATTTAGAAGAAAGACCAGTTTGTTTTAAAAAAAAAAATAATAGAAACAAGGGGGAAAAAAAGTGAAAACAAGAAGAATCTTTGTGCTCTGTAGCCTGTATTGTAGTCTTCAGCAAAGAATGAGTAACATTATGGCATGAAACCTGATTAAGCTGGGGCAGTCTGTCTTCTAAGCAACTTTTATGGGCCAGATCTTGATCCTTTTATTTCCTATACTCAGAATTATTGCCATAGTATCATTAAGCACCATGCATACTGTTGGTGTTCCATAAATAGGAATAATTGTTGTTGTAGCTGGAAGGCTGGTCTGCTTCCAGCTCTTGGTGCACTGAAGAGATAGTAGGATTAAAAAGAGCTTTTAGACCCTGGGAAGTTGAAAGAGCACTTTCTGGAAACTCTTGTATGCATTATCATGTTTCTAGGCCAAATAAAGGATTTGGGTTATTTCTTTCAGGGCATCTGCAGGACGAATATTCCTTGGTTTGGTTTGCTCAAAGCTGGAGTATCTGAAGCTTTTGAGATGCCAGTTAGAAAGTAGACATTTTGAACTACATCAAGCTACAGTGGCAGCACTTCTAAAACGTAATCCTGGAAGATGTATGCCTGGAAATATACCACCTCTTTAATACGTAACCAAAATGTGTTTTTATCCCCTTGTTTCTTTGACACATTTAATTTTACTGTTTTTATCAATCCTCGATTTATGAACTATAGCTTGCTATTTACAGCTGATATTTTTAAGTGGCTTTATGCTGAACAGGAAGCAAGATAGCACTATTATAACTGTTTTGTGGTGTGTAAGAAGGAAATCCAAGGAGAAGGTAATAAATCAACCCACTTTCTTGTGCTCTCCTCTTTTCAGAGCTTGACCAACCACCAACAGATTCATGGTTACTGCAGACAGTAAAAGCAATCATGCTAACCAGATAATAAAAGCTCCTATTTTTTGTTGTCCAACTTCAAAGCAACAACTTTCAGTGACAAAATGTAATCAGCAGTTGAAAGCAATAGGCACTATTAAAACCCATCAGCTGTACTTCTTGTTTCTAAGGGAGCCACCTCCTTTACTCGGTGTGTTTCCCCAACAATTCTGGGAACTTTCAGATATTAAAAATAAAAAGTGTTCAGTCAACTGGTCTAGGAGTTGTCTAACAAAACTGAATTAGACCACATTAAGTATACTGTACAACTCAGTGCATATTGAGAAAAATTAAACTTGCACTCTGAGTCCATTCTTAATCATTTGGACTTCAAACACTGCATAGGCACAGATGAACATGCAAAGCTAGTTCTGTTTGATCATCTCCCTACCCTCCTGATACTGGCTGGACTGCACGTAAAAATGTTCCCAAGCCAACAGTGAGATGGTAGGTCTTGTGCATTATAGAAGGTGCTTTGGCTTTGCTCCACCCAAAGACTTTTGTTACTGGTGGTTCTTGGCTTCTTGCTGTGTGGTAGGTTTCCGATTGGTCTCTGTGCTTTATAAATCTGGGTCTTGGATTTGGTCTTTTCATATCTGTAGAGGATTATTTCTTCCTTATTAAAAATACAGTGTTGTTGTTGTGTGAAGCAACTTAATCTCAACCAGACACAAGAAGTTCTTGCATATGTGAATCATTTACAAATTGTGTATGTATGAAGAAGCAAGTGCTACCCTTTGTTTTAAAGACTGGTAGAGTTGCCTTTAATCGGCATTCTGTATTTCGTTTTTTCTTGTTTGTTTGTTTTCGAAAGCAAGGGAAATTTTAAACCTGACCAGGAATGAACAGGTGAAATTGAAATACATTCATTGTTGCTTTAAGTTTGTCAACAGATGCAGTTATGCCAGTGTCTCCTCATGAATTCCTTCAGTTTTAAAAGACAGTTGTAAGGGTGAAGGGAGTCTGTTGACCAAGTGCTGAAATATAACAAGGGGTATTAACTGCAACTTCTCTGTTCAAAAGCAGTTTCTTCTTTCAGTGTGGGTTTTTTTTTTCCTTTCTTCTGTAAAGAGCACAAGGAAGGTAACCTGTGTTTGGTCCTGACATGGTCACTGCTACGCAATGCGTAACTGTGAACTACAGCAATATGGGCCATGTAAGTGTGCTCGCCTTTGTGTCAGAGGGAGAAGGATGATGTCTCATGCTGAAGTGTTATTGATGTTTAACATATCAGCTTGGTTTCCTGCAAGCAACATTAGGCACACAGGATACGCATAAAAACTTTCTCTGTTTCATTTATACTTCCCACTACATTGTGGTGTTGCCTCAAATCCAGTCGTGTGTGTTTCAAACTGTACATTAAAAAGTTTGGGTTGTGAATTCAAATATAATTGCGAACAGTATTAACTGAGGGCTAATAATGGTTCATGTGTGTGAGATTAGATCTGGCTTTGTTGGTCTTGCATTTCTGCTTACTGTGTGGTCACTTTAGTGTGCATACACGTTAGGGTGATTAAGGGTCCAAAGCCATAATATTGCAAACACACATGAGATTTATTTTACTTTTACGTTTTGGCTTACTGGGATGATGTGAGGAAATTTAAATGTACGCTCAAGAGTTTGCTGCATTAAGTTAGGACCTACCTAACTGCAAATGCTTTAGTGTGCAATTTTTAAATAAAACCACATTTTTTTTTGTCCTTTTCTAAAAGTGTCCTGACTGAACTGTTATGGAATAGCTCACTGCAAGTAGTTGTCTGAATTTCATATATCTAAAAAAAATAATGATTTAGATTTTTGAAAAATGCTGTAATGATTTTTGTCTTGTTCTGCGGCTTTTGTTTGAAATAAAAGATGAAAAGAGATCTTTCCAATGCAAATGCTAATTTAAGCAGAAAGCAGGTTGTTTAAGATTTTTATCTATCTAAACAGCTTAATTGTTTCAAGCAAAAAAAATAATCTAACCGCCCCGGTAGCAGTTAAAAGGAATCTCTATAAACTACTTGCCTAGATAAAATAGTTTTTATGAAAAATGGCCAGTTAAAAAGTTTTCCAGCTAGGGTTTTGTATTCTTGCAACTAATAATTGTAACTTGTGTTCCACTTTTCTGGAGAAACCAAGATGAAATGCTTTGCAAACGTGGCTGCTCTGCTTCAGTAATTAGAATGAGCTGATTCAGAAATGTCAGGTACTGCTCTGGCTACCCAATGGTGGTAGTTGCTAATCCACTTACAATAAGTTTGAGTGGTGCTTGGTTGACACTGTAGCTATTACAGTTACCACTGTGCCTGGGCTAGTTTGGTGAGCTTACTGTTGCTGTCACAGTTGCATGGGTTGGATATCTTGGAGGAAGAAAACTCTTTTTCCTGGGATTAAATTAATAGGGAGAAAATTCTGTAGGAAGTCAAGGAAAAAATGGAGGGTAGATCTCACTGCTATGCCACACAATATAATGATTTTCTAGAAACCTTTATCCATCTTGAAGAATAACTAGCCAGCAAGTAATTATATTCATTCAAGTTTGCTAGCATATTTACCCAAAGGCAAAGTATAATGATTTACTAAATGATTTCATTCATAAAATGCTTAAATGGATAAAGTAATCTTACATAGATACTGAAGAAGGATTCCATTATCTTTCTCACAGTACTTCTGAATGAGGGAGGGGAGGGT
>Ga0181612_139106_pt1 | contig 11886 bp, 2 predicted proteins | sample HoacroProtozoa21_FD_119630 | JGI IMG/M metagenome (GOLD analysis project Ga0181612, IMG submission 119630) | Hoatzin crop microbial communities from Cojedes, Venezuel. Combined Assembly of Gp0051906, Gp0051904, Gp0051908 | reverse complement strand
CCAGCTTATGTCTTCTCTTTTTATTTGCTTTTCAACCACTCTTGGTTAGACAAAATACCATTACTGTTTCTCTTGGGGTGAGATTCATTACCTGCTACAGGCTCAAAGAAATGACAAAAGCAAATGGTAGCCGACAATTTGATGTTCATTGCTCTGTGTTGATGAGACACAGGACTACTTCCAACAGCAGTGCTGAGAAAAATGGGTTTCTCTAGAAGAAAGTATTATCCAGGAGCCATTTAATTCACAGAAGAGAATAAAAGTGTTTTACAGAATGTTAGTATACGACTATACTCAAGAAAAGAGGGCACAATTAAAGACAGGAACTTGTATATATACTTGCAAGTCATACGCATTACTTCAGAAGACATAGGGCAGTATTTTAATAAGTAAAATGTGGATACGTTAACAAGAATAGGGTCTTAGTAATCACTGCTGAACATGAAGTGGGAGTTCAAGCACAACTCGTGACTCTCATACTATGGCCATACGGGGACTGGAAGCAAGAACAACATTATATTCTTACCCACAAAGGAGGACAGTGCAAACAACATTGCCCTCAGACATTCCCTCGAGCTCAGAGAAATTTCAGTCCTAAAGCTATTAACTTCTATGTCATCATTCAAGATTACGAAACTAAAGAATTAGGTTTTGCCTAAGTCCAAGTTTTAAATATGGAAATAGAAATTCAGAAGGAATAGGTAGCCTAAAAACACTTCTCGGAGTATCCTAAACTGCCAGTCACCCCCCAAGTACTGCTGAACACTCGGTGAGCAGAGGAACACGCTGGAAGCTCAAAAAGCTGAGGGCAAACCTATACCCAACACTGCTTTGCTGCCTTCAGCGCCACAACATAAACAACTGAAATCCAGTTTACCTTTCTTGAAGCGTAGATGTCGAAAAATGGTTTGTTTCGAACACTGAATGGTTCCTGTGCTTTGTCGATAAGACCATTCTTCATCTTTTCGTGTCGTGGAAATATAATCTCTTTCTCTATACATGCAAGTCGAACATTAAAATCACAGTCTCCAACAGGCTGTCCCTGCCAAGTTACAAAAATCAGTATTAAAACCAAACACCGAATTATCTGAACAGTCCAAGTTTTCCTTACACAATATTTAGAATCATGTAGTGATTTGATAATATTTTTACATATCTATATGTTTTTGCCAAATACTTGGTTTTCAAGCATTTGTCTTGGGCTTTAAGAGATTTAATCAAATCAAAGTCCATACAAAGATAAAAAGCTATAATACGTATTCAAGCACGTATGAGTTAAATACCTAAATATCTTTGAAGTTAAGCAAAATAATTTAAAGATTCATTAATTATAGCTTTGGATGTAGCAGCTACACACTTTTCCATATAGTTTTCCTTTGAAATTATTTAGCTCATTTTGTTTATAATACTTTTAATGACAATGCAACAATGTGATTTACACAGTTATGCAAACTCATTGCTTTAAAGGCACTATATTGATGCCTTGAAAGAAGCATTAATTACATAAACGTTCACTTTTCTGTCATAGAAAAGAGAAAAATATAGCTGCAGTTGGAAAACGTGCCAATAAACAGTGGCTGCAAAAACCTGAAAGATATGTGATGGCTCTATCATAAAAAGATAGTAAAAGCCCTTCTCTAAGTCCATTATCGTACTCTGACCTTTCAAGATCTGAAATAAAACAGCAGCTTTACATTGCTCTTCATACACTTGGAGCATTGCACCAAATCAGTGTTAGCATTGAAAATGCACATTTGTCAGATTAATAATTGCTTGTAATGGAGTTTATTATATTTTGCGTATTAGATAGTGAGGAGAACACACTGTGGATATCGCCAAGAGAAAATAAGCAACTGGCAGCTTATAAATTCTAAAGTTAGTTTCAATCAGACATCCCACTTTCATCACAGTAAGGCACAAAACTCCTAGATTTGCATTGTTACAAGCAGCATACAGCACTGGAAGTAATTTACATGAGATCATCCCTCATTTTGCCACCCCATTCACATAAAAAATTATTTTGAAAAATCGTCCCTTTCACAGTCCACAGCAAATAAGCTCACAGAGCTTTGGCTTCAAAACAAGATTTCAAAAGTTGAAAGCAACAAGCACAGGAAACTGGGAAGATATGGAACTCTAAGCATCAATGACAGCAGTACAGATGAGGAGGAGAACCAGCAAGAAGATCTTTCCTGTACTAAACACAGCTAGAAGAGAAATGGGAAGAGAATCTGAAAGGAAAAGCACCCCGCTCTAACGTGCATCAAAGAGAATTGAAACTGGTCAATCTGAAAGAATGCAAAGGAAATAAATGGCAAACTGACATCCTGATGAGGCGTCCAAAGGCAAGAGACAGAATGAGCAGTATCTGAACAGATATCCTAATTAGGGGAAAAACTGAATGCCAATTTTAGACCAGCAGAGTTTAATCAAGTTCTTTCCAAATTCATCCTGGCTTTCATGAGGGTCTTCTGCATTTCATGCTCCCAAAGGGGCATTAAGTTTCTCTTACATTTCTTTCCTAGCATTAGATCCTTACTAGACCTCTATCAAAAGTCCTCAGCTGTTTATTGCAACAGCTTTAAGAACTATGCATTGCTCCCACACCACATGTACACCACACCGCTTTCTTACAGGACTCGGCTTCAGTCTAGAGGAGGAGAGGCAGCACGTGGAGCCACCACCGCTTGTGGGGGAAGCACATTCTGCACAAAGCCAGTGGTAACACGGATGAACACCTCCGCATCTCTGCTCATCGACTCACACTTGTGAAGAAGAACAAAGCCTACGGGGCTGCTACCTTTGCCTTCACTGTTGCTTTTCCTTCATATATGAAGGTGTTATTAGTAAAGAGCCTTTCAAATTATTGGAAAAATCGGAGTATGTAAAAGTCCGAGGAGCAGGAGAGTGGCTCACTCGTTATTCATTCATTACAGAACACGGCTGCGTGATCTACAGATTTTTAAGTGTAATAGACAAAACTCAGGGTAACTGTTTTCTTTCTTTCTTTCCCCATGTAGAACTCATCTATACAGTGATTGAGCTTGTCCTGGTTTGTATATCTAATTAAAACACAGAAAACACATCTTGACCTCTGTAACGACAGACTGAAGAACTGATGGAAGAAATCTATCCTGGGAAACATGTATACATAAACTGTTCCCTACATTAAATTTCAGCAACATCCGGTACACATGCTCTCTTCTTTACTGTAGCTTTTCCAGTCAGCCACATTTTATAAGTAGGTCTGAAAGAGCAAATGAACTAATTAATATTTCAAATAGTTCAGCTTCCAATAAGCAGTAAAGTTATTTACAAAGTTTCTTTACAATGATTCATTCAAAACTGCTTTAGCATAGTGACTTTAATTTATTTCAATCCCTTAATGGTTAAATTAAAAGCTGAGATGACTTCGTATGCACCATAAACCAGCTGAATCATTTTCTTTTCCTTTAAATAATCCTTTCACTTCTCCCATCTACTTGGAACTAATTATTTCCTGCAGCTCTGCCAATCATATATTTTTATTTCAAAGCTTGTTAAGCAGACGGGTATATTACCACTAGGTTCCACCATATAAAGGTCAGAGCTAGGCTGACATAAGATTATATGAGATGGGAAAACATAGCTAATGCTGCCGAGCAATTTCTTCATCAGCCAAGTAAACTAAGAAGTTAAGGAGTATTTCATTGGCCCAAAAGCACAGGACGTTAGCAATAAGAAAATTAACATAACACTGTATTTAAATCAAGGACATACTGAATAAAAGCAATATTGAGTAGGAGGGCTTTTTCTTTGTTATTAGACACTTGCCATAATTACAACAAAATTTGCCAACACACAATGTATTTATCCCAGACAGATCCAAAACCTTGCAGTGGTAAAATCCTAGCCTTGAGCAAATAAGTAGGAGGGTAATGTAGGCTGTACTAAATAATTTGCAGACTTTGACAAAAGCAGGAAAAAATTATTTAGCATATAAAACACACATTTTAAAGTTGTACAAAAAAAAAAGAAAGACATTGATGGATGTATAATCTAAACCCAGGAAACAAATACTAGTATGTTTTTAGGCAATATAGATGTTCCATTAATTTAACCATTCAGATGTTTGAGATTTTATTTCAATATGTAAGTTTTCACTTGTCTGAGAAGGATGAGGGTCATCACTGACTAACAGCACAGTTACTGGAGTGCATTACATGATAATTCCTGTTCCAGACATTTTTAACCTAAAATAAGTTTGTTAGTAAAGGGTAAAACAAAATTAACAAGTAGCATGTGTTTCCTATCTACCCTAGAAAGTTACACTTCCCCCTCACCGTAATTAAAATGTGTCCTGAAGCAAAATATCGTTTAGATAAGCCTCAAGAGAGGAGTCATCTGTTGAACTAACACCTCTTCCTGGAGCTGATGAATTCTCTTCACCTGTTGAAAGTTTGTGCACTGCACTAAGAGGTCACAGCATGAAGTGGGCTTATAATAGAAGTGACACTTTAAAATGCTGGTTTGATTTTAAACACAATCCTCCACACACACTCAAAACATAAAATGAGATTTCTACCGAGCTTTGAAATCTACCCAGCATTGCACATTTCTAAATTTAAACTTACATTATTTCAAATTAATTTCCCAGAAGCCGCCATACACAATAAATCACGTAAGAACCTAGCGCACCACAAAAAGAAATACATCTTTAAAAGTACTAAAACACAGGGTCTGTAGCTCGTTTAATATGCATTGTCTTGAAGCGGATAGGGGAAGGCAGTTTATTTGCTGAAAGGAGCTAAAAGAAAAGAAAAAAAACCAACCACCAAACCCCAAAATCACAGTCCCAGCAACACTCCTCCAGATGGGTGCTGAGAGACTGAACTCGGTCAAGTGGCAGGCTGCTCTCCTGTTACAGCTCCTGCCCTCCACCTGGTTCACAGAGACCTGCGTGTTCAAGTCACAACCTCCTGCTGATATGGCTACAAGGGCTGGTGAGTAACTCAAATCCCAAGTCACTAAATAGAGGAAGATGGCAGGAACGACTAAGACGGGTGTAAGAGGATAACGGGATTTCTGCTGCACACCCTTCCTCAGTTCCCTTTCTCTCCACAAGGAGAAAAGTACCCCTGAAGAGCTACCGTCACCCTCCAGGTTTAAGTCTCCCTTCCCCTGCCTCTAAGGTGGCCTTGTGGTACAGCTTGGTAAATTCGGTGAGACTTACGTGGGCAGTCCTTTATCTAGACAGATGCAGTACAGATAACAAAATGGAGTATGTAGGTGCTAAATGCCGTTACAGTACTTCCTCTTAGAATCTGATATTTATTCGGCTTTTTGCCAGTGCAGCTACAGTAAAAAGAAAAATAATGCCTGGGCCTGTGCACACAGCTGATAAACTAGCTTGGGCCAAGACAAACTGAGACTATTTATTCTCTACCTCCATGAGATACGGTACGAAGCCTACCTGCCAGCAAAGCGCGCTCCATTTGCTCCCCCAGAGCAGTAACTTCGACATGAATAATTCAGCATACACACACATATACGTTCCACGCACGTCTTCACTTATTGAGCCATAGCGGAACATATGTCAGAACTGTCTTAGCTTTCATGATTTTGAGAGAAGAATAAAGAATAAGCTCAGGCTGATATTCTACCCTGTGTTTCACATTATTATTGACAATACAAGGCACCCACAGCTGACATCTGCATTTCCAGCAAAAGCCCATTATTAGTTCTCCCATCTTCTGAAGACCATGCAGTCTAATATTTTGCATTTTATGGTATTGGTCTGGCACATATTTCTCCTGACCGTGGTTTTACAAATGCTGCTATTTTTTTGATATACACAGTTTTTATATAAAAAACAATCCAAAGGTACAGTTTCATTCTCCAAATAGGATTATTACTATATTCAATCACCTAAAAGGTTTTTTTTCATTTCCGATTAAGTTTTCTTTTCAAAACAGGATTAAAAGCAAAGTATTAGAGAAATGGAAAAAGATTGTAGAATTATGACTCTTAAGTTTTTCATTTCTAAAAGGCAAAAGCTAAGACAACCATTATAATCTGAAAATACATTTTTAAAATTATTTTTTCTAACTTTTACCACTCAAATATTCTAAAAGGATATGGTAATGGCAAGGAATTTAGCTATTTCAAAATGATTTCTAAATTTATCTTGGCATCAATGAGGTGCAACATGTGAAATATTGTTTCAATTGTAACAATTCAACTAATATGCTGCAGGAACATAATTACTATTTATACATTGTCAGCTTATACAATGGAATATTGCTTTGATTTACCACAGAATAAAAACGGTTTGAGAAATCAGATCTATTAAAAAGATTGCTTAAGACATGTATTACATTACTTGTATTTCCTTTAAAAAAAAAAAAAATCAGTGAAAATAAATTTAAGTATGTATGAATCAACAAAGAAGTTTGTAGCCCATGCATAAACATCAAGGCCTAACAGAACATACAAATATAGCTCCACATTATTTTTTTATTAGCAAACATAACTTGAATAAAACAGCAGGACTGTCAAAACTGTGACTAAACAGGTAAGATCAAAACAGAAAAAAGTTGACTGTACTAGAAACATTGCTCCCTTCCTCCCTCTTCTCCTACTTGGATTGCTCAAAACAGAATACAAACTCCAGATAAAAATCATAAAACCTTATAACTACAAGTGGATGAGAAGTTTGCTTCATTGGTGTAAAGGTAACACATATACGGCAGAATATTTATGACCAGTTGAAGTGACTGTGAATGATGATTCTCACCACTGGCATTGTGCAATAGGGGCAGATTTATGGACACGCGTATCTACCATGGATGAACACCTAAGCCCTCTCGTTCGAAAACAAAGCTCCAGTTAGGTGCCGAAAGCCTAGCAGCTGCTATTTTTGGAGAACAGACAACTCAGTCCAATTCATTGTTTGACTGCATGTCCAGTGCCTTCATTTAGGATCTTTATAATCCTTATAAATCCTTCTGAGCCTTCAAAACAGAACTCAATAAGGGGATTTTACTGGGATGTAAATGATTAAAACCAGAAGGAATTATGTTCTACCTAGACTCGCGGCCTCCCCTCAAGTAATCTGAGGAGTAGATAAACTTCCCATTTTTAATTACAGAAGTAAAAGTCATAATTCTAATAAAACATAACTGTATATAGATTTGCCATCATCATCACTGGATATTTACACACAAAAAGATTGCATGTGGTTCTCCCAGGGGAATATAAATTTAAATAATTTATTTTGCACTGAATTGGGCACTTTTACTGCAAAGCAAAATATCGAACACAGGGCTTTACTGCTTCTGTTTTTTCCAATTATTTTCCCTAGTGCTGTTGTTGCACATAGTACAGAGACATCGTCACCTTAATTGCAACAGGCACTGGATGGTCCAGTCAGTATTTTCTCTTTCTGCTCCTACTCTGCTCAACCTCTCTTCCTTTCTATCAGCCATTCACAGTGACTCTTCATCAGAATAGTTATTGTTGGGTTTTTACATGGCTGTCTTTATGACAAAGAATTACCCCCTCAGTGAATTAAAGAACCATGGGAAAATTCCTACATCTTAAAGACATTATTCAGGGCATTTCATACTTGAAAAGATTGTGGCACTGATTTTTTTAGAATATAAATCACTTCATATTATTTAAAATAAGACTATTACAGTAAGTATAAAGTCTCCTAAAAACTAGAAAAGAGAAAAAAAAAAGGCAGTAACAATCAGCATTGATTCACAAATTCTGTCTTAGAAAAGAACCACCTACCTTTCCTAAACCATGACAGAACTAAAAATTAAGTGTCTGCTTGTAATAGACTTTATACTTCTGACGAACTGTAAAAAGATCTAGAATGTCAGTACGCAATCTGTCTTTAAGTTATCTAGTTGATTGTGTGCATGGTTAGTTTATGAGTAAGAAATATTGATTAATTACCAATATATTAATTTCAAAAGAAAAGTGGTATTTTTCTTCGTATTTCTTTTAAATAAGAGAAATACTCTAAAAAGGATGAAAACATGCCTTCACATTCTCTCCTAGACCATAACAGTCACTCAGGTTATTCAAACATATTAGTCATGGAAAAGAAAATATTAGTGAGGTCCTGCTTTCACCTTCATAAAACCTATCCTGAATTATATAGTTTTTAGATCTGGTACATCCTTCTGATTAACTTTGACCATTTTTTTTCTTTAGTTCTTTTCCCCTAGAAACATAAAAAAGATGAGAAGGCAAGAGACAAGGAGAAAGCTGAAAATATGCAATATTACGGCTAGATTAATTGTAGAAAAGGAAGACTTAAAACTAAGTTAGGGAAATAAGACATGACAACATTTGAACACCCTCCCACTGTTTCCATACAACATTCCATCAACCATCTTCTATTTTGTCTATAGTTTCTCCTCTTTTGAAATATACTGGACAAAAAAAAAAAAGTCCTGTGTTAGACTTCATTCCCAGTACTTACAAAATTGGACATGATAACACAACTGGAAAACCTGCCTCACTGTAAAGTTTTTCACACTTTCCACTTCGGTTATGATTACTGCCAGATTCTTGAGAGATCTGAGTATTTGCCTGAGACAGAAGTTGGGTTTAAGTCCACTTGGCAGTTCCTATGGGAATGACTGTTACAAACTGCAAGCTGAGGGAGACAGTTTTTCTGTTTAATCATATGTTACAGTTCTTAGCACAACAAGAAGATAAAAAAAATATTGCAAATAAAAACTGAGTCTTTTTAAAGCTAAAAAATGCAAGAGGTAGACAACTGTTTAGTAAAAATATTGAAAAAAGCTCTTTAAAGAGATGTTCTAAGAACAAAAAATCTGTGGATTTTATTCTCTGAATTGTATAAGGTTTGAAATATTTCAGAGTTATTTTCATTTACAATGCAACTTAAACTTTCAAGTCTCGCTCTGTATCTTTTGTAGCAAGTTTCACAGTTTGCTGAAAAAGTGTCACATCAGAGCAAGCAAGAGTAAAACCTACAGAACCCTAACACCTGAAAAATATAAAGAATTTCGTATCATGGCAACTTCTAAAGCTGCTTTTGGAGAACTACTTGTCCCTGTATCTCTGTCCCAGGAGCAAGACTTTGTGCCTCTTGCCCTGATAATTATACTGGTGATAATCTGCCATTCAAAACGGTTCTCATCAGCCATGCTTCACACCAAGGTATGGAAACACTCACCTTTGGGGAATAAAGCAAGACATGACAAAATTTAATACACTCCCTTTGCTTTTATATAATATTCTATTAAGCATTCTTTATTTTTGCAAATGTGGGAAACAAACCACCTTCACTGGGATCCACATTGCCCCCTGGGTTGGGAAAAGGAGCATCTAACTCAAAGATGCAATGGAAAGGAAGAAATCGGATCTATTTTTCACACAACCTAACCAGTAAGCAAAACAGTCAACCTTCAAACAAGTTACAATGCTAAACAATGCTCCCCAACAACACGCAGCTTATTAGATAAAAAATATAAAATGAAGAATATGAAAACACCCAAGATATCTTGGTCAGCATGTACTAGTTCTCACTCTTCAGCAATAACTTACTTGTTGTAGGCATCATAGCAAAAGAGTTTTCAAAAGAGAGATGCAGAAATGTATAAAAATGCTGCTATCAGTTGGATACGCACTTCACTCAAGCACAAGAAACAACAGGTAAGAAAACACAAATTACCCATCTGGAAGTTTACAGAATAGGTAAGGAGATTTGCAAGTTTGCTGCTTGGGCATACAAGTCAGGTTTTCAATGATTAATAAAGGGGAATAAGGCAGGAAAGACTTTGAAAGAGACAACTCGCTGAGACGCATTTCTGTCCATCCATCCCCAGAGACCCAAAAGTTTCTGCCGCATCACTCTGCTCCTGGGCAGATTCTCTGTCTTACAAGCTCTCCCAGCCCACCATTTGTTGCCCTCCCTAACTATTCAGTGATGCTACTCTATTCGTATAGTCTAAAGAATATCAAAACATATTACCTGGCCAAGTTGCTCTGCTCTCAGTAAACTGCATCATAAAATTGAGCGGAGGAGGAGAATGCAGTGGTGCCATAACCTCACAAATTCAAACAAGGGATCTGGAGAGAGCGGAGAGGCTCTGGAATAAAGGTGTCAGAGCAGCGCCGCTACAACTGATCTTGACACATCTCTCCCAGAGTGACACCAGAAAGCAGAGAGAGACACAATTGTGTAGACGCTCCATATTTCATTTTCCTGACACATCTGAGCCATGGTAGGACAAAGTGATATAATATAGATTTTGAGAACGTAACTGTTACAAATATTCAGGCGCAGCAAGAAATAATAGAAAGGGTGCAGGAGTAAACACACACACGGCATCCTCATTTTCCAGGGTACCATCAGTAATAACAGCATTTTAAATCTGTATTTTGAGGCGGTACGATTTGAGAAATAACTTCAGAATTAAAAGTAGGAGCAGATGGGTCACTGGCAGCCAGGTGCATTTGTAAACAGAAAAGATGCAATTAAACGCTTGCATCTCTGAATTGTGACCTCAAAATTTTCACGGTACATTTTCAAGATAAGGTTAATAGGCTAATAAATGAGAGACAGCGTGTACTGTGAGCTTTACATCACTTTAAAATGAGGTTTGTAACAACAGACTCAGACACAGTAAGATTTTACAGGGATTTAAACTAAAAATATTTTATGCATGAATTCAATGAGCACATTGGCTGTGGGCAGGATTTATGACCAGCATATCTGTTTACCACGACAAATTTTATCTAGTAGCTACAGCATTGTTATGCATAGTGACAACCAAAGAAATCTTGATCTTGACTTAATTTAATGCGCAGAGTATTAGGGAATTTAATCAAAATTCTATCTCCTCTCTAAACATTAAAATAATTAAACTTTTTCAAGCATTCAGTCTATTCTTACCATTGCAATTGCAATCTGGTCTCATGAAAACTTGGCTAGACTTTAAAAATTTAAAGGCCAGGGTTAGAAAGGAAAAGGAAAGTACTATTCATTTTCAGCATCTTTGCTAAGAATGCATTAATTAGATCCTACATTATGCCAGTGTTACTTTTTATTACTTAACTAAGGAAAAAAATAGTTGTTTAAGTTTTGAGTCTGTGCATCTACACATAGCTATTGAATATGATCTAAGAAAAAGCCTCTCAAAACAAGGTTTCTCAGGAAGAGCTGTCTTAAAGATGACTGGAAAACGAAGACCTGTTCTTTCGTGGATTGTTTCTGAAGAATAGCGATTGGACTTGTATTTGCTTCTGGGACTGTTAATTATTCTATTGTCAGCTTCCTCTGTTACACTAGAAATACCCACCAAATTCGAACTTTTTATTCACTATTCAGGTGAAAGAGGTAATACTGCCATACAGTTACAGTTACTATAATAATGAACTCAACTACAGGCCGATACAAATCAGGAAGCTGAAAAGTAACAGGCATTGCAGGGATTTAGCTCTGTACTTGTTAAGAGTAAACACTGTAAGGAATGCCAGCTGCCATTAGACTTTTAAGTGCAGAAGAATACGAAAAATCAACATTTCAGGTGTGCAGAGCCCACACACAACCAGTGAGATATATGTGGTCAAAAAGACCCCTCAATTAAAATTTTAGAAGCCAAATACATTTTTAAGAAATAATTTGTCATTTTTCAGTGAGAAAAAGATTCTTCTCTAGAAAAAAATTTCCATTTAGGTTGTAAGAAAAGATAAACTGTGTTACAATTGATTTCTACTTCTAGAAACATTTAACATGCCAAACACAACTTGACAGGATAATGACATCTTACTCACATCAGTGCCATCTTCTCCATAGACAAGAAGTGGCATACTAGTTTTGATGCTTCTTGGATCTTCCTTTACTCTCCATAACAGAAT
>Ga0181612_134558_pt1 | contig 11886 bp, 9 predicted proteins | sample HoacroProtozoa21_FD_119630 | JGI IMG/M metagenome (GOLD analysis project Ga0181612, IMG submission 119630) | Hoatzin crop microbial communities from Cojedes, Venezuel. Combined Assembly of Gp0051906, Gp0051904, Gp0051908 | reverse complement strand
CTCTGGACATGCTCCACCACCTCAAAGTCCTTCTTGTAGTGAGAGGCCCAAAAGGGAACACAATACTCAAGGTGCGGCCTCACCAGTGCCCAGTACAGGGGCACAATCTCCTCCCTGTTCCTGCTGACCACACCATTCCTGACCCAAGCCAGGCTGCTTTAGGTGGATATGCTTATCAGAGAGGGCTCCCTTCCTACTCCAAACTACAGTTTGTTCCCTGAGACCACGGGCAGAAATAAAGCAAGTTCCTCTTCTTCCCACCCATCCTTAAGTGACCCTGTGGTTACCTAAGACAGGCTTCGATTTCGCAGAGCCTCTGAATAGTCCCAGTGTTTGCTCCAAGTAATGGGAGCTGTAGGCACTCAGCACCTGAAACATACGGATTTGGGAGTCTAATCTTTACTCTATATGATCAATCATTTTAACCCAGCCACAGTGCCTGGAGACTTAGCTGGCAGGGCACGCAGCAAGTAGGGATCAGACTTCTGTGGGCTGTGACTCCCGCAGTGTGGCATGTAAATGTCTCATCAGCAATGCAGGCTAGAAAAAACCGATGCAGACATCTGGAGAAAAAAAGAGCAGTTTGAAATCAGCATCGTCTGCTCGCCGGGCTGGGCCGGCAGAGCCCTGGTGCACTCCCCACCACCACTCCATCACCCACCCATGCCTCCTGCAGCAGCAACTGCTACGCGGAGAGATGGAAGGAGCCATTCCTTTGCCATTAACAAAAGGCAAAGTGTCTACCAAAAAATAAAAGGTGTCACAAAACAAACAAGATGATTCATCGGGATTTTAGGACTCACCTCCAGACACAGCAGGAGGGGAAGAGCTCGCCGTTACCCTTTCTGACTGCAGAATGGGAACAGCCCAAGAAAATGCGTGTTCCCACAGTAGACAGCTGAGGTTCAGATGACCTTTCTTTTTTGGCACAAGGATTTTGGCAGCGTGGAGAGTGCCGGTGCTAAATAACAGTAACACCAGCTTTTCTGTGGTACCACACACAGTAAACAATGCAAACAGTGTTTCAGGGACTTGGTGGGGCTGAGCTGCTGATTGGGATCCAGAGACAGATCAAACTTTGGTTAGCGAATGAATAACTCCTGTTTACAGGTAATCTCCACCACAGCAGGGGACACAGATGCACATGAGAGAGCAACTCCTTCTGCAAAAAGGTTTTTCACCTTTCTTGTCTGCGTGCTCTGCTTCTTCAAATACCTTCTCAGACATCATCTCTGCAGCTGATGTGTCATGTAGAGAAGCCTTCCAGTCACAGGAACAGTACTGTGAAGCAAATGTACAGTATTAATGGCTACTGGAAGAGCAAACAGAATCCTGCACTGCACGTTTTATACCTGAAGTTGCCTCTTAGTTCAGGTATTGTCTGTTTGTGTCTTCATGTCAATTTTTTGTTTAACATCTTATGAATCCGTAGGACAATTTCAACGAACTTTGGCAGGGGGGATAGAGATACTTGGTTCATCGCCTTTTCACAAGGTTTGTGAAAAGCTTTGTGAGGTAAGAGAAAGGTAAGAGTCCCTCTTAACGTTGGATACAGAAGGACCCTGATGTCTGGAGTGTCTCAGCCATTGTTAGACATCAAAGAACCCAAGCAGAGGCTCGGCTGCCTTCCTTCTCCACACCTGCCTGGTCTGCATCTTACTGAATCATGCTCCGCTCCAAAAGGGAGAGCATGCAGGTACCTACCACTCCCTTCAGCTTCCTACCAGGAGCAGACTTCTCAGAAGAACAATAGAAGGCAAGCACAGACATTTCATTTGGAAAAAAAATAAATCCAAAAAGCTAAGTGGCATTATCTTTTGATCAGCTTAGCTTTAGATTCAGTCTAGGCAGCAAGGCAGAAGGTTTGCTAGGAACCCTCAAAGACACAAGAAAGGTATTGGGTGGCTATATATCACCTGGAAATGTTGGATTTATTTCCTGAAGATGCTGTCCCTCTCAAGTGCTCCAACAGGTTTACTTTCCATTTGGCTGTTCTGCCCTCTCCAGCATTTCAGACTGCTTCCCTGCCCCGCTCCTGACCTCATTGCTAAAAGACACCTTTCTAATTAATCGTTTTACACATGATTACAACATTTAAATGAATCCAGGTGGGAGCTTTCAAAGGAGCTGGGTGTGGAAAGTCAACACCTCATTTCCTTTTAGAACCTTTGAAGATCCCATCTAAGGGGGCTTGAGGGTTTTAAAAGTTGCAAAAATTGTAAACAGTCCAACATACTCTCCCAGTTCTGCACACAACAAAGGTAGAACCTAGAAGGCAGATTTTCAGCACTTGAGTCCTTGACTGAGTTTAGTCATGAAGATAGCTACAGTCTCACTTAGGATGCTGCAGCCTGCGAATGTACCTGCACGTTTGGGTCCTCCGTGGGGCTTGGCAGCAGGAGATGTTTGCATGTTTGCGGAGTCCTTTGTGGCTGGCCAGTTGGTTTTGTTATGCATTATGTGCTGGAAATACGTAAAAGAAATGTTTTCTAGTATGTGGTACTTGGACCTCTCTCACTCTGAATTAAAAACAGCGGAGCAGAGCCCAGCGCCAGACCTCATCTGTCCGGTGTGCATCTTGGCAAAGGAGAAAGCAGGAGTGAGGAACACATCAGCGCCTTCCGCTTTCCACAGAGAAATCTGATGGAAAAGTTCCTCTTTGAAAGTGAGATTTCTTTTCGTATTGACCTGAAATATAGTGAGGCACATCAGGAGGTATTTGTCTTCCTCTGAAAACTGATGGTACTATTTTTTTTCACAGAAAAACATGTGTGTTGCTACTTTTGATCTGTTCAAGTATAACAAATACTGCCTTAACCTCATGGCAGCAAAAAAAGTTAAGATTGAGTCAAGAAAAACTTGCACAGGGTCAAACCCTGCTACATGCTGTACAACTCCTAAGGAAGGTAACCATCTTGCAATATCAAACCATTGCTCCTTTTCACAACACAAAATTATTTTTCTAACAATAATGTGTGCCAGACATTTTTTATAATTTGGCCATAGATTATTCTTCTGCATATCTTTCTGTCTGTCCGTCTACTGTCCTATGTGGTACTATTCACGTAGAGCTAGTCACGTCTCACCACAGAGATACCTGTAACACCTCAAATAGGAATAACTTCATCCTTCTCAGAATGGCGAGAGCAATATGCACCTTCCTTGGTGAGAACAACAGTTCCTCTCTGTGGATACAGCTATCATGAGATGGAGCACTGAATAGAAGCATCCAGCAGTCCCACTGACAGTGGGAATTAGAAGAGAGCTAAATTAAAAGAAATAATAATGTATTTTCCTATTTGTCCAAAGGAATTCACAAAAAGGAAGGGCCAGAGGCTGTCTGCAGCACCAAGTAGACCATGGATGAACCCAGCTAACAACAGTCATTTGGTCGCCTTAAGTAGAAGTAAGTCATTTATGCTTAGAAATGTAAGCAAAAGCATCATCTGTTCAGAAAACAGCTCCCTTATCTAACTGTGGTGCAGGCACGGTGTGTCCACATAGGTGTCAGCGGCACAAATCCTCTTTGCTTGGGTCTGGTCAGATGAATCAGGAGTAAGAGCAGCAGATTTTCAGGACCAAAGGGGTGCTGGAAGTGGCTTGGTCAGGTACCTTGACCTGAGTATTAAGCCAAAGCCCATTCAAATACCGAGAGAGCTGTTAAACATTTCTTCCATTAAAGCCAACCAACTCTGCCTCAGCTTTCTCCCTAGACAGGTGGTCGTACCACCCAAATCCAGCCTGCTCCTTCCTGCACCCCTTTTACCCAGCCCCGTCCCTGGCTCCCAGGCCTTTGCTCCCCCCCAGAATGAGACCCCCAGGTCCCCGCTGCCCAGCTGCTGCGAGTGATGCTCCGAGACTGGAGCAGGCGATGACCAGAGCTCCTTTCTGTTTCTGCGCTCCTGGGATGAAAAGCCACATTTTCAAATCCAGACAACAAAGCTCAGCTCCCTGACCCTACAGCACGTTCCTCAAATGTCTTTTAGATTAGTAAAACAGGTATTCAGGCACCAGTGCGCTTATTTGAGTGTTCAGACACAATGATTTGGCACCTCAGGCTGGTCCTAGTTTGAAAACTGGGTCAACTGCTAGTTTCTCCTCTGATCTGCCTCTTTACACTGGCAGCAGTCAGCGAAAACTGCTAGTCTAGTCTGAGACAATCTCTCACAGATTAATATGGCAGAACGTTGTTGGAGAATTAGTGTCTTAGGCTGCGAAAGTATGTGCTCACTTACTGAAAAGGTAGGATCTCAGCAGCCTTTGCAGGACAATTCTCCCAACAAACCGAGGTGTCTGGTATGAGAGAGCTCTCATGGGTCTTCAGCCCTTGAAAAATTTTCATACCCGGCACCTGGGTAATGCCGTGAGCTTGGTCAAGAGGCACAATTTGCAGCTTGCCCTGAAGAGATGCTCAGGTAAAAGGCTATATGGAGGGCAGCTGGCGAGATGGAACAGGGGGACGTTTGTGGAAAACACTCATATGCCACAGGCTGAGTGGACACTGAGGTGAGAGCTGTTTCACTTCTGGTCATCTGTGTGCAGTCATATTAATGAGGGCTTGCTGCTGCCGATCGCTCAGTTTTATTTTTTTGTTGTGTCAATCCTGTACACAGAGCTGCCCACAACATGAAAGTTGGGTTTTCATCTATTTCGATGCAGAGATAACCAAACTGAGAACTGTTGACCTCAAGCTCTCTGTTCGCTAGAACAAAACCAAAAGTCTGAAAAACCGCACTAACTCACTTGGGTCAGCTACCCAGAAAAAACACGCTCAGCCTGGGCTCGGTGTTTTGCTGTGCCAACACCGAACCCCAGCCCCCTCCACAGAGCCTCTGAGAAGGGATGGCCGGGGTGGGAAAGTAAATCACAGAGTCAGAGGCTCGCCGGCCTGGACCAGCATCTCCATCAGGGAGACAGCAGTGCCTCACCCCCGGCCCGGCTTGTCTCGCCTGGAGGTGACAAAGCCCTGGGTGAACACACAAGCACCATTACCAAGCTCAAGCGGGCTCTTCAGCACGTGCCTACCTGGGAATTCAAGAGGCAGCCTGGTACCCAGTGCCATCTTCGCAGCCTGATTCATAAATAATAGCTTCCTACACACCATGATTGGTGGGAGGGATATAATAGTATCCAGCCCCTCTGTTTTTTGTCTGCAACCCATCGCTCCCTCTCTTTCTTCTCATGTGAAGTCCTGCCAGTTAACCTTCATCCCAGCCCAAACCTTCTGTATATATTAGCTCACCCTTTCCACCGCACCAGCAACACCAACTGCTGTGAAAACACCCTGACAGGTTTCAGCCCGGAGCTGCAGCCGCCACCCCCCGTGTCTCCTGGCTCACCCGCAGGGACGGGACCACTCGAAGCCCCTGCGACCTCCCACAGGATAGAGCTGGAGGTGACCAGGGGATTACCTTAATTGTAGCGTTGGGCGTTACCGTGAGCTGTTTGCAGTGCCCTTGCCCCCAGCCTCTGTTATTCTCAGCGTGCTGGACGTGCTTTAATTTGGATTATCATTTATACTTGGTGTCTCAGTATCACACTGTAAAAAATTAAGTTCCTGTTCCGAGCAGCATGCCGTGTGTTTACGGTGAGAAGTCGCAAGACACTCTTTGACAGATGCTTGTTGCTCAGGCTGACAAATGACGTCTGAGATCATATACTGTGTTTTGGCTATGATTTTTTTGAAGTCTCAATTCAAGACAATTTTTTGCGAGCCTCAAAGCACAGCTGAACTGCCAGAGGGACTCATGCTTAGCTTGGATGGATTGACGGTCAAGTATATCATTATAGCTCCCATGTTTCTAAATTCTCTGACCTAGTGCATATCCCTTGATCGAGGAGCATGCCCAACCATTTTTCTGTTTTGAAAGAGATGCTAAGGGGGAACAGGAGTTCCTCAACGCTCCAGCAAGACCTAGCTGTCTCTGAGCCCAGTTTAAAGAAAGTTATCCTGAAGACTCCTCTGATAAGAGCAGAGGCTGTCTCCAGCAGCGCGTCCCCCCAACCATCCCCTCCTGATGGCAGGGCCAAAGCAGGGAGCAGAGAGGCCCAGCTGCACGGCCAAGGGCTTCCACCTAGTCGCATCAGGACTTCTCTAGCCACACGTATTTCTAGTCAGCACTGGTGAAGAAACAAAAGACCGCATCAGCAGAAGGAATGTTTAAGTCCTCCAGAAAGTTTGTTTAATTTTACGATTCTGGAAATAAAACACTTGGGGTTGACCTATTTCACATTGTTTCTTCTATCCCTTACTGCTTCTTCTGTATTTTTCTATCTGTTGTCCTTCCGTTTAATGCTTTTGCTGGAGTGGTGAAATATCTCCATTAAAAAAAAGTCATTATCATTTCTGCAGCCTGACCAGGCTCCTCTCTCTTTGTTACAAGGTGCCCCACTAGAAACTGGGAGGATGAGCTCCACGACAGGACCCCGCTCTGAAAGCACCGGGGTGTCCGTGTGCACGAGCGTGTGCGTGTGTGCCAAGAGGCAACGCGAGAGGGAGAGAATGTGTGTGTCCTCAGTTTAATTAGAAAATTTAATTGGATGGAGTTTGGGTCATTTTTTTCCCCCCTCCCCTTTAGAGCTGGCTGCAATAAACAGACTTTTCTCTTTCCCTTTCATCCTTCAGTGGTTTGTAGTTCTGCATCTGCTCTGCTGGCATTGTCTCCGCTAACGGCCATACCGATCGGGAAGCCGGAGCCAGGAGGCAAATGAAGGGACTGCATTGATACCGCTGATCGCCGAGCCCCACATAACTGGCAACTGTTTCTGTCTTTTACCTCTGGAGATGAGTTGAACAGATTGTGTAAAATTTGGTGTCTTCCAAAAAAGAAAAAGGGGGTGGGGGTGAGGAAAGAGAGAAGGACGTCTTACTGCCTCGGCCCTCTCGCTACCTGGTACCCAAGGGTCTGTTGGAACGGCGTCCTCGGCACAGGAAGCAAAAGTGAAAAATTCGTGGAAGTGAGCAAATCCGCTGATTTCGGGGAATGTTTGTAGGAAAGAGTGAGAGACTAAACACACTGCACCCTTTTGTCTACAGGGGAATGCCATGGGCTTAGGTCGTGCTGCGGAGCCCTCCACCTCCCAGCTTCGGCTCTGCTGTGGCAAGCGAGCAGGCAAAGCCTTGCACCGTGTGCTCGGGAAGGTGCTGGGCTGGGACACAGGGCAATCAGTGCCAAGAACAAGCGACTGTCACTCGAGAGAGACTGAGGATGTGGGACTCCTGTCACAGACGCCATTCTCCCTTGCTCAGCAGCATCTCGTCGCACAGGATATGGGCAACAGTCATAAGGCGAGCTGGGTATTTGTCATCTCTACCCAGAAAAAAATGGCCTGACAAAGCTGAAAGGTTGTTTTTTGCTCCCCTCAGCCCGTCTTCCAAGCGAGACAGTGAAGAACTTCTGCCTCACCACGTCCTGCCACCTTTCTGCACGTGTTAGCAGCTCTTGTGATGTTTGCCGGGTGTTGGAGTATGCAGGTCAAATATGTGTAGGTGGATGTTTGCCCACCCTTGCCAGGCTTTGAGAAGGATTATGACAAAACAAACCTCTAATAGAGGGCAAATCTCGATGCAAACAGTTCCTTTCTCTGAATTTCAAGATGAAAGGGACAAGGTAGGCCCCCACCATATCACCCTGCTGGTTCCTCAAGTGGATCAGGTTCAGACGCAGGCATTATATGGTCCACCCACCCTATAATCTCGCTCCCTCTCTTTTTCTTCTTGCTCTCCTTGCTGCCCCCCGCCCCCCTCCACAGTACAAAGTCAGGCTGGGATCAAATTCAGCTTGCTTGAATGTATATCATTTCCAAGTTGAAGTCTAATCTGCAGCCTTGTCCCCAGTGAGATACTCAATTTACTGCTCCTGTAACTAAAGCTCATTGTTACGGCTATAATAATCGAATGTATCGTTTTCCTGAAAGATACTTCTGGTCAACATTTTGCATTTTTTAGAAAGTTTTCTATAAAACTCTTCTCTTTGTTAGGTCACACGCAGCTTCCCACTCCATTCAACCTTTCTTTTTATTTCTGTGTCCCATTCACTATGCTGATGTGGAGGCAAAAAAAATTGTATTTCCTCTTGGAAGAATCAAAACTGTCCACGTCTATGAAAGAAGAATAGCATGACCAGGGGACTACAGATCAATGTTATCCGGATCAGCACTTAAATGGAAATCACCCCGCATGAAAAATTCACGATGCCCTCTATCCTTTACATGGATAATGGGGACATCTGGTTACAGCAGACAGAATCATTTTACGTATGTATGTATATATGTGAGATGAAGACCTGTGCGCTTTCGGCGTAGTTCGGACAATGACTGACCTTGCCCGAATTTGTTATTTGGTAACTATTTTGAGCAGTTTTACACACCTTCCTCTAATGAAAGCAAGTCCCTAATAGAAGCAGCATCAGAGATAGGGTACTGGGCTAGAGAAGACCATTGCTGAGACCCCATGGTTCCTGCGGGTGACCTGCTGCTATTTTTTAACTGATGTTTTTAATATTGATAAAAGGGTCAGCGGCCGATCCTCCTGCCCGTTCATTTCTCCCTCTTTGATCTGCTGCCCTGTGCTGTTTGGCATCACCCACACAAAGAAGGAGGGAGCGCAGAGCCTCTCCATGCTCCAGGCACTTTGCACACTTCTTGCCCACCGCTGCCAAAAGCGTTTAATGCCACGGCAGCCTTGTAGAGCAGCTAGTGGAAAACTGGAGAAACGTGAGGGTCTCTTAAATCTCTGACCATCCTCCGAGGACTGTGTGAACCACACGCTTACCTACTGCCCTGACACAACCCCGTGCTCCCACCGGTCCGGGGAGGGAGTGCCTTGGGGAAGGGGCTGGGAACGGCCAAGCAGAGGCAATGCCTCCATCGCTCGTCCCAGCAGTGGTCACTGCCCTGTCCCAGCGGTGGTCACTGCCCCGCGAGGGGTGGAGGCTTTGGGGGCTACGAGGAGAGGCAATGCCAAGGGGAGCCCCGCGCTGCTGCCTCCGCCTTCAAAGGCATACACCAGTCTCAAATTCTCACTGTGGATTTATACTTAACATGATCCGGCCTTCGGACAGAAGTTGCTAGTTTTGATTTGTAATGGGGATAGCTCTGTCTTTAGTTAGGCTTTTGAAAAAAACATTAGACCTATATTGTATTTCTGCTCCCAAAACACTCACAGCTACTTCAGCTCTGCCTGAAAACTCATCAGAAGTTTAAGGAACCAGTGAGATTCCCTCCTCTTTCTTGGGAAAGCCGGGGGTCGGTGTTGCACAGCACGCCGGGGTGCAGGGAGCATCTCCTGCCCCTGCCCACCGGCAGCCAAGCCCAGCAGACGGGAGGGCAAGTCTGGGGTGCGGGAAGGGGAGCAGCACTACCTACCCTCGTTGGTGTGCAGTAACACAGAGGAAGGAAAGGTGTGTGGCTACGCTGCTTTTAGGTGTTGGGCATGAAATGTGATGGCGAAGGCCAGCATGGAGACAAGACCCATCCAAGTCATTTCAGGTCACACGTATGCAAAGGTGCACCTGTGTTAGCATAAGGGATTAAACCAAACCTCTCTTATAACTGGAAAAAATACATGAAGAGGAGACACCAACTCAGCAAATCAGAGGTAGAAATGATAACACGTGAATCAAGATTATCCCCCACCACAGCAGAAAATTAAATTGTATATTAACTGTTCAAGTTGATGATATATCTGCATATGCCTCTATTATCTATATATTTTGCTGTCTTGGGCAATATAACCAGATTAGATCAGCAGAAGAGGATCCCATGCTACATACTTATGTCCTAATAAATATGCACATGAGAACTACTTCACGCACTGCTCGGGCCAGAAGCTGCTCTCTCCATTGCCATTAATATTGATTGGTGTTTAAGCAGAATTCACTGCCAGTCCATCGCACTAAGTCTAACGTGACAGCCACGGTTAGTGCAATTTCTGTTTCTAACACAGGCCTTAACCTTTCTGCACTTACCGATTCCCCCAGTACCCGCTGCCTCTTCAGGAGTGCTGCCTCAATCAAACAAAGGCCCACGGTTTACTTAAAGGAGATGAGAATTTTTTATATTAAGAGCATAAAATTTTTCCCCATCGCTCATGCAATTTTAAACATTCGAAGGAGAAAATTAACTGTTGAGTGGTACAGACTAGATCTAATCTCATTAATCCAACAATAATTGAAGTACAGGACTTCCCCTGAGGCCACGGATTAATGACCAGCTAGGTGGAGCTGCTGACATGAAGCACAGCCAAGTGCTATTAACCCCAGCCAGGCACTATTTAATCCCAGAGGAAATGTCCTGCGCAGAATTCGTTACCGCTCGGGCGAGAGGAAGAGGGAGGAGAGGGGGCACGTGGGCTGGGTGCACAGAGGGCACCCTTCTGGCTGCACGCACGGGGCATCCCCGCCTGCACCCCATTCATCCCCCCAGCCCGCGCTGACCAGTGCACACATAATTAAAATGAATTAATGATCTGAAGCAGAAACTGTGTTTAATGAAGCCCCACGCAGACTTGCGCGCTAACGCCAACCCTGTTTGCCGACAAATATTTACCAACGCTCTGCACATGAAGGGCCGGGCCACCTGTCCTCCCCACTCATGATGTCTCCCTCAGTCTAAAGGTAGCACTGTCTGGCCAGACCTGCAAGGTCCAAGCCGCCCGAGAGCCTCGTAAATGTCTCCCACAAAGCTAAGCCAGATCTGCCAAGCTTTATTTGTTTCAGCCTCCTTCTTTTTGAACTCCAGCCATTGTTCGCTTCCTAGATGTAAACTCAACTAAATGCTGTTGCCTCTTTTAGCATAAGAGGTAATTTCCTGGCTAAAGGTTCCCACCGAAATAATTTCTGCCTTTTCAGCCAGAAATTGGAAAACCTTTAAGCTGCATGCATTGCTCTCAGCCCCTACAAAGTGCTCCAAAGAAAAAAGAAATAGATAATAAATCATAATATTAGTTGTAACAGCAGTACTAGCAACACAAATAACAGTAATAGTTGTAGTAGACAAAGTAGTCATAGCAGTAGTCATTAGTATCATCGTAGCCTAATTAATAATAGCAATGGTTTAAGAGCCTACTCTTGTTTTCATTGAACTTGATGGGAGTTTTGGGATTTACTTCAATAGGAACAGGGTCAGATCCTAGACAAGCAAAGGTTAGCCTACCAAAAAAAAAAGGAAGCAGTGTAGGATTAAGTCTCCCTCCCCTTTCCACTCCAAGTAAAAGAAAACCAGGAAAGATTAGAAAGCTGCAAGTGAGAGAGACAAGCGAGCGACAAGCAGAGGTTAAAAAGCAAACAAAGCTGCATGCACAGCACTGGCCAGTGCCCCTGTTCCCACCAGCAAGGGAACGTCCACCTGAGCCGTCCCAGCAGGACCAGGACAAGTATGTCCCTTACCGACGGGAGTGAGGGACTCCTTGCACAGTTCCTCTGAAAGAACAAAGATGTGCCACGGATTTCATCTTTCTGCCTAGTGGCTGACGCTTTAATGCTGCACTGAGATGTCGGGTGCTCCTACGTGCTCAGGCTGCCCACCATCCCGACACGTGAGTGCAGGAAGCGCTGGGATGCACAGGAAGAGACGACATCCCCGTGCCAGCAGGTAATAACTCCTTTCCCGCGGCACGCGGGCTGGACAGAGCTTGCTGGACACAAGACTTCAGGCTCACCCGGGTGAGCAGCCACAGCTTGAACATTCAAGTGCCACCAAGCAAGTCTTGCTCTACAGGATAATCATAGAATCATAGCATGCTTTGGGTTGGAAGGGACCTTCAGAGGCCATCCAGCCCAACCCCCCTGCAGTGAGCAGGGACACCTTCACCTGGGTCAGGCTGCTCAGAGCCCCATCCAGCCTGGCCTGGAATGTTTCCAGGGATGGGGCATTGACCAACTCTCT
>Ga0181612_108000_pt1 | contig 11886 bp, 11 predicted proteins | sample HoacroProtozoa21_FD_119630 | JGI IMG/M metagenome (GOLD analysis project Ga0181612, IMG submission 119630) | Hoatzin crop microbial communities from Cojedes, Venezuel. Combined Assembly of Gp0051906, Gp0051904, Gp0051908 | reverse complement strand
TCCGGGGTCTCTAGGAGCGCGTTGAAATACGGAGGGAGGGCAGTCCCCGCTCTCGCAAAAGGCGATGTGCCTGCTTTGTGCTGTCTCTTCAAACTGCTCCGGTAGCTCCTTCTCCTTCTGCCTGCGTTTTGTACCCGGCGAACCGTTAAACGTGTGGTTTTGTCCCGTCCCACGAGTGCCTGCCCAGGGGATGACTGCACGCAGCCCTGTCAAGTCCTTGGGGACTCTGCTGCTGGGTGAGAGATGCTGTAGCAATGCCAGATCCCTTCCTCCTAATTTGGGAAAAGCAGAATACAGGACAATTAAAATGCCTCTTAACGCTTTTTGCGGCAGCCCGTGTGCCTGGCTTAGAACCGATGAGTGGATAGGAACGTTGGTGGAAGAGACAGTACAGCACCCTCACGCTGCCTCCTGCCCGCGTACCTACAGAGCAGCCTCGGAGTTGTTTTGATTTGCCTTTTTTCGTTGGTCAGATCTTCTGCTGGCGTTAACGCTGTCGAGGGAAGAAGCAGCGAGGCTGGCAATTTTACTGTCGTGAGACTTGTCACCTACCTGCTCTGCCCATTTGGAAACGACATCTGTACTTGAATTGCAGTCGTGCTCCTGTGTCTCTAATTTGTGTGTGTGGTTTTTCATGCTCTCTGCCAGTCTTTAGTAAAGAGAAAGAGAGGCGACTCTTTGAAATGGTTTTGGAGAAGGTTCAAACTTCCCTTAACCAGTAGCTTGCTTCCTTGGGTTCCCTGAAAAAAGCCGTCTTAAAGCTAAGTTTATCCGGGGTGGCTGGTGTGGCTCTGCGAGTACAGGGAGTCTGTCGTAGCCCGCAAGATGGGTGTAGATGAATGGCGATCTCTTGCTGTCTTGGCTTCGCACGCTCGACCTCTCCGGCTGAAGAACAATAACACTATTCTGGATTAAGTCTTCCTAATATGGAGCGAGTGAGCGAGCGTCCGGCTGCTCCGAAGCGCGCCCGGCTGATGCAGTGGAGTAGCACCAGAGGGCATCGTCTTGCCGAAGGCCTCCCGCCGCGGTGCAGAAGTGGGACCCACCGGGCCCCTGTGGCCGTACACCCCGCGGCCGTGCTTGCCCCGTGGCCGGCTGGCTGCCGAGGCCGCCCCGGCTGCCTGCTCGCAGGAGCTGGCCTGCTGGGCTTGACCTAAAACTGGCTCTAACGTGCCTTCGCCCTCCCTGGGGGACGGGCGGTGAGGTGTCTTCGGTCACCTGGAGAATCGGTTGCTTTTCAGTGGTCCCCACATCCCATGGACGTACCCAGTTTGTAACAATGTTGTGCTGGCCTCCTTGCGTTAAATGCGAGGCTGTTTTCAATGGTTGGAAGCTTACTACGTGCATGCTTGAATTTTCTTTTGGTGTTTTTCACCTGGGTTTCTTTAGAAAGCTGATCTCCATTTGCCCAAGCGCCGGTTTTGACAAAACTGGGGACGTGTGACCGTGCCTCAAAGCCTCAAGTCGCCCAGAAATGCTTTAGGTTGCTGTTCGTAAAAAATGAGGCATCCTTTGACTTAGTGGGGAAGAGGTTGAATGTGCAGGAAAAGAAATGCAACTCAAATTTTTCCCCTATCCTTTTGCAAACTCATTAGAATTGCTAAAGGAGGAATCATGGTTATGGAAAGCGCCAGCGGATGATTTAATGTAATGTATCAAGTATTAACTAGCTACTAGAATCCGAGTAACTGCAAAACCAGGGTTTGAAAACCCACATCTGGCATGTGGGTGTAACATTTGTAGATCTCTGTTTTTCCCCTTCTTGCTGCAGTGTTTGTTACAGGGTTCTTTAAACAAGTGGCACTTCATCACAGCAAGTACAGAATGGGAAAATAGAGCAAGTGCTGTAAATAATCCTCATGCAGCAATGAGACCATTAATACTTGTGCCAGCCAGTGCTAATCCTGTGTGTAGTTGCAAGATTTACCTTCTTTTTTGCAGGGATGCAAAAGTCTGATACTCCTCATATTTATAGTGTAATATATAGGAAACACAATAGGCTTCTGGGGAATGCTGAATTCATTCATGTCAGTGACTGGTTTATGAACAGCTCTGCTTTTGAGTCTCCTGCAGTCTCCAGAACACCACCTGTGAATGCAATTTACGGCTCTTTGTGTTCAAACATTGCGTATGTATATATGTACATAGGCTCATTACCCTCTTCCTCTCTCTATTCATGCATAGTAATTGGTGATTTATTTGCGATTCCTAGAGGGGAGTAGAGCCTGCGTAAGGTCTTGAAACTGCCGCTCACTTGTAAGTGGCGTGTTGGAGTGAAATAACGGTGCAGAGGCGACTCTCGGAGAAGGAAGGGCTGATCTGACAGGCCTGTCTCCTGCTGGCGGGGGAGCAGCGCGGTGCAGCTGAGTGCCGCTCCGCTCGAGTGTTACGCTGTCGCACCCTCCTGCTCTGCTGCTGCCTGCCCGGGCGCAGGGCTGGAGAGGGGGTCGGTGGCTGACACACAAGCCTGGATGCGATAGAGCTGGAGGGGAGCAGGCAGAGAAAATGGCAGAGTGGGTGTTTGCACACACGGGGTTTGGGGTTGTTTTTGTTTACCGCAGCTAGCGGCCCGGGAATGTTGCTGGCGCCTCATCTGCTCCTCGATGCATTGTCAGCGGCGGTGGCCAAGATCGTGCTTTCTCCATCTGCGTCTGCCCAAAGCGCTCCGCCACGAGCTTCGTTTCGCAAGCCGGCTGTGCCGCCGTCACCCCTGTGTTTGCTGCCTGTGGATCACCGTGGTTTGCGGTGCCAGGCCCAGACTGATCCCGTGTGCGCTGGAGTGGGGCTGTGGCTCTGCTTTTGGGGAACGCATCGGACCAGGGTGGCCCTGGCTGTCACCGTTTCTGCGTGAGGTTCAGCCGGCTCTCTGGGGGTTGCCTGTGTGCGGTGGGAGGCTGCCTCGCCGTGCCCTGCCGGTGCCGGGCTGGCAGGCTCCGCTCCTGCGCGTCCCCAGATGTAATTCTTCATGGGGAGACTCCATCCCTGCGGTCTTGGCCAGACTGCCTGACATCCTGAGGCTCCTGCAAATCCTGTTTATTTACACAGGAGGTTTTGGTTTATGCGAATTGTCATCTTTTAGATGACCTTCCATCAAGTTAGCTGTCTTTATTAAAGCAATTTTTATTGTAAATCGAATGTGTGCTTGGAACACTTTTACCAGACCCATTATATAAAGTGAAAGGCAGAATAAACAGCCCTGCAGACCCATTGGGAGGGACGGGTGGGGGGGTGGAGAGACAGGGTCATAGGGAGCTTGGGAAGGAGAACATCACTTCTGTGTTGGGAGGCTTACTGGATTTTTTGGACTGGGAAACTGCTTTTTTTTTTCTTTTAATTATTTTAAAGTTCTTCCTTTTGGTGTATCTTGGCTTCTTGCTTACCCCTACAAAATCACTCATGGATCGAGCAATTGTCCTAAAGGTTGTACAGTCTGGTGTGAAGCCAGAGGTGTTCTAGTTGCTTTAACTTGGATGAATCTGAGTGCTGCAGCCTGAAAGAGTGCTCCTCGCTGTCTGATAGTCTGCAATCTGCAGACCCTGCCCTAAAACTTACGGCACCAGGAAAATTGCCTGAAAGGAAGGGGGAAGATTTTCAAGCACAATTGGTTTTTCTGCTTGTTGCTAGGCTTCCTCTGCTCGTGATTTGACTTGTCTGCTGGTATCAAGGGCGTTTAGGCCCTCCAGCCAGTGTCTGGAAAACTGCAGTATTGTGATTTGCCTCTGGCTTTTAAGTTGCTAAATATTCCTTAATGATAACCTGCTAAATTGGTTTCGACTCCATTTTCGCATTGGCATCTCTTTCCTAGTCATATAAAATCCTCTTAAGGAATAGTTCTCTGGCTAAATGTTAGGAGACGTTTAGCATCTGTTTCGTATCAGCTATGGAGAGGCTAAAACGGAGCCTTTCTTGACAATGAGGGGTTTGATCAAATTGCAAGGCAGAGGAATTGGCTCTAGGATGTCTGCGTGAGTCTATGTCATTTCCAGCTCTAACCTGTTGCTCACCCTGTCTCCATCAACATACTACGAACACGTTTCCAGTGATGTGTGTTAGTAAGCTTTTTGTCGTAAGGAGGTTTAATTAGCAAATGGCAATGAGACAAGAGGAAATCTTGCCTTTCTAGCTGCTGCTGGAGTCACGTGTCAGTAAGTAATTGAACATGAGCACAAAACCAAACCATCTCAGCTAAGTGATGGGAAGCTTTTCTGGAAAAGGGAGAGGCTTTGGCACTCAGGATGTGTACTCTTGCTGCACAGTACTTGCACAAATGCTGAAAAGCAGCGATGCTCCTGAAAGGAGTTGTTCCAGGCTGGTTCCTGCCCGGCGTGGAGAGGGGAGGGTGCAGGCCGGGGTGCTCACGTGAGGAACTACTTCAAGGGACTTGCGTGGATTGAAAAGTAACTTGGCAAACCCAGGAAATAGGTAGAGGGTCTGGGGAGCTTCTCTGTCTTCAAAGTAGGTCTGTTTTTCGCGTTGTCCTGCAGATGTTTGTGGGGGCCCAGGGCAAGGGGGGTGCTGGGGAGACAAGCAGCTGGATTCATTTGACTGGGTTACCTTGGTTTGCTGATCGTGCACCAGGGCCTTGGTACCGCGGGTCCAGGCTGTGTGACCAGTTGCTCAGCCCTGCCGAACGGGTGAGGTGAGCCCAGTGTCCGACTGCCGCCACTCTCAGCTGTGGCCAGCTCCCAGGAGAGGCTGCCTGCTCTGCCCTGGGTAGCATTTAATCTGCAGTTTTCAGTTGAAGCCACTGCCTGTACCCTCTCGTGGATCCTTCTTTCCAATTTCACTCTGTTGCTGGTGGTTCCTTGGTGTCTCAAGGTCCATTTCCCTCTCTTGTTGGGTGAGAGGTCCACAGGAAAGGAAGAGGTGTCCCGCTGTTAAGTGGAGGAGAGGGGAGAAGGTGAAACAACGGGAAGTATTAGGAGGAGAAGGAAGGTGAAGAACCCAGCTGCTTAGGAAGATAGATGAGAACAGGCAGTGGAGGATGTATCCTACCAAATGCTGGGCCTTTAACCACCATGCCCATAGTTTTTAAAGCGTGAGAGTGAGGATCCATCTGTACTTGTTCTCTTGTTCCTGAGCAGTGTGCTTACCATCCCTCTTGGCTGACTTCTCCTTTTCTACCAAGCTATTGATTCCATTTGGGACTCGAAAAATCATCTAGCGCTTCTACTGTTTCTTCTCATCTTGTCAGCTGTAAGAATTTGTCAGTCAGGAAGGGCTGAGGCTGCTGCTGAAGTGCAGGAATAAAGAGATTCCTGTGCAGTTTCTGGCAACAAAGTTGGCCCCACTGGGATAGCAGAAACCATCCGAATCCAGAGCATATGCCACAGAGCAACTGCATGGCCGTTAGCGCTGTCGAGCGCTACTCTGATGCCGGTTGTTTGGTTTGGGGTTCTGGGTTTTGTTTCTGGCCGTTGCAAAACGGCTCATCAGGGTCTGACGTGGTTGGAGGTGATTTTGGTGTACAGCTATTGTGCTGCTGCTGCTAAGTTTTTTGTTTTAACTAGAGGCAGGAGTCTGGAATTGGTATTGTTTGCCCAGTGTTCCCTGCTCTGCGCACAAAAGTGAATAGCTTTGCTTGCCAGCAAATGTGTTCCCATCTGGAGTCATTATGATTACAGGGGAAAAGCAGGGAATGGGTGACGCATCTGGGGTCTGGGGGATTTTTTTGTTTGTTTGCTTACTTTCTTGGTGGTTGTTTTTTTTGTCCCCCCTCTGCTGTGTCCCTGATCTCTCTGCCTGAGGCACACTGTCACTTTTATGGCTTTGGAAGTTGATAAGCTTGCTGCTAAAGGGAGCTGTGAGCACGAAGTGAGGTAGATGCATTTTTCTGTGGACTCCGTGGCACTAAATATCTGTCCTGCGTTTGAGAGGAGCTCGGCACTGACCCAGGCTGTCGTGTGAAACGGATGGGTTCTGAGGCGTTTAGAGAAATGGAGGCTTAAAGGTGAGAGACTGAGCCCCAAAAAAGCAAAAAGGTTTGTGTTTGCCTCTCGGTGAAAGAAGGGCACTGATCTCTCATTAGAGCATGGGCATCGAGATTTGGCTGTTTAGATAAACTGAGATTTTGACTGCTTGGGTGACTCTTTCTGTCTCCATTCAGCACCATCACCAGGGACATAGGAATCTGTCCAGGTTCCTCCAAAGTGAGGACTTTTCACATATCTCTGAAAGTGGAGCTGGACCTTAAGTAAGTAGAAGCCACAGGGGAAAGCAGGTACTTGTTGCCAGAAGTCGTCCAGAAGCGCTTTAGTCTGGAAAACCGTACTGCTGGAACCTGGCACTTATTAACTCGAGTTGCCCCGTACCTAGGATCTAGCCAAAGGGCTGTGGCTGGCTGCCAGGCTGAAGTCACCAAGCTGGGTGTCAGGCCCCGCTGGTTTCTTCTCACTAGCTTGAAACAGGAGCTCCCCATGAGCACGTGTGCCAGCCGTTCTTCTAGTCATGTTTCTTCCTACAGCTTTTGTAAAGTGTTCGAGGTAATTATAGTACTTACTAATATTTATTCCCTTCTAAGCAATTATCTGAATGCGTTTATCTCCGGTGTGCTTTCGAAGTACTCTGCCCTCTCTCACTATATCATTTCATCTCCCTGGCTCAGTGCTTTCTGCTCACTCCGTCCTCATACAATCCTTGGTCCTCAGCGTCCTCCACCTCCTGAATATGCTGTCAAGCTTTGCTTTCCACTCCTGGAGGTTCCCGTGCCCCGTCTTTCCTACTCTGCTGTCTAATCCCGTTAAGGAGGAGGGGCTGTTTGCTCGGTGGTGCAGGTGATGATTGTTTAGCTGCCCTGCCAGGGGCTGAAGCGCTTTGCAACGAAGGGCATGGATAGCAAGAGAAAGCGGGCTGGCACCGTGCCATCTCCCAGCTTTCTGCTGACTGCTTGTGGCCTGCAGACAGTATCTTCAGAGCTCCTGCTGAAGGGTTTGACCTTTATGCCTGCAGTATTATCCGGCGCCTACAGCAGGAGTCACAGCATGCAAATTCCAGTGCTTTCTTCTGACGTGTGATATCATTGTAGGCATGTTGCTCTGTCGCTGCTCTTGGTTGCTCAAAGTAGAGATGGTGGCTTAAAAGGTGTCCTGGGATTTTTTTGGAGGAAAAGTGAAGTGTTAGGGCTGAGGTTCTGCTCGCTGTCGTTAAGCAAGCAGGCGGCTTTTTTGTACCTGTTGGGAGCCTAGCACAGAAGAGATTGTTATGCTCTGATTGATTTCACTCTTGGTATTAGGAAGAGAAGAAAATTGATTTCTGCTTTGAGCTCTGTGGTGTTACTTACCTGCACAAGCTCCCTTGCTTATCCTGCATGAATGGGACCGGCATCTCCTTGCCAGCCCCTTATGGTCGTGGGGCATAGCCCGCATGACTGTAACTTGGAGCTGCTGCGATTTGCTCCAGCCGTCAGTGTTAACAGCAGCACAGTTAATCCATGGGTCACTGGCACGTAAGGAGCTGTTATGTCTAATCAGTCCCATGCCATGAGCTAGTCGGCAGTTAAATCTAATCCAGAGTGTGTAGCTGCCAAACGCTGTAAGGCGCCAAGCACTTGCTCCTTTCTGCTGTAAATAAGGCAGACTTGAACACGATCAGCTTCAGGTGCCCTGCCTGCAAGCAGGGATCAGAGTTCAGCCTCGGATGTCTGTGCTGCAGAGGGGTGGAGGTTGTCCAGAGCTGGAAGGGCTGCAAGGTGGCTGTAAATCTACCTGCTCATCTTCATATGTAGATATCAAAGCACCTTCCGCTTTCTCATCTGAAATCTCTTTTCTCCCACCCTCTTCCCCTTGCCTAGATGTGAGGAGAGGTATGTTCAGTGGTGGCCTCTCATGTACTGCTGTCATCATTAGAGGGACTGTGTCTGCGTTCTTGCATGCGTTTAAGTCTTGCCTGAGATGCCTAGATTTGTTTTGTCCTTTCCTCATTTCTGCTGCTCTTCCACCCCATCTGCTCCTGCTGAATTTTGCACTTGTGCCTGCAGGGTGCCTCTGCAGCCCCAGGTTAGCCCCTTTCCCTTCCATAGCAAGAGCCCCCCCGTGATGTGCGTGGGAGCACACCTGCTGCTGCTGAAGATGGGAGAGGTGAGGCTAAACAGTTGCTTGCACTGCAGCTTCCTCTGCCTTTGTGGGGCAAGTCATGGAAGATCATTTCATGTGTCTTTTAAATGGGTTAACTTTGCTGAAGTAAAGGATGAGGACTGCCAGTTGCTATGCACACGGGTCTGCCGTCGGTTTGCTTTGGCTTGGGTGCTCCCAGGGAGCTTGGCAGGGGACCCTTGCTGGACGGAGACCACCCTGCGAAAGAAGGGCAGCACTCACTGCAGCAGTTACACAGATTTGTGCCTGGCCCTGGTGCTCGGGCTGACTGTTTTTTCAGCGTTTGCCCGGGAGAAGGTGGCAGTGAACATGCAGTGGGAGGGAGGTTGGTTTCCTCCTGGGACGGGGAGTTACCGTGTGGCCGTGCCATCTGAGACTGCCCTGAGCTGCGTGGGGTGGCGTAGGGCAGGCAGGGGGTCAGGGAGCTGTGCCTTGGAGAAGTCTGTTGCCTCTGCTTGGGGGCCTGGCAGTGCTGGGCTAGTGCCACCCTGCTTCTCCTGGCTCTCACCTGGATCGCAAAGCTGTGTGGTTCAGTCTGTCCCCGTCTTCTTTTGGCTGATTTTGGGGGAGGATGTAGGGATGAGAGAGGTGAGTGTGAGTGAAGATTTCCTGTACATCAAATACCTAATAGCTGCTCTAGCAGATCCACTGGGATACGTTACTAAAAGCATCCTAATGATCTTGATGTAATGGGCTTGAGCCTTGGAAACCTGCTTACTGGGAAGGGCAGCCCAGGGCTTTGTGCTCAGCTCCTGGAGGAGGAGGGCTGGGTTCCCAGCAGGAGTCGGGGCAGGCAGCAGGGGCTGGCTTTTTGGGGTGCCGGCAGGTACCCATCCCTCCGTGAGAAGGAGCCAGAGGGGAGCCATGAGCGGGGATTTGGCATGGCAGAGGAATGACTTGGGAGGCTTGGCCAAGCACCAACTACCGCTGTTACCTCGGAAATGTAGATTACCAGCGATTGCCGCTGTGTGGAGGCCAGCGAAGTCCCTAAAGAGATTTAGTCTGAGGAAAGGGTAATTTTCTTTACAGAGACATCTGGGTGTTGGTGGAAGAGAGGGAGATGTGCAGAGCGCATGGCTGTAGCCAAAGCCAGCTGCCTCTAAGCCTTGCTGCTGGCAGCACACGTGAGAGGGAGAGGTGCTGGGGGACGCAACTTCCACCCCAGCTGCAGGAGCTGTGCCTGCCTTTGCTGCTCCTGCTTCTTCAACCGCTGCTGTTCTCCTGAGGTGGCAACATCTAACCGCCTCCTCCAGGCACTGGCGGTGGCCTGGAGAAGAGGTGGGCCGTTTCTCCCTTGCAAAAGTGCTGGAAGCAAGAGTCATGTCAGAAGGGAGCATTCATCAGTCCTGGAAGTTGCCAGTGGAGCCCTGAAGACCACTAAGATGGGAGGGGGTGGTGAGGAAGGTGTAGAAATGAGGGTGGGAGGCAGCAGGAATCCAGTTTTCCAATACGCGATCCTAGAAGTGCTGCGGTAGATGTTCTCTGTAGTTACTGGGGTGATCGGCATCAGTTTCTAAATTGTTCTCCATACGTGGATGCGAGTCTTGAGTGTGGGTAGGGTGAAGCGAGGCTTCTGGGGAAGTATGCTAGCAGGAGGCCAAAAATAAATTATCAAAAGAAAGAACTGAGAAATTAACAAAGCTAAACGGATGTATGCAGCTCTAAGAAAAGGGTGTCGTATTTGAAAGCGTATTTTTGAAAATCCATTTGCTTAGTCATCTTACCGACAACTTCGCTATTTTTACCTTCTTTGCTCTGATGACACTTCGCTGTCTATATAATGGGTTTAGCATCTGCATTCTGTCCTAGTGTACAGGCAAAGTGTGTTTGCTAATTTTGATCTGGCTTTGTAGAATTCCTATACCTCTTGGCTGTGAAATAAGTAAAATACTGTTCTTAAAACTATTTTAAAGGAGCATAGCTGGCACTATTTCCATTCTAACCCTTTTTTTTAACCCATTTCCCATGCCTGCAATCAAATTTGAATAGAGAATATATTCCCTTGCCATTTTAAGTGTAATAAAGATTGTGCCATCAACTCCCCAAAACAGAAAAGTAGCAATGTTTGGGTTAAGCTCAGTAATCTACTGGGGAATGAATGCAAGATCCAGGGCATTTGCAGATTTTTATTTCTGTGTGTTTGCAGGGACTGTGGCATCGCTAGCAGGTTGCTCGCAAATGGTAGCTTAGATTACCTCTCTTGCAGGCAGCAAGATTTGCATCTTGCCCTTCTTATTTGATCTGCAAGTGGTGGTGAGAGCCGTGTACTCAAATTCAGATTTTCTGAGTTGCAGTCTGCCGTCATTAGGACAGTGCTGAGACCCCAGAGGCTTTTTCCGTGTTTTCATCCTGTTTCAGTAACTGTGTCTCTTGTTATCTTGTTCCTGCATATTTTCTCTTGTAAGAGGAGACTGTTTGTTGCAGCTGTTAAACCTCAAATGTCTTGAATCTCCCTTAGGGAAGAGGAGGAAGAGTTTCTGAGGTTTCTGCATAAGTAGACTACAGAAATACCTACGTGTCTTTCCCAAGTGTACAGCCAGGAGGTATTCTTGCTGCTGTCCTGACCAGCTGATGAGTTCTGGGTGGTTCAGCCTGCAATTCCTCCCTCTCGCTTGCTCGCTGTTGTTGAAGGGGCTTAGTAAGGGAGCTGGAGTTGCTTTTCTCTTTGGCATGTAATGGTGCTGGATGCCTCTGGTTCCTTTTGTCAGAGCAGTGTAGCTAGGAGGTGTCAGAGGAAATTATGGATGTTTGTTTGGTCTCCTGGCTGGATGTAAGGATGCAAGTTTTAGTGAAATGTGCTTTGAATAAACATTGGGTAAATCTGCCAGGATGAGAGCTGCCTGGAAGCCGATGTTGGGAGCCGTGCTTATCTTTGTGGCAGGATTTAAAAAAAGAAGTTTGCATGAGAAGGGTTTTGCACCCTGTGTTTGGTTCCCATCGGTTCAGTGATTTGAAATGTTCCTCCTTATGTTCTCTGTGAAGCCAGCCGGCTGACCTGAGGAGAGGATTATTGGAGTCAAAGTCTCTAAAGCCTGTGTTGCCATCAGAGTTCCTTCTCGCCCCCGCTTCCTTGGCGCCGGTGGCTAACCCGGGCCGGGCTGAGGCGTGACCCATTGCCGTACTAACGGACTGCGGTCATCCCCTGGACTTGCTGGAGCTGGCACGGGGTGTGTGCACGGCCCCCCTGCCATGGCTGTGGCCCCCTTCCTGCCTAGATGTGGGCGGTGGTGGCACGCCATGCCATGTCCCTTCCAGGGCTCAGCCCCGTGCCGCAGAAGGGGTAGGAGCTGCGTCGGGGCCACCTGTGCCTCTTGCCCTTATGGCAGTACTCTGTCCTGAGCAGAGAAGACTTGATGCCTTCCCCCTCAGGGCCTAGCCCAAGGTCAAAGTCTGGGGTGACGTGCGCCGTGGTCCCTTCGCTCCTGCTGCCCTTTTGGGTCGCCCTCCCTCCTCACGGGCAGACCCAGGGGATGCTGTGGTGGCAGGAGAAGGTGCCGGGTGCCCCAGGGCAGGCCTGGGGACACCTCCAGGGCTCGGGGCGGCCACAGCTTTGGGCACCCAGGGGTGGCTTTCACCTGCTTCGGAACATTGACCAGGAGCAGCCATGTGCCAGCGGTGCCCTGGCCTTGCCTGGCAAGCTTGTGCGGGGCGTTTAGTTTTGGCTCATTGTCTGGAGCTGGTGTGTTGTAGCTGCTGCGGGCAGGCACTCGCCAAGCTGTGCCGGTGGGTGCTTAAATGCAGCTGGTGTCAACCCGCACCAGTTGTGACCTGCTGCAGTGAACTGGACCTAGGGGGG
>Ga0181612_102148_pt1 | contig 11886 bp, 10 predicted proteins | sample HoacroProtozoa21_FD_119630 | JGI IMG/M metagenome (GOLD analysis project Ga0181612, IMG submission 119630) | Hoatzin crop microbial communities from Cojedes, Venezuel. Combined Assembly of Gp0051906, Gp0051904, Gp0051908 | reverse complement strand
GCTAATTTTGAGAAATATTTAACATTAATCTGATTTCGATAAAAATACCATCAATCTTTCAATATCTCTGTGAGATTTCTCAACTGATTATGAGGATTCAATTTCGAATCAATTTCATCATTTCACCTGTTTGACTGTTTGTAAAAGGATCTATCGAATCTTTTTTGATATTTAATTTGTAATATGGCCTCTCTTTCGACATTGTAGAGTAATCAACTGAATTAAATTTCATATCAAAAAACCGATTGATAATCTCTTGAAATTTGTCCATATTATAGCTTACTTCCTCAAAAGCAGTATCTTCGACAAATGGCACAACGTAACAATAAATCATATCGATAGTTTGCAATATAGCTGCCATATAAGGAATGTTTTCTTGATTTTTTCTTGTTAAAATCAAAAGTCTCGGTTGCAACCAATAACTGCCATCATCGATAAATCCCTCAAAAATTTTAGGAAGTTGTTTTGCGTTAAAATTACCATTAATCCAGCTAATTGTCGCAGAAACCTTATGAAGATATTCAGAAGGCATCAAATCTATAACAATTTTGGCTAAGGCTCTATAAATATTTTGTTTAACGACAAAATCCTGATGTATTAATTTATAATGCAAAAACTCGCCATCGTCGATAAAACAGTCTTCTAACCTATTTACAAAATTCAACTTTGTTTTCTCGTTGCCATATTCAATATTAAAGTTCAAGCCTTTAATCAATGGAGGTTTTGATGTCTTCTTGGTATTAATTTCAAACATAGACCTCCTAAAATCCATTAATTTAATAAAATCCTTCTCTATATTTGAAAATTTACTATTGCAAGAATCACATTCTTCATAACAAAAGAGCCTTTTATTCCCAAGTGCTTCGGGTATAGCGTGTGCTTTGTTCCTAAAAGAAGTCTCACCTTTTATCTTGCCACAAAATCTGCATCTTCTTTTATCTTTGTTCTTCTCTCCTATACAGATATTCTCATTATCGACTAATCCATAAATTCTCGCATCGTAGTTATCAAACAAATAAGAGGAACGATAATAATATAAATCAATGACATTGTTATATTCGGTTACATTTCTGCCTTTTATACGTTCTACAGCCAAATAATATTTGAAAACATCTTGAACATCTGACAAATCACCAATAAAAGCGAAATTCGCTCCAATCTCAACTTTATTGATTATCTCTCGTAATCTTCCTATTCTCTCACATTTAACTTTCCATTTGTCAATAAGCTCATTTATCTTTCCCTTGTAATCCTCATCTAAAATATGCATACGATTATTTCCTGTGCCAATTATAAAATGCCGCCTAGTAAACAAGGCAACAATCTCTTTGTAGCATTCTTCATCATTAGTTTGAAATGGTATATAATGTAAAACTAATTTTGAATCAAGAATATAAAAACTTAACGACATAACTAATATTTATAAGGATTGAACGCAAGATAACATTGTAATACATTGTCGATACCGAAGGTATCATTCATATATTCCTCATATCTGTCATACATATTAAAACAACTTACAGCCCAGTTTCGGCGCTCTCGTCGTCTGCTTTTCTTTGATTGCAATCTTTTCAGTTAAATCAATCAATCTTCTTGCTCTTTCCTCAAAAGTGTCAAAATTTATCAGCTGTTCTTCACCCTTTTCCACGAGCGAAGCCCTCAACTCCTTATCGCTCGCCATACGGTATATAGCATCACCGAGAGCCATTCCTGACAAGTGTGGCACCCTCGGTATCCATCGGCTCGGTCCGAACACGGTCATCACAGCCTCAACGCCTTTCTCCTCCACGAGCGAGTCAAGGAATTTATCGCGTCCAAAAAGCACAATCCTCGGGTTTATAGGACATTGGTACTCCACTACCTCCACATTATCATATTTCTTTATATCCTCCCCCGTCTTGCGCAGCTGCTCGCACAGCACCGCCACAAAGCGATGCTCCTTATGCATTCCCAGTTCGCGGCAGATGGAATCCGCCACCTGCAATCCTCCGCCAGCACGGAGATTAGATGCATTGATAAGAATTTTCATCGTATTGTTTTAGGATTACTAACTATTTTGTCAATATATTATATTGATGGGATATGGGTAACAGATATGATTGGTTATTTTTTTGAAGTAATAGAACTTAATATTTTTTTGAAATTTTCTTCAAGACAAACATTGTTATTATTATTTTCATCATTAAACATCTTTGCTGTTTGAATTATATGAATTCGTCTTCTTATATTTTCATTAATCTCCCCTGATGAAAATAATTTGTCTATTAAAGTCTTCTTGTATTTACCATTTATTAAAACTTCGTCATCGTCATTCTCATATTCAGTTTCATCATACTCAAATTTGTAAAGAACTATTTGATTGTTTGATTTCAATACTTTTCCTATTTCAGAGCACAAGGTTTTGTCAGTAGAACCTAAAGAGCATCCATAAATAATAATTATATCAACCTTACTTAGCATTTCATAACATTGCTTATTTATTAATTCATTAATACTTTTGCATGCATAAGGTTTTATAAGTTTCATACTAATTCTTTCGTCATTGACAAATTCTTGATTCTCTATTTGTGTTTCGTTATCAACTCCAAGAATGAACCCTTTGTCTTTAAGGGAGCGATGAAGATGTTTGCAATTGTATAATTTCAGGTCTGCATGTTTTTCTAAAACATCTACATCCCACAGTCTAATATCATTTTCACATTGTTCTTGTATTGCCTCGTATGCTAAGGTGTAATTAAGTGTTAATGCGTAAATTTCAAATTCAAGTTTCTCTTTTTCCTTTGACAAGAACCCATATTTCCGTTCATATTCATAAAGATCATTTGGCAATAAGTATTTTTGGAAATTACACAAATTATTAACAATAATTGGGGATGCATCATTGATGTACTCAGTAAGAAAATCGTTACATCTTTTCATATATGTTGTCATATTACGCCTCAAATCATTAAACGCTTTTAAAAAATCATCTACTTTTTTATAACAAGAAGTTGCCTTTCCCAACTCTAATTCTAAATCAAACCAAGTCTCTATTTGTTTTTTATTCAAATGATTCAAAAGAGGCTCTATATACGAATCAATCTTACCACTCTTTAAGGTGTTATAGTATTTCAAGAAATGTTTGTAATCAGTGGGAGCACCTAAACTTAAATCAAATCCATTTCCAAAAATATACAATATTTTCATATTTTTTCTTAATTCTATTATTCGTAAAATTTCTACACTGTAGTTTGTAGTTGCCTGATTTTGGTTGACTACTTTTTTGTCTATAAAATCACTCTAAATTGTCTCGACTTTATAATTATAACTGATGATTGTTGAATATTTTATTTAGACGAGGCTGATGATTTAAGATAATTTTTGATTTTATCAATAATTTCCATATCATCCTCACTGAATTTCCTTGCAAAAAGGAAAGGAGAATTGATAAGTGTATCAAAATCTTCCGATTTCCAAATATAAGGATTGCCCCTTTTCCAATCGATAGCTCTCATACAACCCAAAAATTCATCGTTTGGATTATAAATAGCATCTTTGAAACGACTGTGCCATAAAATTGTCTGGACAAAAATCTCATCACTGCACATCGTATATCGATACATTTTCTCTATTTCATCTTTCTTGCTTACTATCTCTTTAGCAAAATCATCTGTTATACTCCACCAGTTGCATCCTTTGCGGAAATAATTCAAATCCTTATGCCGATGTATATTCAAAATTTTCTGTAATTGAATTAAAGCCTTATTTGTTAAACGTAGGGCAAAATTCCGTCGCCGCCTATATGCATCTATAAAATGATAGTAACCTATCTTTAATTTTAATTCCTCATAATAATCATTTTGGGCAAATCCGACAAATTCTTTTCCTTGATTTGCAATGAAGAAATCATGAATATATTTGTTCGTTTTCAAAGGGAAATCGACTCCGGAAATGAAGTGGTAATATCCATACCCCCCCACCGCACGCATGGCGGTTTCAAGTAATTTCATAGTAACGTTAACTTGTGATACATCACCCCATCTTACATCTAATCTGTCCTTCAAAAAAATCACTTTTGACATCTTTGCAGACTGAACGAAATCATTAAAATCCATATCGCCTGCTTTCTTGTCAACATGTACATATATATCATTATTCTCATCATCCAACCGCATGATGAGCCTCTTTAGAAGTTTAAAACTTCCGTGAGCACAAATAAGGTATGCAAATCTCATATATTTGATTATTTTAAATTAATATAAAAATAAATACCATTTAACATCATAGCAATTTCATATAGTCAGAAATTACTTCCTGCACTCTATCTATTTCGCTACCTCCTATCTCTTTTAATCTATTGAATCCACCTTCTGCTATTCTTGTTATTTCGTCAGGATTAGAAAGTAGCCATTTACATTTTTCTATCAAATCTTCGTCATTCCGATAATACACAGCAGCTTCATTTTCTGGAAACATTGCAGCTAAGTCGTCATTATAAGGAGCTAACATCAACGACTTGGTTGCTGGAATTTCAAAACATCGTGTGGTATAAGTGTCACTATTAAAATGGGACAAAAAAACCAATGATATCTGTATTCTATTCAAATATTCATTATATTTTTTTCCAGTGCCAGCAGGGCGAATAATAGACTTTAACTCTTCATAATGCGTAGACCTTTCCCAATATTGATAGTTAAACACGTGTATTGGCAATTTGGCTTTCATCATTTTTAAAATAGTCTCATCTCTTCCGTCATCTTCGAAATGTCCCATAAAGGCTATCTCCACATCTCTTTCCAAATTCATAGGAAAATGCATGTATGTCACGTAGTACGGCAATAGAATCTTTGTATTCGTTATACCTATTTTGGCATAATCATCAATGTTCTTTTGCCTGAACAAATAATTAATATCACAATATTGAGCCATACCTCTATTGTACCTGAAATAGTGTTTAGACGGCAAACTGTCAAACGGGTCATCATTATTGTAAGCCAAGACTTTTGTTATACGAGAGATTCTCTTTACTGTACTAGGCCATACGGAACAGCATCTATACATAAAGACAAAATCTGGTTTAAATTCTTCAACCTGCTTTATAATAGCCTTATTATATCTTATAACACCGATTCCATATTGAAACCTCGCCTCAAATCGATTACAGAATTTGGCAAGCATATTGCTTGATGAATTCCTGAAATCACGAATGTCTATTTTAATAACATTGTGTCCGAGTTTTTTAAATGCATTATAAAATGCTTTGCCATACATTTCCTTGTTAAAATCTGCTATTACTACTATCTTCATAATCTATTCATATAATTTTTTTATTTTTTTACATTAAGGACGCTTGCTGAATCCAACAAGCACCTTAATATTATTATTCACAATATTTGTGTTCTTATATTTTTATCCAACTATCACAGATTGTATCTCTGTTTGGAAATTTATCAGGAGCTATTACTATTTTATCACAACTATCTTTTAACCATGCTCCCCACCAATAATATGTGCTATTGGATATGATAAAATGTTTACAACTATTCATCAGATATAAATCTTCCAAAGAACTTAACTCACTTGTTTTAGGCTTTACGAAATAATATTTTTCATTAGGAGGTAATTCCGACATAGCCCATTCTGCATCCTGTGTGAACACTATAAATACAGGATTAGTAATCCTGCTCTTTATTATTTTTATAGCCTCCAAATAATATGAAATTGGCACTAATCTGGAATCTCTATCTTTGCCACTTGTCTCTTGATATCTTCGTATTCCTATCATCACAGGATTCTCATAATCTCTTATTTTCTTAAATTCCGCTTCAATTTCATCTGTAAATGTACATTTGAAAGAAAAATCTTTTCGTATCTGTTGTTCGCAATCTTTAAAATATTTTTCACTTAACCAATACCCCTCTATATACGCATTTTTTATTTTCTGTTTTATATAAAAGTCCTCAAACGCATTTTGTTTTTCACATTGATATACCATATTAGGTATGATAATGTTTCGTTTGAGTTTTCTACTTATTTTTCTAAATGCTCTACCTAATTTGTAATCAAATGTATATAAAGGTGATTCTGGCAGTTCTGTATGAAAATTATTAATTTCAAGCCTCCTGTTGAATAAATCTTTTTCGAAACCTAATTTTAAATTAAATGCCATTGTGGTACTATTGCGTATGGATAAAGCTCTAACCATAGCATACATAAACATCTGGTTTCCTAAACCGCCTGCTAATGTTGTTGCAATCATAATTTATATAAGTTGACTTCCTGTAAGACCTAACATATTATAAACAATACTAGCGAAAAATGCCAATACAACTAATACAATATATAAATAAATAACTAATTTCCTTTTGTTGAAATCGATTCCAAGCAGGAATAATGGTGTTCCGACACTATAATATTTTACATGCGCACCACCTCCTGCATAGCCAAATGAATATAACACAAGCCCAAACAAACAGGCTGGGTTGTAAAAAATTTCTTTATATCTTCCTTTATACGACATAAGTAAAACAATTAAGACAGCATTATTCAACATAGTCTGTGGGCACAAAAATATATGATAACTCCAATTATCATCTGTCATAATATTTGTCCAAGGAAAATATCCTACAAACCCCAACAAAATAGAACGAGTTATGCTATATTGTTGTTCAACATATTTACCTAAGTATGAATAGTAATTCAAATCATCCATCATTATCTCCATAGTGTTTAACCTGAAGGCTATCACAAAAGAAAGTATGAGTAATATAATTGTTATGTAAAATGAATATACATTTTTTATATTTTTCAAAAAAGCCCATACACTTAATAAGACTGCAACAGGAAGGTATTGCATTCGATAAGAATAAAACAAAAATCCATAAATAGGGAGTAAAACTAAACTAACAAATGGTTTTTTATATAAACAAATAAATATATAAAAACCTAACAGAAGAAAGGCTTCACCTATTATATCTCTACCATAAATATGAAGAGAATCGTATGATGGTTGAAGTAAGACTAAAAAAATTATAAATCTCAATGTGCGACGTTCTCTTATACCCAATTTTGTTGCTATTAAAAGAGCAAGAACGGAAAAGACAGATAAATGCATGCCATTCCAAATACAAATATTTGTGGGTTCTGGGCCACTGAAAACAAATAATAGTGAAGAATAAGTATATACCTTCTCATATTGTCGCAAATGAAGTCTCTCTAATGTATCGAAAATATTATTGCCAGAAACGATTGAATCGGCAATCATACGTAAATTCATATAAGTCCAATTATGTTCCTCATGGTTTGATATCTCATCAGTCAAACCTATTAGGTCTTTAAAAACGAAATGACTGGAAAAGGCGATACAAAAAAGAGTTATAAAACATGATAACAAAATAAATCCTATAACATATCTAAGCTCCAAAATATTGCGGAGACCTAATGCAAAACATATATATGTTAATCCAATTGCAAGACCAATTACATTAATATATGAAGCTAATAGACCAGAACAAAACAATTGTACTGCGAACATAAAAATCAGCATAATAAATATGCCGATAAAAATATTTATTATAGATAGTAATGCTTTCATTTGCCCTTAAAAAAATCATTAACAATAAACTCTTTCATTCTTTTTCCATTTTTACCGTCGAAATTAAGAATAACTTTTTGCCTAGCTTGCTCTCTTAATGGTTTCTTTTCATCTTCTCCTCTAACAATCATATCCATAAAGCTCTCTAATTCTTTCATACCTTTTGCATAATAATAACAATCACTGATAGATGGACTTATCAACCACTCATCAATGTCATCACGCAACAATCGGCAAATAGGTTTGCCTGTTGTAAGGAAAGTACAAGTAATGCTACAATTAGCATCAACTATTAACGCATCGCATGAATCGTATGCACAACAATAATCAAAGGTATCATCCCACACCATATTTGTAGAATCTGAAAAATATCTTTTTAAATTCTCCAAGTCAGAACAACTCCAGAAATGTCCAGCTTTGAGCATTTCCCGAACAAACTGAGGATGAGGTCGGAATATAAGCCCTTCTTGGGGATGGTTTATAAAATAATCAATCAAAGGACGTAAGTACAAGTCTATTGTAAAACCATTCTTGGGATATGATTCATTTATACCATGGTCAGTCGCCCACAAAAAAACTTTCTTGCCTGTTAGTTTCTTCCAACTTTCTGGGGATGAATGTCTTTTGCCTACCTCATTAAAAATTTCATCAAATTGAGGGTTTCCCATGCACACTAAACGTGAGGCGTCAATAAATCCTTTTAAGCCTTCGTATGGAAGGGGATCTAATAGATAATAATCAGGCTTGAGGTATTTATATGCGTTATGGACATACTTCCAATGTATTTCAACCGTTTCTTCATTCATTACAGCATTTGGAAAAGCTGAATAAACTTTCTTAATATACTTACGACAATCAGAGAATGAAATTTTAGAATTTGAGTTGCTATAATCAGTTGCCACCAGAATATCAGGTAAGTCTGTTTTTACATCATATTTATCCAAAAAAGCAAAATTACAGCCTACTTTTTTCATGATATCAACAAATCGCGGCTCATTTTGAACAAGAACAATTGTCTGAAACCTATCATCTTTCTTGAATTCTTCATACAAAGTGTGGATGTTGTTCCAAGAGCACCCACTGGGATACACAATCCTTACTTTAATGTTATCCGTGGGTTCTATAACACGATGAGAAATATTCTCTTTCTTCATTGGAATGATATTGTTAATATCCATCCGCTCATGAATCTGACCTGCAAAAACTTTCTTATTTTTGCAAATTACATCACGACAGAAATCAAACATGCTAATCATCTTACCAGCATATTTTCCATTTGACATTGATGAAAGGAATGTAACTAATTTGTATAATATTTTTTTCATAAACATTTATTTTGTTCTTCTTGATTTTAAAACTGTAAAAATTCTATCTTTTGCTAATAAAATTGTACTCTCTTTCATTAAAGACAAAAATAGTACATAAATTATTCCCACACAAACTAAGCATCCTATATAAACAAATATATTCTGCATATCAAGAATAAATTTTGCCACTAAAAAAAGAATGCTTATAAGTAACGCACTATATACATAAACCAACTTGTCTTTTGTAAAAACGAAGTTCCAAGTATGTTCTGAACTTAATTCAATAATCATTAATATAACATTAGATATTACAGTGGCCAGAGCTGCGCCGCTGATACCCCAATATCTAATAAATATGACATCCAACAAAATATTAACCATAGCCACAGAGATAAGAATCTTAAAAAGTTTCTTCTCCTTCTTTCTAGCAACGTATGTGCGTGTACCAGCAAGTGTGATAGCAACAGCTGTTATTAAAACTATGGAGTAAATTCTTAATACATTTTTTGCTCCCACATATTCTCCACCTCCAAAAAAAGACAACAATTCGTATGGGAAAAAGAAAAATGTCAGGACAGCAGGAACCGCGACGAAATACATTGCATTACTCGCCTGGTTGGTTAAAAATGTTGCCTTTTCATCATCACGTTGACCCAAATAATAAAATAAGCGTGGAGATACGACCCCAGCTATCACAAACAACAAATTTTCAATTATCAGGGGAATCGAAATTGCAGAATTATACAATCCTACTGCGACATTACCGTTATCAGACACAAGCCATTTTGTCAGAATCACATCTGATGACGAAAACAATTTGCTGCCTAATGTCATCATTCCAAGGTAAAATATTGACTTTAAATCATTTTTCAAATTAGGGCTAATCTGAAAAGTTGGTTTAACACCACATTTCCCACTCCATATACCGTAATGATTTATTGAAAATGCAATTAATGTTTGTGAACATATATATACTATTGCATATTTCACATAATCGCCTGATGTCTTAATAAAGATGAAGACAAGAATAACATAAATTGTTTTGCCTATAATTGATCTTCTTGATACTAAATCGAATCGCTCCAATGAGTTATACAGCCAATCCATCATTAAGCCGCTACTCAATATCATTACAGAGTAAACAAGGTACAAAGGTGCCTCAGAGCGTGCTTCTTTAACACAACAGACATATATAATATATAGAATGTATGAAAATCCGGTGGTAAATAAAGAAATTGTAAATATTTGAGATACTTTGTCTTTTAAAGCAGATGGGATGTCCCTTACCACAGCGCATTCTCTCAAAGCAAAATTGTAAATACCGAGTGAAGCCAACAATATGAAATAACTAATGAGAGCCTGAACGTATGAAATTTTACCGTATGATTCTGCGCCCAAAGTTCTCAAAATATATGGCATTACGACAAGAGGAATCATCATGCTGTAGATATTTGCAGCTACAGCATAAATTCCATTTGTTATCAATGAACGACGTTGCATTTATATTTTAAAAGGAAAAACGAATTAAGAAAGTTCTAAAAACTTAATTAATAAATGCCATTAATGCTTCTTTGTTCTCTATAGGTGTCGTCGTTGGCCTTCCAAGATCGTCGCGGCTGCCTTTCTTAACCTTTATCTCCAATAGCAATGGAGCTCCGGCATCTTTCAATGTCTTCAACACTTCATTCAAATCGTCAGCATTGTCCACACTTATCGCTGTCTTATAGCCACAAGCGGATGCAATCTCTGGCAAGTCGATTTTATAGCCCACGGTGGGCTGACCGCCAACACTGTCGTGTGCGCCGTTATTGAAAACTATATGAAAGTAATTTTTCGGAGACATACTGCCGATAATGCCCATTCCGCCAAGATGCATTATTGATGCGCCGTCGCCGTCGAAACAATATACATTGCGGTCTGGCTTGCTCAAAGCGATGCCAAGGGCTATTTGGGAGGCATGGCCCATAGAGCCGACCGTAAGGAAATCACGCTGATGGCCTTGACCTGCCGACTCCCGATACTCAAAAAGCTCACGGGAAATCTTGCCTGTGGTTGAAACTATCACGGCCTTGTCGTCCAATGAGGCTGCCACAATCTTTATGGCATCCTCACGCTCAAGTGCACTTACATCTTGTTCAACATTCTGCAGTTTATATTTGTCGAATGTGCCTTTTCTTACAACAAGGGCGAACGCCTCCTTTGTGGATTGCATATATTCCACAGCACGGTTTATCTGACCCTCCAAGTCTGCCTCTTCGGGTGTGAGAACCTCATTAAGGATGCCTATAGTGTCTAACAAAGGTATTGTAACTTTACCCTGTTTTACGTGTTGAGGCTCATCGTGAACGCCCGGCTCTCCGCGCCAGCCGATTACAAGCAGTACGGGGATATTATAAACATCCTTGTCTGTGAGTGAAAGCAGAGGGTTCACGGCATTGCCGATACCGCTGTTTTGCATATAAACCACGGGGATGCTCCCAGTGGCAAGATAATGACCGGCTGCCAGCCCCATCGCCCCGCCCTCATTGGCGGCAATGATGTTGTGGCTGCTGTCTGCGTGGTCGGTAATATAAGCGCAGAGGTTTTTCAAAAGTGAGTCGGGCACACCGGCGTAAAAGTCGATGCCGTGCTTTTTCAGCGTGTCATAAAAATATCCTGGTTGTATCATCTTTCAAAATTCTTTGGTCAAACATTATTTTGTGCCGGGAATAAGCTCAAGTATCTCTTTCACCGACATACAGTAATCTCGTGATGCCTCAAGGGAACGGCCGTTGGCAAGTATCGACTTGGCGCAGTTGACCATTGCCGGGTATGCTGCGCGGAGCAAGTGGTTGGCGTAAATCACCACGTTGGCGCCCCATTCAACAAGCTCATCCTCGGTGAACTGATTATAGGTGGTCGGCACAAGCACTATCGGGGTCTTCTGGTCTTTCTCCCTGAAACGCTGACAGAATGTTTTGATGTCGTCGCCGCTCTTGTCCTTGCTGTGTATCATAATGCCGTCGG